>Ga0315297_10001571_pt1:5000-14182 | contig 14182 bp, 10 predicted proteins | sample YL17G15_0_MG_FD_203628 | JGI IMG/M metagenome (GOLD analysis project Ga0315297, IMG submission 203628) | Sediment microbial communities from Yellowstone Lake, YNP, Wyoming, USA - YL17G15_0 | ecosystem: Environmental > Aquatic > Freshwater > Lake > Sediment | place: USA: Wyoming... | reverse complement strand
ACGGGGGGAACCGACGGGACTGGTTCCCCAGGGGGCCGGGGGCGATTCCGGTGCCGAAGAGCGCCTTGGATGGACACAACGAAAGCAACGACGCTTGCTACCCACACAAGATGGAAGAGAACCATAATTAATAACTAGTCCTTCTTGGCTGGCGGGGTTGAAGTATCATCTCCCGTGGTCTTGATTATGCCCTGGGAGCTGGTCGAGCCGACAATTGCCTTCGCAATATCTTCGGGGGTCTCTTCTATGACAGGGGGATAGATGTTCAGCAGGGAATACAAAAAGAGCACGGGTTTCTTCAAAATGGACAGGATGTTGACCTTGACCGGCTTATTCTCGGCGCCGTTCAGCACGGGGACTACGCCCAGGATAAAGCACAGGGAAACCACGATCGCCGCCGCTCTGAGAGCTTTTTTTGACATGGTGCCTCCTTTCCTGATTGCGCGCTCGGAACAGAAGACAAAACAGGCAGGGGGGAGCCCAGCCGGAAAAATCAGCCCGTCAATCTTTCATCCAAGGCGCAAAGGAACAATATTTAGTCGGATAATACGACAATTTATGGAATAGAGTTGAATTCGTCGGCCAATCCGTCAGCCCTGGAAAAAAAACTTGGTTTCCCAGGCGGCTGTCTCGGGCGCGTCGCTGCCGTGGACGGCGTTCCGCTCAACAGAAAATCCGAATGAACGGCGGAGAGTCCCCGGCTTGGCTTGAGCCGGGTCGGTGGCGCCCATGGTCTGCCGCCAGTGAGCGATGGCGTTCTCCCGCTCCAGGGCCATGACCACGACCGGCCCGGAGGACATGAATTCGGTCAGGCCGGCATAAAAAGGCTTATCTTTATGAACGATATAGAAGGCCCGGGCGTTTTCTTTAGCCAGGTGGACGAGCTTCATATGAACGATATCGAAGCCTTCCTCCTCGATCCGCTGAATGATTTTGCCGATCAGCTTCTTCTTGACCGCGTCCGGCTTGACGATGGCCAGTGTTTTTTCCACCATCCGAGGCTCCTTGAGAAGGTTTTGTCCATGAGGCCATTCATATAACCCAAACCGGAATCGGAGTCAACTTGGCCGAGGGCTGCCGGGGGTGGCAGAGGTCGACGCCTTTGCTGCAAGATTCATATTCTGCAGGCGTCTTCTTTATCATTCTATTTCTTAACCCTCCCGGCCCCCCTAAGGAATTAGGGGGGTGGCAGAGGACGACGCCTTTGCTGCAGGTGGGGCCCCGTTCATTTTTTCCCTTCGTCCGGCCCAACCCGGCCCGCAAGGCGGCGTTGACAGCTCCGTTCTCAGCCTTTACAATAAAAAAACCATGACGGCCTCCGCGGAAACGAACCATGCGGCGCTGTTGAACCTCAGCCGGGATTTGGGCTTCTCCCTTTTCGGCGCGGCGGATATCCGGGGCATCCAGGACGAATTCCTGCTCGGTCCGGAGACGAGGCGTCGGTTCGCTTGGGGTGTGTCGCTCGGGCTCAGGCTGGCCGATTCTGTCCTGGACGATCTCCTGGACCGGCCGACCTCCCTTTATTTCCATCACTACCGGCAGGCCAACAATTTCCTTGACCGGGCGGCGCTCGGCTTGGTCTCCTTCCTCCAGGACAACGGTTTTCAGGCGCTGCCCATAGCTGCCTCGCAGATCGTTGATTGGGAGCGGCAGCGGGCCCATATCTCTCACAAGAAAATCGGGGCCATGGCCGGCCTGGGCTGGATCGGCCGCAACAACTTGCTTGTCAACCCTCGGCTCGGGGCGCGATTCCGGCTGGTGACCGTGCTGACCGATATGCCCCTGGCTCCGGATTCTCCCCTGGAATTCGGCTGCGGCGCCTGCCGGGCTTGTTTGTCCGGTTGTCCGGCCGGCGCCATCAAGGCCGAGCTGGAGGAGTTTGATCATCAGGCTTGTTACGCCAAACTCCAGGAATTCCGGAAGTCGGGACTGGTCAGTCAGTTCATTTGCGGAGTGTGTGTCAAAGCCTGTCGCGGGCGGGCCGGCAGTATCTGACAGATATCGTTCGGTTTAGGACCGCTTGAATGATGGACTCCGGATCCAATAATTTCCCCTTGCCGGCGCGAGAAGATCAACGACTTGTGCTGAATGCCAGTCTTCGTAGACCTTAGACGCATATTAGCCGTTTCAAGTCGCTTTGAGTCGCCGATACTCAATGAATTTTGACGGTCACAAAGCCGGCTTCTGCATGTCATGAGGATTTTGAGTTCTTGACACCCGTCCCCGGCAGGGATAGCCTTGCTATGCGAGGGTTAAGATTGATTCTGGGCCCGACCCCTGTCTCCGGGAAACATGTCGTCTCGTTTGCAGAAAACCAGTCATTTGGATTTAGATAAAGGAGCGGAGAAAATGAAAGCGTGTTTTTTGTCAGCACCGTTATTCCTTGTCTCTATCATCCTGGTTGCTTGCAGCTCCGGCGCAACTTCCGCAGGCACAGTCACCATCGACACGCCGGATCTTGTGGTGGCCAATGTGGAGCGCGCCTTTAATCCAAAATGGCATGCTCTCTATGCTATGAAGGAAACAGCTCCACAGACAGCAGAAGAGCTGGCAGGAAGAAATTGGATCCTCTGCAGCCGCTATGCGGATGCGTCCAATAATTTGTTGTGGTTGAGTCAGAATGCAGAACCTCTTAAGCTTGCCCATTTCAACCTGATAACCGGACCCAAATCCAAGCGGGGCGAGATGTTATCCAGCTGCAAAGCTAATTTTGAGACCGAGCCTAAATCCATTCTCGTAATTGATCGAGACTTCAAGTTTGAATTCATTGACAAAATGGTGGAGCTGAAACTGAAGTAATCACAATGATCAAATCAGGCCTCGCCGCCTGGACTAGAGGGGGGATCGGGGGACGGTCCTCCTCCCGATAAAATGGCCCGCTCAAAGCGGCAATTTTGCGGCGAATGCGAAAGTGCCCCTGATTTGGTCCCAATATGTTGTATGGGATAATATCGAAAAATTCGGAACTTACAAGCGGCATACATGTTGACTCCGGATCGCGCGATGCCCTCTCCGGCTCAAGTGACAAAAATTAGTGCATTTCAAGCTAACTTATCTTTTTTCAACCTGATAAGTGCCGGTATCACTCGCTTTTCCACAGCTATATTCACAGCTTCTGTGGAAATCGCTCGAAGAGCGCGCGGTTTAAAAATTATTTTTGCGGATAAAGGTCGTTCCACCACTCGGGCTGACGCTTGAGCCACTTGTCAAACCAGGACAGAATCGTTTTAAGCCAGACAATTCGCTTGTTGTAGGTCAGGATTAAATGATCCTGGTCTAGAATTTGAACGAATTCCACTTCTCGACCCAATAATTTCAGGGCGGTGTATATCTGGGCGCTCTCTCCCGGCGGAACGTTGGTATCGGATGCGCCGTGCAACAGAAGAAGGGGCGTGGTGATTTTATTGGCGCTATAGAGCGGGCTCTGATTGATATAGATATCCGGCCGATTCCAGGGGAAGCTGTTGGCCGTGGCCACGGCGCTGTAGGAATACCCCCAGAATCCTTCGCCCCAGTAGCCGGCGATGGAGCTGATGCCGGCATGGGAGATGGCCGCGGCGAAAAGATTAGTCCGGGTGAGGATGAGCTCGGTCATGAAACCGCCGTACGAGGCGCCGATGCAGCCCACTCGGCGGGAGTCCACCCAGGGGTGCTCCGCCAGGAATTTCTTCACCCCGTCGATGATCTCGTCGGCGACGATCATGCCCCAGTCGTTGACGTGCAGGGCGGAGAAATTCTGCCCGTAGCCGATGGCCCCGCTGGGCTGCAGGACATAAACCGCGTAGCCCTGGGCGGCGTAGAGTTCCTTGGGATAACGGCCGCCGAACTGGCTGGTGGTGGGGGTTGTCCCCCCGTAGTAATTGACGATGCAGGGATATTTTTTGGCGGGGTCGAAATCGCGCGGATAGTACACCAGGCCGTCGATGACAACCCCCCTTTTATTGCGGAAGGTCCAGGGCTCGACCCTGCCGAACTTGGGGTCGGCCGCGTCCCCGGCGCCGGGGTCCGAGAGCAGCCGCACCGCCGCGGATTCCAGGTCCAGGACATACGCTTTAGGGGGGAGGTTCGGTTCCGACCCGATAAAGGCGGCCGCCGCTTTCGTCCGGGCTATGCTCAGCTGTTCGATGACCTCGGTTTTCGCCGGGATTCGCTGAAACGTCTTGTCCGCCAGGCGGCAGCGGTAGAGACGCCGGCCGGCCCGGTCGGTGGTCAGGAAATAGATGACGTCTTTCGGGGCCGACCAGTACGCTTGATCCACGCTCGGGTCAAAGTCCTTGGTCAGAGGTTCGACCTGCTTGGTGTGAAGGTCGAAAAGAAAAGCCTCGATATCGTATTCGTTGGGCATGATCCCCTTGGCGACTTTGGCTCCCTTGTCTCCGAAGAGGGAAGGGCCGCCCAGAAGCAGGAGGGATTTCCCGTCGGGAGCCCATTGGGCGTCGGCGAGCCAGCTTCCCGTCCAGACGATAACGCTTTGCCCCGTCTCCAAATCCAGGACCGAAAGCTCGGTCTGAGAGTAGGGCCGCACTTTGTAATCGATGAGGGTGCGCCCGACCAGGAGTTTCGTGCCGTCCGGGCTGATGCCGTTCAAGTCGGTCGATAGCTCGCCCGCGGTCAGCCTCCGGCGGTCGCCGCCGGCGAGGTTGTACCGGTACAAATAGCTTTGACTGCGCCAATTAGGCTGTCGGTCGGCCAGCCCCCGGAACCTTTTCACGCCCTCCGGGTCGCGGTCGGGCTCTTCGGAAACATCGTAGATAAAAAAACCGCCGTCCGGCGCCCAGGTGTGGTCTCCCAGCCCCGTGACTTTGGACAGAAGCGGCTTCAGGCTGCCGTCCTCCATGTCCCCCAGCCAGATCGTTCCGCCCGCTTTTTCTCGGGTGGTGTAGGAAAACTTATGTCTGCCGCCGCCGGCCCAATTGATGGAGCCGTTCAAACCCGAGCAGCGAAGCGTCCGCACGAGCTGGAAATTATCCAGCCTGTAGATTTCAACCCATGTTTCCGAGTCGTCGGAGGGCGGCAGGGACTGCCGCACCGAAAGCGCCGCGTATACGCCGTCCGGGGAAAGCGACAGGGACGCGGGCTTGGGGCCGTCCAGCAAACGCTTGATGGACATCCTGTCGTCGGGCGCCGTAGTTATGCTCAGGGCTTCAGGCCCGAACCTGTCGCCGAGCTCGAGAGCGGCGCCGAAGGTCCAGGCCGCTCCGGCCGCGGGGTCGAACAGGGTTTTGATGACCAGGAGATGATTGCCCGTTTCGAGCTTGAGGTCGACCAGGGGTGCGCCGTCCGGAGGGATGTTCTTGGAATCGGGCTTACCGGCCTTGGTTTTGCCGGCAATCATCTTGCCGTCAAGATACGCTTGAAAGAGTTGCGGGCTGGAGAGCGACAGCCGGGCCCGAGTCCACCGGCGGGCCTCGATGACGGCCGCCAGATACGCGACTTCCGGCGACCGGTTTTGGGTTGAAAATTCGACTCCCTTTTCTCCGGAAGCGATTTCCTTCCAGGCGATCTCGGTCCCTCCGGTCCACAACAGGCGGCTCCCATTTTTGGGCGCGAGCGAAGGCACGTCCACCGCCTCAAACGAAAGAAGGTCGCTCAAGCCTGATAGGCGCGCTTTCCCGTCGCCATAGGCGGGCGGGCGAAGCGGCCAGGGCCCGGCGGCGAGCCATTGATTGACGGGGATCGTTTGTATCGCTGGAGGGGTGGTTTGACCCTGAATCGGGCCCGGAAGCTGTCCCAGGACGAGAAGGACGGTAATGACGAGAAAAATGCGTTTGGCCAAACGGTTGTCGGTCATGGCTGATGCATCCTTGTGTCGGGTTGAGTCCGATTCACAGGGTACAGCATATCCGGGTTTTACTGCAAATGAATGTCGGGGCCGCGGGAAGTTCAGAAAGGCACGGCTTTAACCCGGCCGGTCATGGCCAACGTGATCCGATAGCCGCCCCGGTCATTCGAGACGAGGATGGTGGCCAGGTTGGACACCGTGCCCTCCGGATAGAATACGGGCGTGTTATTGGCCTTCAGGGTCACGCCCGCCAGGGCCGACCCGTCCACGAGCCTCCAGATGTTTGCTTCTTCGTCCCATTCTTCGAGGCGGTAGCGGCTTTCCCCGAACTTGACCCTGACCGGCGCGCCGTCCTGGATCGCGCGGAAACGGGCGTGGTTCAATCGCGACACGATTTCCCAAGCGGCGGCTTGAAGCCTGTATTTGGGCTCAAGGCGATGAAACGACGTCGCCCCGACTTGGAGCAGGACCGCCAGGATAAAAATCATGATCATGGTTTCCAATAAGCTCAGGCCTTTGTTCATGGGGAATCGCTCCATTTTCGGATTCGCAGCGCCCTGACCAGAAGGACGGGCTGCGTGGTCTCGGGGAGCGCGGCCGATATGTCCCCATCCCCCCGCCGTTGATCGGCCGGGTCATAAGTGAGCATCAGCGAGCCGGTCTCGTTCTGTATGTTCGAAGCTTGGATGCTGCCCGCCACCCGTACGGTTTTATCCTCTCCGTCCATGAGGAACCCCCGTCCGGGCGCGACCAGCGAAGCTTCGATTTTGAGGTCCCGGGGCGCCTCCCGCCCGATAACCACACCTCCTTCTGTAGGATTATCGCTGAGAAAGTCCCTGCCCGTAGAGAACAGGGTCAACCCGGAATCGGCCTCTTTGAGGTAGGGGATGCCGTTCTGCCAGGTCACGCCCTGGCGGATCAAATGCGATGTCAGGGTGAGCGTGTCCGAAGAGACAATGGTCAGATAAATTCCATGGAGAAGGCAGGGGGTCTCCTCTCCGGGGCAGAGAACAAACCCTCCGTCCCCGTCGCGGCGGCCCCCGCCCAGGGAGCGGATTTTTCCGTTGACCGCAATGGTGCCTCCCGGGACTTGGCTGAACTGAAGCGTCTCCGCGGGTGTCGAGAACCACGTCTGCGCTGAGCGCGGGTTGAAACGGAGTATCCAGGCGCCCGCGTTGGAGCGAAAGCACAAAACCTGGCAATCCTCGTCCACGGCCAGGATGAGTTCTTCCAGGTCGCCCTGAACGTAGATCCCCCCGAGCCCCAGGTCGGTGCGGATGAGATAGACTCCCTCCGGAACCGGGTCTGGGGACGGCTCGAGATTCAGGGTTTGACGCAAAACCTGGACGGTGAGATCCTGCGGCCTAAAAAGCTTAATTTTCAGGGTTTCACTGAGAGCCCGGCAAGCATCCTGAGGCAGCAGGCCCGGCTGGGCAAAACTGAGGAGGGGAATGACGAGGCCGCGCCCCGGCGGAGTCAAAGTCACATGATGCTTTTGGGCGTAGCTTTGGATATCTTCCGGTTCGGGAGGCCGGTCCACGAGCAAAGGGAAGGAGGACAGGGGCACGTAACCGGCCGCGACCTCCATGATGAGCGCGGCCGAAGATGTGCGGACTCCGCGCGTCTGGGGGATCGTCCCCCTGGCAACCATAAGCCCGTCAAAACTGGCCACTAAAAAGCGTCCGCTCTCCCGGGTTCGTTCCAGGGTGAATCCGGTTTCCGTTTCCCAGGATTGATTCTCCCATCGGCCCGCGAGCGAAAACGGCGGACCGGCCCCGAGAGCCTCTTCCAGGATCGGCCCGCCTCCGGTCGCCAGGGTCTCCCGAAGTTCCGCCCAGCGGTCCTCGGAGAGGACCAGGGGGAAGCCGCGTCCGTTGATGAGGCCTTTCATTTGGTCCCAGGCCTGCTTCTGGCCGATTTCCGCGGCATAGCCGAGGACGATGGATTTTTTCTTGGCCGTGCTGATCTGAAGGGATAGCTGCAGGAGATAGGCCAGGCTCAATCCCAGCAGTGAGAATATAAAAAACAGGAAGAGGGCGGTCAGGGTCGAAGACCCCTGACGGTTCCCGGCGTTATTCGGGGCCGAGTGCCAAGGCCATGTTTTTTGCCAACAGGGATATTTCATGTCGTCGCTCCTTGCCTTTGAGCTGAAGGCCGATGGTGATCAAGCGGAAGTCCTCGTCCGCCTCGATGCTCCACAGTCCGACTTCTTCAAGAAGCGGTTGGGCCGGGCTGGCGTTGGCCCTGCGGCGAATAACGCCGGCCTGGAGGAAATAGGACACGGACCCGATGATTAAGACCTGCGTTTCATCCTTTTTATAGGATTGTTGGAGGGGCTCGGCGCAAAGGACGAAACCGCGGCCCGAATCCGCCAGGGATAGGAGCTCGCCCTTCTCGGCGTCATGAACGCAGATGGTCCTGCCCTTGGCCAGGTCTTCCGTGCCCTGGCAGTGAATCACAGTATCGCCGGCCGCGAGATCCTGAGTCAGAGTTAGGCTTCTATCCTCACATTGAAGGGACAGCACGGAATCTTGAAGCTCGATTCCCCGCAGGAGACCCAGCCGGATGGGCGTTTGCAGCCCGGCACCGGCCCGGGCCGCGTCCCCGCGGATTTTTTCCAGGGCGGCCAGGACCGACAGGCGCTCTTCCTCTGCGGCTTTCAACTTAAAGAAAACCCGGCGGCCCAAGCCGAAAAACTCCAAGCTGGCGGCCAGGATGGCGAGAGTGAGGCACAAACCGATCATGCTCTCGATGAGTGAGAAACCGCGGCGACTCATGCTTCAGAACCCCAGGTCCCGCCGCAGACACAGGAGAAGGCGAACGGGGCGAACCCGGCCGGTTTCGGCCGAGACCTCGATTTCTATGTTCTTGACATCGGGCGTCGTGTCCTCGATTGTCCAGCGCCGCCGAAAGCGCGGCCCGGAGCCGCGATCCGCGACCCAATCCTCGTAGTCGCCGGCCTTGAGCTCCGCGTGATCGAAGGAGAGCGACCGCAGGCGCTCCAGGTGGGCGGAAGCCAGCTGGGCCGTCCTGAGGCCGGCATCGGATTTCTGCTTCAGACGAAGGCTTTGAACGAGGAGCTGGCCCGTGGCGGTTATGAAATAAGCGCTCAGGCCGAGGGTGATCAAGGTCTCGATGAGGCTGAATCCATTCCGCTTCATGATGGTGCGCTCCAGGCTTTACAGTTTGTGCGATACTCATGCCAAATCGAGAGTCGGAATTTTAAGGCCGGTGGGCCCGTTCCAGCAGACCCCGGTCAACGGGCGTTGTCATTTGGACCGGCGGGCGGCTGTTTCGGTTGATAGCTGTTGACAATCGCCTCGACACGACCCGGGCGGCTTTCCCGGACCTAATATTTTTTCTTATAATTTAAATATCCGTTGACAGGACGGCCGGGTTA
>Ga0315297_10001571_pt1:0-2500 | contig 14182 bp, 10 predicted proteins | sample YL17G15_0_MG_FD_203628 | JGI IMG/M metagenome (GOLD analysis project Ga0315297, IMG submission 203628) | Sediment microbial communities from Yellowstone Lake, YNP, Wyoming, USA - YL17G15_0 | ecosystem: Environmental > Aquatic > Freshwater > Lake > Sediment | place: USA: Wyoming... | reverse complement strand
AGCAACCGCGATTCCCCTAGTAGCGGCGAGCGAACGGGGAACAGCCCAAACCGGACACATGTCAAGCGTGTGGGCGTTGTGCGTCCGGTGTCGTGGGATTCGGCCTGGCCTTGCCACATCGAGGCCGAAGAGTTACCAAGGATGGCTTTAGCTGAATATTTTGGAAAGAATAACCGCAGAAGGTGATAGTCCTGTAAGCGAAAGAGCTCATCCCTCTTGGCCGGACTCCCAAGTACCACGGGACACGAGAAACCCTGTGGGAATTCAGGAGGACCATCTTCTAAGGCTCAACACTCGCCCGCGACCGATAGTGAACCAGTACCGTGAGGGAAAGGTGAAAAGAACCCCTGTTAGGGGAGTGAAATAGTACCTGAAACCGTATGCTTACAAACAGTTGGAGCCCCGGGCAACCGGGGTGACAGCGTGCCTATTGAATAATGAGCCGGCTAGTTATTCTGCGCGGCAAGGTTAATCCTGTCATCAGGAGGAGCCGAAGCGAAAGCGAGTCTGAATAGGGCGTTTAGTCGCGCGGAATAGACGCGAAGCTGAGTGATCTACCCTTGGCCAGGATGAACTTCGGGTAACACCGAAGGGAGGTCCGAACCGGTGTTGGTTGAAAACAGCTCGGATGAGCTGAGGGTAGGGGTGAAAGGCTAATCAAACTCAGGGATAGCTCGTTCTCTCCGAAATAGCTTTAGGGCTAGCCTCGTATGATTGGTAAGGGAGGTAGAGCACTGGATGGCCTAGGGGTTCGAAAGTTCTACCAAATCCAACCAAACTCCGAATTCCCTTAACCACAGTACGGGAGTCAGACTACCGGGGCTAAGCTCGGTGGTCAAAAGGGAAACAGCCCGGACCGACAGCTAAGGTCCCCAAATGCAAGCTAAGTGGGCAAGGATGTGAGGGTACTCTGACAACCAGGAGGTTGGCTTAGAAGCAGCCATCCTTTAAAGAAAGCGTAACAGCTCACTGGTCAAGCGTCTTTGCGCCGACAATGTAACGGGGCTTAAGCTTGCTACCGAAGCTTCGGACTGGTGGAGCCTTCGGGCTTCACTTTTGGTAGGAGAGCATTCTCACTTGAGTAAAGTCGTGATGCGAGTCACGGTGGACGGGTGAGAAGAGACTCTGCCGGCATGAGTAGCGATAATTGCTGTGTAAACCAGCAACGCCGAAAATCTAAGGTTTCCTGAGCAAGGTCAGTCCGCTCAGGGTTAGTCGGTCCCTAAGCCCAGGCCGAAAGGCGTAGGCGATGGACAGCAGGTCAACATTCCTGCACCACCTGAAGAGCGTTATTACGATGGGGGGACGCAGACGGATAAGCATACACACGGCTGGAAATGTGTGGCCGCCAGGTAGAGGGAGCCTTTAGGCAAATCCGGAGGCTCTTAACCTCGAGCACGGCGGGGAAGTTTGGCTTCGGCCTTATCAACTTGCTGACTCCATGCTGCCAAGAAAATCCTCTAAGGAGTTTTTCAGGTGACCGTACCGTAAACCGACACAGGTAGATGAGGAGAGAATCCTAAGGCGCACGTGTGAGCCCTCTTTTAGGAACTCGGCAATCTAATCTCGTAACTTTGGAAGAAGAGATGCCTCGTTAGTGTGGTAACCCGCTTGCGCGGGCGAAGCATGAGGAGGTCGCAGAGAAATGGCCCAGGCGACTGTTTAGTAAAAACACAGGACTCTGCAAAGACATAAAATCGATGTATAGGGTCTGACGCCTGCCCGGTGCTGGAAGGTTAAGGGGAGAGGTTAGCCGCAAGGCGAAGCTTTGAACTGAAGCCCCAGTAAACGGCGGCCGTAACTATAACGGTCCTAAGGTAGCGAAATTCCTTGTCGGGTAAGTTCCGACCCGCACGAAAGGCGTAACGACTTGGGCGCTGTCTCAAAGAGGGGCACGGCGAAATTGTAGTACCGGTGAAGATGCCGGTTACCTGCCGCTGGACGGAAAGACCCCGGCACCTTAACTGCATCGTAGCATTGGATTTTGGGATGTGTTGCGCAGGATAGGTGGGAGACTTTGAAGCTCTGGTTTCGGCCAGGGCTGAGTCAACGGTGAGATACCACTCTTCATATTCTGAGATTCTAACTTCCGCCCCGCACGGGGTGAGGGACAGTGTTACGTGGGTAGTTTGACTGGGGCGGTCGCCTCCTAAAATGTAACGGAGGCGCCCTAAGGTTCCCTCAGGCTGTTTGGAAATCAGCCGTCGAGTGCAAAGGCATAAGGGAGCTTGACTGTGAGACCAACAAGTCGAACAGGGAGGAAACTCGGGCTTAGTGATCCGGTGGTCCCGCATGGAAGGGCCATCGCTCAACGGATAAAAGGTACGCCGGGGATAACAGGCTAATAGGGCCCAAGAGCTCACATCGACGGCCCTGTTTGGCACCTCGATGTCGGCTCATCGCATCCTGGGGCTGAAGCGGGTCCCAAGGGTCCGGCTGTTCGCCGGTTAAAGCGGTACGTGAGCTGGGTTTAGAACGTCGCGAGACAGTTCGGTCCCTA
>Ga0315297_10001569_pt1 | contig 14196 bp, 11 predicted proteins | sample YL17G15_0_MG_FD_203628 | JGI IMG/M metagenome (GOLD analysis project Ga0315297, IMG submission 203628) | Sediment microbial communities from Yellowstone Lake, YNP, Wyoming, USA - YL17G15_0 | ecosystem: Environmental > Aquatic > Freshwater > Lake > Sediment | place: USA: Wyoming | collected... | reverse complement strand
ACCTCCCAGGTGTGATTTCCCGGGAGAGAAATTATCATGATTATCAAATAATGTCAAGCAATTATATAAATTTAAGCGGATTTTGTGCCACTAATTTAGGAATCTGTTATCCCTCGTTGCCAGACAATTGAAAATCTCCACAAAACAACTTGACGACCTTTTAGATTGTCCTCTGAGTTATGATGATTATCTCTCGATATTAAAGACGAAGATAGGCAATTTTTTAGGGTAAATAATTGACGTTGGCATGCCAATGACACAGGATGAATCACCAAAAATCATTTATCATTATACCGATGGCAATGGCCTGATCGGCATCCTCAAGAGTCAATCCCTGTGGGCAACCGATTTTACAGGTACCTGAATGATTATTCTGAATTGAATGCATTTAACGAGTACCTACTGGCAAGACTGGAGCAGCTTCCTCGTTATCAGCATATTAAAACTGAGGTCAAGAAACTTATATCAGAAGGCCTACGGAAAGTAATAGGTTCGTTTGCTGATAGCCCTGATGATCCGAAAATATTTGTTACATCTTTTTGCATCGATGGCGATTTATTAAGCCAGTGGAGGGGGTATGGGCTCGATAGCGGGTACGCAATCGGATTTGATCATAATGTCTTAGATGACATGCGGAAAGCTGAATATCACAAGCGTAATTTCTTCATGTCTCTTTTCGATTGCGTCATTTACAACGATTGCAATATCCCTAAAAGCTTTGAAGATAGCGTTGACAAGCTTATAAATCTGCTGAGGGATTCCAAGAATAAACCGCAACCCCAAAGAGATGAAGCATGGGAAATATACATCCAAACTCTTCCCTTGTTTAAACACAACGGATTCCGTGAAGAACATGAATACCGATTGGTCTTTGCCACCAAATCATCGCAAGTCACTGATATCCACTTCCGTTATCAGCGTGGCGTTGCTGTGCCCTATATTGTTCTTTTTGAAGATGAACAAGTCCTCTTGCCTATAAGGGAAATCGTCGTCGGACCTTCACAAGATGCCGAATTGAGAGAAAAAGCAATTCAGTTGATGCTTGTCCAAAAAGGATTGAATCCGCAAGTTGTAAAATTGTCATCTATACCGTATGTTTGTTAAAGATGAGTCTCGATTCTGGCAATGTCGTTCATCGTATAATGAATATTTTTTGATAAAAAATTGACTACATCGTCTGTGTTGCCGGGTTGTTTCAAACGGGAGATTAAAAATGGAAACCGAAAGTCGATTTGGACCGGGGAATCCCCATCCGTTGTCACAGATGAGGACGGAGCTGGTGTGGGAGGGAAAGTACGACGAGTATGGCCGGCGGCGGGAAGTGGACGTCGCCGGGTCGGCCATGCCCCTCCAGAAGATCGAGACAGTGGACGAACCGGCCAGTCGCCTGGGTGATCAGGCGGGGCTCTTCAATCCTTCCCAAGCCCATCCCGACGAGTTCCGGAACCGGCTCATCTGGGGGGACAACAAGCTCGTCACTGCCTCCCTCCTCAAGGAATTCAAGGGGAAGATCGACCTCATCTACATCGATCCGCCCTTCGACGTGGGCGCGGACTTCACCATGAACGTCCCCATCGGCGATGAGTCGGAGACCGTCGGCAAGGATCAGTCCACGCTGGAGATGGTGGCCTACCGGGACATGTGGGGCAAGGGAACGGACTCTTACCTGCACATGATGTACGAGCGGCTGGTCTTAATGCGGGAGCTGCTGAGTGAGACGGGGTGCATATTCGTGCATCTTGCTCCGACAGTGAGCCATCATTTTAGGAGTATAATGGATGAAGTTTTCGGCACGTTTAACTTCCGGAATGAAATAATCGTAAATAGACCAATTTCTAAGAATCTCCAGCGACAGTTTGAAAATATAGTATCCCTTCCTCAAGGTCATGACACCATACTTTGGTACTCTACTTCCCCTGGTACACGTTATCGTAATCTCCTTGTTCCATATGAATCAAAAGATCCCGAAGGCTACTGGCATCGTTTCTGGAGTGGAGCAGATAGACCCACGATGCGTTACGAATTGCTTGGTGAAAAGTTAACTTTCGGGCAGTGGAAATGGAATGAAGAAAGAGCAAAACAAGCTGTGGAAAATTATAATAATTACATAGCAAAGGAGAGTGGTCGAAGCTTGGTTGAATATTGGAGGGATACAGGGAAGAAACTTGAATTCATAAGAAAATCGGCTACGGGAACAGTGGAAAATTGGTTTCCACCAAGTGATGACAAGATAGGCGATACAGTATGGGACGACATTAAATCATATGAAAATGCAAAAGATTTCCCAACTCAAAAACACAGAGAGCTCTTGGAAAGAGTCATAAATTTCGCATCAAACGAAGGTGACATCGTCGCCGATTTTTTCTGCGGATCTGGGACGACGGGGGCTGTGGCGGAGCGGCTGGGGCGGCGCTGGATCATGGCCGACCTGGGGCGGTTCGCCATCCACACCTCCCGCAAGCGCCTCATTGACCTCCAGCGGAAACTCTACGCCGACGGCAAGTCTTACCGGGCCTTCGACGTGTACAACCTCGGCCGGTACGAGCGGCAGTGGTGGCAGAAGGAACGCCTCCAGGGCGCCGACGAGGAACATCGCCGTGTGATTATGGAATTCTACCGGGCGGAACTTTTGTCGGATGCGCCTTCACCGCTGATCCACGGCCGGAAAGGCCAGGCCCTCGTTCACGTGGACGCCATCGACGGCATCTTCACCCGCCAGGAATTGGAAGACGTGGCCAAGGCGATCAAGGAAGCCGGTGCAAAGGAAATCGCCTGCCTCGCGTGGGAGTTCGAGATGGATTTGCGGCTTACCTGTAACGCCCTGGAAGCGGAACACGGCATACGGATCAAACTCATTCCGATACCCCGGGAGATCATGGAGAAGAACCGCAAGGAGCCGCCGCCCTTCCTGGAGATGGCCGTTTTGGAGGCGAAGCCGGTTCTGCAGAAAAAAGCCGGTAACGTTGTTGCGGACATCAAGCTCATGTCCTTCATCCCCTCCCTGGCGGAGGTGCCGTCGAAAGAGCTGGCCGTTCTGAAGGAGCGGGTCATCCGCTCCGGATTCGACTTCATCGACTTCTGGGCAGTAGACTTCGACTACCAACCCGGTCAGCCCTTCAAGCACCACTGGCAGGCCTACCGCACCCGGAAAGACCGGAAACTTCCGACCGTGTCCGAGCAGAATTTCGCCTACCCCAAGCCCGGCCGCTACACGGCCTGCGTAAAGGTCATCGACACCTTCGGCTGCGACACCTCGATTACCGTGGAGGTAATCTATGAGCCCTGATACCATCATCAATGTGGCCGCCCTGGAGCCGCTGTACCGGCCTGATGAGGAACCAAACTGCCACCGCGTGCGGGCAAAGACGGAGGGCAAACCGGCGGAGACGGTCAAGGGGCGGCGGCCCAGCGCCATCGCGATTGCCCAGAACCTGCGCCGGACGGTGGGGGAATGGCGGCAGAGCGAATACCCCGGTGCCTCGGATACGACGAGAGAACTCCTCACGTACTGGTTTGAACGTAGCCACCTGACCGAATCCGTTGACGGTGGGCAAGCGCATTTCCGGTATTATTTTTGCCAGCGGGAGGCCATCGAGACTCTCATTTACCTATACGAGATGCGCGGTCTCCGAAGCCTGGCCGGGATGACGGACGAGTTCGGCGGGGCGCTCAGCGACATCGCCGCCCTCGGGATCGATCCCGAGGAAGACCTCTGGCCGAAATATGCATTCAAGGTCGCCACGGGGGCGGGAAAGACGAAGATCATGAGCCTCGCTATCGTCTGGAGCTACTTTCACGCCCTGCGGGAATCCGACTCGCCCCTGGCCCGGCACTTTGTCGTCATCGCCCCGAACCTCACCGTCTTCGAGCGCTTGAAGGAGGACTTCGGTGACGGCGTCATCTTCGACCGCGATCCGCTTATCCCCCCGGCCTGGCGGGGCGATTGGAATCTCACCGTCGTCCTTCAGGATGCGGCGAGCGGCGCGGCGACCGGAGGCGTCCTCTACCTCACGAATATCCATCGTCTTTATGACATAGGCAAGCGACAGAGAAAGAAGCAGGCTGAAACCTATTCCTGGATGGGGCCACCCGTCTCCAGGACCAAGGCCCTCGACACCGGAGAGGCCCTCCGAGAACAGATCACCTCCCACGAGCGGGTCATGCTCATCAACGACGAGGCCCATCACGTCTGGGACCCCGGGTCCGCTTGGACCGACGCGATCGCCTGGCTTCACCAAACGACCCACAAGCGAACCGGCGGCGGCTTGGTTTCCCAACTCGATTTTTCCGCAACGCCGAAGGACAACCACGGAAACGTCTTCAAGCACGTTATCTGCGACACCCCGTTGGGCGAGGCGGTGGACGCGGGGATCGTCAAAACTCCCATCATCGGCCGGGGACAAACGCTCATCGAACAGCCCGGCGAGGACGCCTCGGTAAAATACCAGCACCACCTGATGCTGGGCTACACCCGCTGGTTGAAATCCAAGGAGGAATGGGAGAAAAGCGGCAAGAAGGCGTTGCTCTTTGTCATGACGGAGGATACCGAGGCAGCGGACCAGATCGCCCAGCGCCTCAACACCGATTCCCTCTACCAGGAACTCAACGGAAAAACGATCAACCTCCACACCCGCCTGAAAGGAATACTGAAGAAGGAAGGCCGCGGCGCTGGAGCACAGGTGATTTTCAAGGAAAGTGAAAAAGACATCAGCGACGAAGACCTGAAGGAACTCCGGAAGCTCTCCCGCGAGTTGGATGAGGACAGAAGTCCCTACCTCTGCATCGTCTCTGTCCTGATGCTCCGCGAGGGGTGGGACGTCCGGAATGTGACGACCATCGTGCCGCTTCGTCCTTACACCTCCAAGGCCAACATCCTGCCGGAACAAACCCTCGGCAGGGGACTCCGGCGGATGACGCCGCCGGGGGAGGCTCTGGAGGTCGTTTCCATCGTTGAACACAAGGCTTTCATCAGCCTCTATGTCCAGGAGCTGAGCCAGGAAGGGCTTCCCATCGAAGTCGTGGACGTGGATCAGGTGCCGAAGACAACCGTCACCATTTACCCCGATGCTCAGAACAAGGACTTGCCGGCTCTGGACATTCAGATTCCGCGGTTGACTCCCGGCCACCGGATCAGTTCCAAACTGGAAGAAATCACCCTTGACGAGATGAAGAAGGCCTTTTCCCGATACAAGCCACTTCCCCTCGGCAAGCCCCGGCCGACGGAAGTGGACTATGAAGGACGGCATCTCTTCACCAACGAGGTGGTGGAGAAGATGAAGGTTGACCTGCCTCTGTTACAGAACGGTTGGACGGCCATTACCTTTTTCTTGAAAGCCCTGGCACACCAAACCCATTGCCGGAACCTCCACACGGGCTTGGCAAAAAACCTCCAGACCTTTCTGGAAGAGATGCTCTTTACCGAAAAGGTGGCCCTCGCCGATCCCCGCCTGTGCAGCCGCCTGGCCGACAGCGATGTTCACGAGCACATCCGGGCGACCTTCGTACCATTGATCCTGGAGAAGATCATCCGGAAAGAGACCCCGGTGCCGCAAGGAAAGCCAACTTCCGTTATCACCTGGAAACCGTTTCAGGCGACCCATTCGGAGCGGCACCCGGCCATCCCGGCCAACAGGACCCCTTTCAACCTCGTTCCCTGTAACCGGGAACTGGAGGTGGCAATGACCCATTTCGCCGATCATGCCCTTGATCTGGCCGCCTTCTGCAAAAACGCCGGGCCACAGGCCCTTCGGATCAGCTATCAGTCTGCCGCGGGACATTTATCCTTCTACACGCCGGATTTTCTCATGCGCCTGTCCGGCGGCGGTTATCTGCTCGTGGAGACCAAGGGGCGGGAGGACAAGGACGTCCCCGCCAAGGCGCGGGCCGCTGCGGCTTGGTGCCGGGCCGCTTCAACAAAAAAGGTGAAATGGGATTACCTCTATGTCCCTCAGGGCGTGATGGGAAAAATTAGTTCGAACCGGATGGAAGACCTTGTTCGAACCTGCGCGCCGTCCTTGGCGGACCTGCTCAGGGAACAGGAAGAGGCACAGTTGCCGCTGCCCTTCGGTGAGGCACCGGACGTGACAGCGTCCGTAATGGATGCATTCATCTCACAGGAGGATTTGAATTCCCTTCCCTCTCGATACCGGAAGTCTGTGGAACACGCCGTCACTCTCTACCAGTTTACGGAAAAGAAAGAGGGTATGTCCATTGCGCCCGCCTTTACCTCCCTTTTAGGACCACTCGATGAGGCCGCCCGGGGTCTCATCCTTGAACTCCTCCTGCCGGATATCCCTTCGTCGCCCGTTGAACAGGCAGGCTACTTTGATCCCTACTACGGCAATCTACCAAAGAAGGACGTCAACTGGTTGAGAAGCCAGGCAAACAACCTGAAACGAACGCTCATCTACCGAAACGGTGTCATGCCGCTGGGTCTTCTCTCTTTCTGTTTATCCTACGGTTGTCAGGATGATCACCCTATCGGTGGTATCTTTACCTCCGTAAGGGAACTTGTTCTCTCACTTCCGTGATCCCAAACTCCAAAGGATGATCGGAGAAATACGCGATTTCCGGAACACCTACGTCGCTCATCAAGAAGAAGAGTTGACAGATCGGGCAAAGGCTATAGCAGCCCTGAAACAGTGGATCAGCGGATTGCTACAAATTTACCGCTTGCATCACCCGCACCGGTAAGACATTTCCGGAGCATCGCAACACCATTGATCCTGGATCGAAAGGGCGGGATCATCTGAGTCTCGGACATCAACGGAATCAAAGGACGCAAACCATCAGCATCGGGCAAAGCGGGCCTCAGGTTGCCGCGCAGCCCCGGCGGTACTTCTCATCGAGCATCCCCTCGATGCTCGCCATGATGATCCTGGTCACCCCTTCGAACTGCTCCCGGTAGCGCTGCTGCGTTTCGTGGGAAAAGATGCGGAAAGGCTCGCCGATCCGGTAGTCCTTGAGCTGATCGTACACGGAGAGCGGCTCGCCGACGCGGTAGATAATCCGGCCGCTCCGAGCAAAGGGAAGGCTCCCCGTGTAGACCTCTTCGGAGTTGTTGCAGGCGACGGGGACGATCCTCTTTTCCGTGTGGAGGGCGAGCTGGGCGAGACCGGTCCGCCCCTCGGCCAGCTTCACGGAGCGGGTGCCCTCGGGAAAGATGATGAGGTTCAGGTTCTTCTCGAAGAGGGCCGTCCTGCTCAGCTCCGCCACCTTCTCCATGACCCCTTGGTAGTAGCCTCGGATGAAATCCGCAAAATGGTCGCCCAGCGCCTGGAGCGTCTCGACGGCGGCGCGCTCCTGCGGCCCTGCCGCTTCGAGACGGCCGTCGATGAGGTCCTTGACGACGCGGTAGATGTCCCTGTCCATTTTCCGGTTGAACTTCTTCCGGTAAAACTCCTCGATGAGGTACCCCAGCGACGGGACGGGGATGAGGTTGCAGAGGTCCAGCCCCTTGGCCAGAAAGGCGTTCTTGTAGTACTTGGCCTTCACCCAGACCGTCGTAAAGGGATATGCCTTCAGTTTCAACATCTTGTACTGGAATGGCCAGTAGTTGAAGCGGTCTGTGTGATTCATGGCGAAGATCACATTCTCCCCGCGGGGGATCCGCTCGAGGTTCTCGATCCGGATGTCCACTTTCGCGAAGAGGTGGTAGTTGGGAAGAAGGAGGAGGTTCGCCACGATCAGCTGTCCGAAAGGCTTGGACACCAGTCTAATCTTCTGCAGATATTCGATATCGATCATCTTCTTTCCTTATTTTTTTCCTCTCCGGCGATCAGGCGCCGGACCCGTTCCAGCTCCTGTGGGGTATCGACCTCGACGGAGTCGTGCCGGGTCTCGACCACCCTGATCCGGTAGCCGTGCTCCAGCGCCCGGAGCGGCTCGAGCGCCTCCAGACGCTCCAGGACGCCTTCGGGAAGAGAGGCGAAGGTGCGCAGGAAATCGCGGCGGTAGGCATAGATCCCGTGGTGCTTGTAGTAGTCGGCCCGTTGGCCCCGGTCGCGGACGAAGGGGATGGTGGCGCGGGAAAAGTAGAGGGCGACGTGATTGCGATCGAAGACAACCTTGACGGCGTTCGGGTGGGTGATCTCCTCATCGCGGACGATCCTGTAGATCAGCGTGGACATGGGGAGGGATGCGTCCTTCAGGAGAGGCCCGACCACCTCGTCCACCTGAACCGGTTCGAAGAGGGGCTGATCCCCCTGGATGTTGACGACAATGTCGTCGTCCTGAAGATGCAGGGTTTCAACGGCTTCGGCTATCCGGTCCGTCCCCGAGCGGTGGCGGGGGGAGGTCATCACCGCCCGGCCGCCGAAGGTCTGAACCGCATTAAAAATCCTCTCGTCGTCGGTCGCAACGGCGGCGAAGGAGACGGTATTGACCCGGAGCACGCGCTCGTAGACATGCTGGATCATCGGCTTCCCGCAGAGGTCGGCGAGCGGCTTTCCCGGAAAGCGGGTCGATTCGTAACGGGCGGGGATGATGCAGACGACCTGAATGGACATACGTCTCCTTACAGATGACCAATTTTCGGGGACAGATTTGAAATCTGTCCCCGGGTTCCCTGCGAATCCATCACAGATAAGGGTCGGCCTGGAGGAGGTGATTCCTCACGTAATCCCTGACCGCTTCCTCCAACGGACGGAAAACGACCGGACAGCCCGCGGCCCCGAGCTTCTCCATCTTCGCCTCGGTGAAGTACTGGTACTGCCCCCGGATCGCCTCCGGCATCTCGATGTAGTCTATCCGCGGCGGAAGGTTCATGGCGGCAAAGACCGCCCGGATGAGGTCGTTCCAGGTCCTGGCCTTCCCCGTCCCAAGGTTGAATATTCCGTTCACTTCCCCGTGGTTCAGGAACCACCAGAGGACCTCCACACAGTTCTTCACGTAGACGAAATCGCGCATCTGCCCGCCATCGCTGTATTCCGGTTTATAGGATTTGAAAAGGCGGACCTTTCCCGTCTCCCGGATCTGGTGAAAGGCCTTGAAGATGACGCTCGTCATCTCGCCCTTGTGGTACTCGTTCGGACCGAAGACATTGAAGAACTTCACCCCCGCCACCTGGTCCTGAAACCCGTTCCGGAGGACCCGGAGGTCGAAGAGTTGCTTGGAGTAGCCGTACATGTTGATCGGTCGAAGCGTCCGGATCGTTTCCTCGCCGTCGGAAAACCCATGCGCGCCATCGCCGTAGGTCGCCGCGGAGCTCGCATAGATGAACCGGACCCCGTGCGCCAGCGCCCAGTCGGCCAGGCGGCAGGTATAGTGAAAATTGTTCTCCACGAGGTAGTCGGCGTCCCGCTCCGTCGTCGAAGAGCAGGCCCCCATGTGGACCACCGCCGACACGGGGAAGGGGACCCGGTCGCCGGCCACCATCTCGAGAAAGGCGTCTTTATGGATATAGTCGGCGTAACGCCGTTTGACGAGGTTCTGCCACTTTTCGGTCGTCCCCAGCTCGTCGACGACGACGATGTCGTCCTGCCCCTCTTCGTTCAACTTCGCAACGAAGGCGCTCCCGATGAACCCGGCGCCGCCGGTGACCACAATCATTTTTCCCTCTCCCTACAATATCGCCCTGAACCGATGGACGATCCCGTTCCCGAAGCGCGAATCGATATTTTTTCGGGGCCCCCTGCTCCCGCAGCGCAGCGCCCGCCGGGAAAACTGTCTGAGCGCGTCAGCGCGAGTTTTTTCCCGGCAGCGGAGCGAGGAGGCGCAGTGTCGAAAAAAGATCTTGAGCGCGGAGGAACCGGACCGTCCATCCGATTCCCTACAGGACCTTCGCCGCGTTGGTGATTGCCTTTTGGATCGCCTTCATCCTTGCGGCCGGCATCTTCACGGCGATCCCCATGATGAGCGTCCGGCCGAGGATGTCCTCAGCGTAGGGGATCGCCTTGCGGCTGTAGGTCGCCTTCCGGTTCCGCGGATCGGAGAAGGGGTGCTTCTTCGAGTTCGCCGTGGACTTGGCCAGGAAGTGCTCCCAGTTGGGGACATAGTGCCAGAAATTGTCCTTGAAGCGGACCGTATCGATCCCCTCGGCCTTGAGCGCCTTCTGGAAGGCCTGCGTTCGCTTCTCTGCGGGGAGGTTGAAGGCCAGAAACGTCGCCGAATCCCCCTCGGGATCGGGAACCGCCCGGAATTTCAGGCCGGGGATCGGGGCGAGCATCTCCCTGATTGCCGCCTGGTTCTTCCGCTGGGCGGCGATGACGCGGTCCAGTTTCCGAAGCTGGGCGAGGCCGATCGCCCCCTGGAGCTCGTTCATCCGGTAATTGAAGCCGAGGATCGTCCGCCCGTCGAGGGCGCGGCTTACCGGGGAAAGATGATCGTGGCCGTGGTCGTGGTACCATTCCGCACGGTGGTAGAGATTAAGGTCGTTGGTGACGACCATCCCCCCCTCGCCGGTGGTGATCGTCTTGTAATGATCGAAGCTGAAGATCCCCATGTGGCCGAAGGTCCCCAGCTTCTGTCCCTTGAAGCTCGCCCCCAGCCCCTGGGCGTTGTCCTCCAGGACGAGGAGCTTGTGTTTCTTGGCCACCTTCATGATCTTATCGATCCTGGCCGGCGAACCGCACATGTGGACGGGGATCACGGCCTTCGTCCGCGGCGTGATCTTGTTCGGGATATCATCCGGGTCGAGATTCAGCGTATCGTCGATATCCCCCATGACAGGGATGGCGCCGACCTCGAGGACCGCCTCGTAGGTGGCCATGAACGTGAAGGCGGGGCAGATCACCTCGTCCCCCGGTCCCACGTCGAGGGCCGTGAGCGCGATCTTGAGGGCCGCCGAACCGGAGGTCACCCCCAGGGCGTACTGCGCCCCGCAGTACTTTGCGAAGGCCTTCTCGAAATCCCGCACCTTCCAGATCCCCTGCCGCTCCTTGTCGAAGGCGTAACGGGCGAAAACGCCCGTCTTCAGGACGTCCATGACCTCCTTGATCTCTTCCTTCCCGATCAGTTCCGCACCGGCCATATCGCTTACCTCCCTAATCCTCCGTCCCGTGGCGGGACGGTAAAAATTTCGAATAGCACTCCTGGTAGATTTCGACCATATCCTCGATCGTCATCTTGCACGGGTTGTTGGCGAGAGGCCGGGCGACCGTCATCGCTGCTTTCGCCAGTTCGGGAAAGTCGCTCTCCGGAATCTCCAGCTCTTCGAGCGTCGTCATGATGCCGCAGTCCTCGATCAGGGCCTCCACCGCTTCCACGGCGAGATAGGCCGCCTCCCGAAGCGGCAGGTCGTCGACGATCTCCCCCATGATCTCCGCGATGTCGACGAACTTCTCCTGGGCGCCGGGCAGGTTGAAGGCCATCACCCGGGGGAGCATGATTGTGTTGGCAAGCCCGTGAGAAACCCCGTAGCGCCCGCCGAGCGGGTAGGAGAGGGAATGGACCGCCGTCACACCGGCATTGGCGAGCCCCAGTCCCGCATAGAGACTCCCGAGGAGCATCGCCTCCCGGGCCTCGATGTTCGCGCCGTCATGGACCGCCGTCCGCAGATTATCGGAGATGAGCTGAATCGCTTCGAGAGAGATCATCTCGCTCATCGGCGAGGCGTTGATCGAGGTATAGGATTCGATGGCGTGGCAGAGGGCGTCGATCCCCGTCGCCGCCGTGGGATGGGGCAGAAGCGAAAGCGTCAGCTCCGGATCGAGGAGGGCCAGCTCCGGGTAGAGGTACGGGCTGTTCATCCCCTCTTTCTTCTTGAGCTTCTTCCGGATAAAGACGGCGGTGAAGGTCACCTCGCTCCCAGTCCCGGCGGTCGTCGGAATCATGATCTTGGGAAGCCCCGGACCGGGGACGCGGTTCAAGCCCAGGAACTCCTCTGCTTTTGCCTTGTTCGCTGCGAGAACGGCAATGGCCTTGGCGAGGTCCATGGCGCTCCCGCCGCCGATGCCAACGACCCCGTCGCATTTATTCTTCAGGGCGATCTTCGTCCCCTCGTCGGCCAGTTCCAGCGGGGGCTCCGGTTCCGTCTTGTCGTAGAGGGCATATTTCATCCCCGCCTGATCCAGAAGGGCGGACACCTTCTCGCGAAAACCGGCCTCCGCCAGGTTCCGATCGAGGACGACCAGCGGCCGGACAACCTTCTGCTCCGCGAGCTGCTCCGGCAGGGAGGCGAAGCTCCCCCGGCCGAAAACGATCTTTTTTGCGCCGGTGAAGGAAAATGTTTTCATGGCCTTTGTCTCCATTTTTCCTGTGTAAATACGAGCCTGACGGCGGAAAGTCAAGCCTTTTTGCGCTCCTTGTGGTCCCCGTACCACTCGATCTGCCGGCAGATCCCCCGGATGATCTTGACCTCCCGGGCCTGGAGGGTCGTCCGGGCTAAGAGACGGCGGATGTGCATCATCCAGTAGTCGGGATTCTCCGGTAGGAAAAACCCGATCGCCAGGAGGGTCTCCTTGAGCTTGGCGTACATCGCCTCGAGTTCCCGGGAACTGGCCAGCTTCGGCAGAAAAGGAAGATCTTCTTCCATCCTGGCGACGAAAAGCTCGTAACAGATGATCATCGCCGCGTGGGAGAGGTTCAGGGATTTGAACCCCGCCGTGGGGATCGTCACGACACTCTGGCAGAAACGGAGGTCGTCGTTAGTGAGGCCGGTGTCTTCCGGACCGAACAGGAGGGCGATTTTGTTTTTCTGCGAGAGCCCGACAAGGGGTTCGGCCATCCGGCGCGGGGAGACGACGGGCCCCCTCCCAGACCCCTTTCTCGCCGTCGTTCCGACAACCCAGGAGAAGTCTGTCAGCGCCTCGTCGAGGGTGTCGAAGTGGCGGATCCCGTCCACGATCTCCTTCGATTCGTGGGTGGCCATCTGGCGGACCGCTTCGTCGTCAAGGTTCCGGTTCCCCACAACGATGAGCTTGCCGATCCCCATGTTGTTGGCGCAGCGGGCCGCAGAGCCGACATTCCCGGGAAATTTCGGACCCTTCAGGACTATGGTGACATTGTCGAGATTCACCTGCATACGGTTTTTACCTTCATAACCAGTGCACAACGTGTTCCGCATCGGACGGCTTCGCAAAAGCTCCAGAGGCAAGGCGCGCAAAGCCTGAGGAATGAGGCGTCGGGGAGGGGGCTTGTTCCGGAAGCCCAAAGGGATCGGAACGTGTCCCCGGAACACGCCGCAACGACGAGGATGAAGCGCAACGCAGCATATGGACTTTTTCCGAAGCCGTCACCTCTTTTCCCAACGGGCCGCAATAAAGGCCCCGGTCTCACCCCCCTGCCCCTGCCCCTCCCGCTCGATCCTTTCCCATGCGGCGGGGGGATCCTCTTTTCCGAAATGGACCGCCGTCCGGCAGATGCCGGCAACGGGCGCCGCCGCAAGGAGCTCCTCGGGTGAGCGAAAAATAACCCGGTTGAAGACGGACTCCGAATCGTGCCGGGCGTTTTCCCGCCGCCGGAGAGCCCAGGGGCTCAGGCTGTTGAGCGTCGCCACGACGATGACGCCCCCCCGTTTCGTAACCCGGAAAAGCTCGGCGACGGCCCGCCTCGCGTCCGCGATGAACTCGATGGCCGTCACGGAGACGGTCTTGTCGAAGGCGCAGTCACCGAAGGGGAGGTGCGCCATGTCCGCCGTCACCACCCTTCGGGCAAAGACCGCGTTTTTATCCGCCGCCCGGCGGAGCATGGCATAGGAGATGTCGAGCCCCACGACGTCGGCCCCCCGGGCAAGGAACTCCCGGGTAAAGATCCCCGTGCCGCTCCCGGCATCGAGGATCTGCTCCCCCCGTCCCGGTCGGAGCAGATCGAGGATCAGTTCGCTTTCCTGCTTCAAGACCGCCTTCCCGAGCGGGGTATCGAACCAGCGATCGTACCGCTCCGGCCAGTCGTCGAAAATCTGTTTTCCGGTCATTGCTCTCTTCCTCCCGATTCTCCCCTCCTTGACGGAAAGGGATGTATCGCCCGCGCTTCCCATCACATATCCGAAAGGCGGGAAACGGGTCATCCTGACCGCTTTTATAGATGGTTCACGGGGGCGATGCAATCGGAAATAACAGGAGGCCGGGACAGCCGATTCACGGGCTTTTGAATTCCCTGCAATCATATCCGTGTGGCAATGTCAGCGGGGTTCTGTTATAAATGGACGGGAATTCCACAAATAGGGAGACTGTGGAAAAGCCCGACCCTGTTCTGGAGAGCCTGTCATGCCTGCGGAAGACATTGCAAAGCTGAAGATTGAAAAATCGGAGAAGGTCA
>Ga0315297_10001567_pt1 | contig 14206 bp, 9 predicted proteins | sample YL17G15_0_MG_FD_203628 | JGI IMG/M metagenome (GOLD analysis project Ga0315297, IMG submission 203628) | Sediment microbial communities from Yellowstone Lake, YNP, Wyoming, USA - YL17G15_0 | ecosystem: Environmental > Aquatic > Freshwater > Lake > Sediment | place: USA: Wyoming | collected... | reverse complement strand
CCACCACCAGTTTGCGCACATTGGTCACCGGTGTGACCGGGCTAAAATCTGCAGAAAGCAATCCCAGTTCCTTGTTGCTGAGATAACTCATCTGGCGCAGGATCTCCAGCGCCACAGCCGGGCGGGCCCGGTTGTGGAAATCCCCATTGGGTTTGCGGATCGCCAGATCGCCGTCCGAGATTTTAATGGCGATGCCCACTCCCGGGGATTCAACTCCCAATCCCGCCCCCATCAAGCCCATGATCATATACCCTTCCGCCCCGCCTTTTGCCACCAGACGGCCGGAGCAGGTTTCCATCAAACGCGTATCGAAGCGGGACGCGCCGCCAACCATGAAGGGATTCGCCATCATGGACTGGGTGATGCGGCGACAGGCCATCCCGCGTTCTACCAGGAGACCGCGCGGGTCGCACAGGCGTGCAAAACCCAGCGCAGCATTATAGAGCGGAATGGCAAAATTGGGGGCAGAACAACCGTCAATTCCCAATCCCACCTGCTCCACCGGCAGGCTGCAAATCTCGGCCAGGGTTTCCAGGATGGCCACCTGGACCGGGTGTTCGGGATTGACATAATCTGCAATTGGAACGCCGCGCAGCCTGGCTGCAGCCAGCATCCCGGTATGTTTACCGGAGCAGTTATGCCGGTTGGGAGTCAGCACTTCACCGCGCGCACGCATGGCTTCGACAGTGGGGGGATGGGACAATGGGTGGGTACCGCACAACAGGTCGCTCTCCTGCACGCCGACCTTGGCCTGGAGGGTTTTAATCACCTCGACGTGTTCATCGGTCCCATCGTGGGAGCCGCAAATAATGGCCACTTCCCTGGATGTAAGGTGAAAGGTCTGGTCACCGCCGCGCTCGATCAGGGGCAAGGCTTGAAAGGGCTTGGCACTCGAACGCAGGAAGGTCACTCCCTTTGGATCACCAAGCGAGGCAAGCAAGCGACCGTTCGAATCGACCACGGCAGCCGCTCCAAAATGGATCGATTCAACGATTTCCCCCCGGGTCACCTCTAAGACGGGCTGGTATAAATCTGCCACAAGCGACTTATTCCTCGCCGGATCCGGCACCGGATGCGCGGTAATGCCGGCTGTAATAATGGTGCAAACCGTAGCGCAGGCGGCGGGTATATTTCTGCATTTGACTGGAGGGAAATTTGAACGGACGCAGCAGGGGAGCGATCAGGTTCTCAACCGCCTCAGGCACGGATTTTTTCCGGGCCATTTTTTCAACCTTGGTAAAAACCTTTTCAAGATAATCCTTTTGCGCCCGGATCATATCCACTGTCACCACTCCGCCGCGTCCGCTTACCACCAGCCAATTTCGATAAGCGGATGAGAGTAAAAGCTTCAACGTATCCACCCAGACCAGCAGGTCTGATCCGGCCAGGAAGGGGGGTTGATTTTTTAGGACGGCATCGCCGACAAAAACCACCCTGGCATCAGGCAGGATCAACCACGCAGCACCTGCGGTCGGACCGGGATGGTGTTCCAGCACGACCGGGGACTCCCCCCAGTTGATGGTCATCTGGTGGCTGAAGGTGATCTCGGGGGGGACCCAGCGGATGTTACCCAGTCCGGGAATGCTTTCCCAGTCGGCGCCGGTTTCCTCGCCCTGGGCCTTGAAGGTTGTCGGGCGGGTGCGGAAGACATGGGCGGTTTTTTCCTGGGCCACGATGGTGCAGTCCATTGCCCGGTCACCCAGGGTCCGGTCGGGGTGGGCATCGAGGTTAACCAGCAGCCGTTCTGAACCGCCGCCCAGGTTGAGCAGAGCCGCGCGCCAGGCGCGCCCATCCTCGGGGGAGGGTGGGGCGTCCACCTGGATCAACCCGTGAGACAGGTTAATCACTCCCAGCGTGGCACCCAGGTATTGGTCCTCAACGTAAACATCCTTGGAAATGGAGCGCATTTTTTCTCCTGGAAGGGTTATTTTTCCCTGGTAACCGGTAGGGTCAGGGTGAACCTGGATCCTTTGCCAACTTCACTTTCCGCCCAGATCTTGCCCCCATGACCGTTAACCGCCAGGCGGCAAAAGGCCAATCCCACCCCCAGTCCGGTTGCATTTTCCTGCCCTTTTAAACGGGTGTATTTTTCAAAGATGTGTTCCAGTTCCACGAAGGGGATGCCCGCCCCATTATCCTGCACCCATAACTCCACCCATTCCCCCTGCTCAATTCCGCCCAGCTCGATGCTGCCTTCCGGGGGGGTGAACTTGGAGGCATTTTCCATCAGGTTGATCAGCACACGCTGGATCATGTCCACATCCACCCAGACGGGAGGCAATGTCTCTGGGATGAGGTTTGTCAGCACCTGGCGCCGGCTTTCGGTCATGGGTCGGATCACATCCAATGCATGCCTGGCCAGCATGGAGGGCGTCACGGTCTGCTGCGAGACAATGGTCTGACCTGATTCCAACCGGTTGATGTCCAACAGGGAACTGACCAGGCGTTGGATCCGGTCTGTGGAATGGCGGGCGATGGTGGTCACGGATTGAATCGCCTCGTTTTCAGGATCGGGGAGCAGTGTCGCAAGGACGTCCAGGCTGGAGACGATGTTCGCCAGAGGCGAGCGCAGGTCGTGATAGATCATGGAGGTCAGATCCTCACGCAGCGAGTCGAGATCCTTGCGTTCGCTGATATCGCGCATCAACCACTGCAGGGATTCCGCCTCCTCAAAAACCACCTTGCGCACATGCACCTGGATCGGAATGGTCCTGCCGCTCTTGCTCTTCAGCGAGGATTCGTAACTGAGGATCTTCCCGCTTTTCAACTTGTCCATGCTGAATTTTTCATTGCCGCGGGTGACATCCTGGAGTTTGTCAATCTGCATGCTCTGCAACTGCCGGGAGGTAAACTCGGTGATGACTGCGGCCTGGCGGTTGGCCTCGTGGATATTCCCGTTCCAGTCGGTGATCAAGATGGGATCAACGCTGTCATCAAACAATTCACGGTAATGCTTGTGGGCAGCCTGTAGCCGTTCGAACAACTGGGCATGCTGGATGGTCGAACCGGCCAGGTTGCCGATGCCTGTCAGTACCAGCAGCGCGTCCGGGTCGAAGGTGCCGGAGATGGGGTTGATGGCCTGCAGGATGCCGATGACGCGCCCCTGGGCATAGATGGGTGCCACCGCCATGGAATGCGCATCGAGACCGGGGAACTGCTCACCGTGCACGAAACGCTTGTCATCGTGCACAGCCGGGATGACCACCCCCTCGCCTTCATGCGCCACCCAACCGACAATGCCCTGCCCGGCCTTGATGCGTTTCCCGACGATGCCTTCCTTGTGCTCCCCCGTGGAGGCATGGAAGACCAGGTCCCAGTTGGATTCGACAAGCGCCAGGGCGACCGTCTCCACCTGCAACGCCTGGATGGTTTCATTAAGAATTCGCTGGAGCACCTCGTCCATGCGCAGGCTGGCATTGATTGCCGCGGCGCTGGCCGCCAGGGCGGTCATCACGCGCGCCTGTCTCTGGCTCTCGGCATACAGGCGGGCGTTCAATACCGCGATCCCGGAGAGGTCGGCGATGGTCTGCACCAGTTCGAACTGTTCCTTGTTATACGCCCCTGGTTCAGGGTGAACCAGGGTCAGCACGCCCACCAGGCGCTCGCGCGCCAGCAGCGGCACGCACAGGGCTGTCTTTGCACCGGATTGGTCGGCGGCGTCATCAGGGCGCCGCAGCCAGCGGTTGTCGCGGCTGGTATCGGGCACCCAGGCTGGCTGGCGGTTACGCACCACCCATCCCGCCAGGCCGCGCTCGACAGTTTCGCGCAGCTGCTGCGTGGTATGGTCGTGGATCTTGCGCCCGTAAACGATGGCCGAGTCGATTGGTTTTCCGCTGTCATCCAGGACCACGATGCTGCCGCGTTCACCCCCCACATACTTGAGCGACTGGAAGAGGATGCGCTGCAGAACCGTGCGCAGATCCAGCGCTGAACCCAGTTCGCGGCTGACATTAAAGAGGAATTCCAGGGTGGACTTGGTTTCTTCGTCTGGCATAAAGGTCTCTTAATCACCCATCCAACAATAAGCCCGATCGGCAGTCCATGATGGAAATCTGGCGCCGGTCAACAATGAAAATTCATGCCCATGCATAACGTGCGTGATGGTCGATCGAGAAGTCCTGATTTCCAATTAGTATACTGCTATTATAAAGGAACATGTAAGCTATGACAGACACCTTATTTGATTTATTTAGTGATGTTGCTTGTACGCTGGCTATTTTTTTGCTACAATGCAAATGGGACGGTTTTCCTCCGTTATCGAATAAGGCAAGGCGGAGCCACCTAACACAGCGTGCAGCGGACGTTTCGCCTGCGGCTCCGCGCCGCTAAAGCAGGCCGTTTGGCGGCACTTCGAAGAGACTCAGTAATTCCAAAAGGCTTATATGACAAACGATTCCTCTCTCTCCAATACAGTTGTCCTTATTACCAAAGAAGGTATGGGAACCGCCGATGGGTCACTCCAACGCAAACTCCTCGATACTTATCTTCGCCTCCTCATCGAAAATAACTCGTTGCCAGCTGTCATTTGCTTCTATACTGAAGGCGTCAAATTAGTCGCCGAAGGTTCTGCATTCTTGGAACGACTCTCCCAGATCGAGAAAAAAGGCATTCGCCTTATCATTTGCTCGACTTGTTTGGAATTCTTTGATCTCTCGGATAAGGTTCAGGTCGGTATCGTTGGCGGCATGGCAGATATTCTTGACGCCCAGATAAAAGCCAATAAGGTAATAACTCTATAAGTTGAATATGTGGTGATGAACTACTCATAATCAATGAGCCGCCCAACACCGGCTCCACCTGACCGCCTTCCCTACGCTGTGCTCCGGGATGCTTCGCGATCAGCGCGGGGATGCGGCGGCCATTCGGCAGAAAAAGTGATTTGGAGTGTTAGTTGTCTTGCCAAAATCGGCAGCAGGTGAGCCATACCTTTAGGCTGCCATCGGAATACATTGTACCTTTACGGATTAAAATATATGAATAAACAAAAGTTCTTGGTTGGGGCATGTATTTTTGTTCCCTTGGCAGCTATCCTGGCATGCGGGGATGTTACAGGAACTCTTCCTATCCCTACTCCTACTGCTAACAATATCGAAAGAGAGGCACTTATCCCGGTAGATGCAGTAAAGATGTCCCCGGATACTGATGAAAATCCACCTTTATTATATTCGAATGAGTACGAGCCTCCGGTGCCCGTGCCTGGGCAGGTCAATACTGCTGGCGCGGAAGACGGGGTTTTTGTAACTCCTGATGGCAATACTATGTATTTCTTCTTCACTCCTGATGTTAATGTCCCCATTGAGAAACAAATATTAGATGGAGTTACTGGATTGTATGTATCTAGTAAAATTGATGACGCATGGGGCAGACCACAACGGATCATATTACAGGATCCTGGTAAGGTAGCTATGGATGGTTGTGAATTTGTTCAAGGTGATGTCATGTGGTTTTGCTCGGCCAGAGAAGGCTATACGGGCATGCATTGGTTCACAGCCGAATATCAAGATGGAAGATGGCAGAATTGGAAAAATGCCGACTTCAATCCTGAATACCAAGTAGGCGAATTACATTTCTCTCATGACGGAAGTGAACTCTATTTTGGTTCGGAAAAGACTGGTGGCAAAGGAGGACTGGATATCTGGGTATCCAATTTGTCGGATGGGGTATGGCAAGAGCCGATTAATATAGCCAACGTGAATACATCTGACAGCGAAGGATGGCCTGCGACCAACACAGCCGAGGATGAATTGTGGATTACTAGGAATTGGGGAATATGGAGATCGAAACAATTGAATGGGGAATGGCAAGCAGCGGAGTTGATTGTATCGCCTCTGGCTGGAGAAGCTTCTATTGACAATGAAGGGAATTTATATTTTGTCCATCACTTCTATGTGAATGGAAAGATGATAGAAGCGGATATTTATGTAGCCTACAAGAAAAGGTAATAGGAAGCCCAACAAAGCGTGCACTTGACTGGCGGGATGCGTACGCTTCGAAAGAGTGGATTCAACGCCCAGGCATTTTTCGGTACAATCAGCACTGTCCACACCCGCCCGCCAGCAAGTAACGCAAACCGTTAGGCCGCACTTCACACAATAAGGAACAAAGTATGCAATCAATCCAAGAAGATATGAATGAGCTTCAGGCGCAACTCGGAATCGGAGCAATACAGAAAGCATACACAACTCTGCTAGGCTACATGATGGATTTGCGAATACATTTCCAGAACAGGTACCCGAGCTACTCTATTTCTGGACTCTATCAGGGATACATGGATATGACCTACTTTGCCATTGTCCCACCATCACTAAAGCACCACAACTTGAAGATTGCAATCGTTTTCAACTATGAAGCTTTCAGATTCGAAGCTTGGCTCTCTGGAGCCAATAGGCAGGTGCAACGAAAGTACTGGGAAATGTTCAGGGATAGCCAATGGGCTGATTACCGGGTTGTGACACCTGCAAAGGGTGTTGACTCGATCATTGAATGTAATCTGGCAGAGAACTTCGACTTTGATAATCTCGAGAGCCTAACCACCTGTATCGAAGAGAACACTGTCAAATTCATTAACGACGTTGAGAAATTCTTCTCTAATCAGGAGATCGTGTGAAGATGTTGAGTTTCTCGTACACAGGAGCAGCCTAACACCGGCTCCACCTGACCGCCTTCCCTACGCTGTGCTCCGGGATGCTTCGCGATCGGCGCGGGTATGCGGTGGCCATTTGGCAGAAAAAGTGGTTTTACGCAGTCATGTCTCGCCAAAATCGGCGGCGGGTGAGCCAATCCGTTGGGCGGCTATTTCTGGCAAGGAGAGGGAGGTAGATCATGTCTATCTGGAAGGTCGATATAGACAATCTTGACAGGCTGTTTGTCGTTTGGGCATTCCTGTTCCAAATTGTACTTATCGCACACTTTGCAGTGCGCAAACCTTTCTTCGAGAGTTATACGGTGAAGTATGGATGGATTGCGTACGCACTGTGTATCCCAGCAGCTGTGATCAGTATCATTCTCCTGCGTGGAGGAAAGAGCTGGTCATTCTGGCTGGGAGGATTCTTATTTGTTGCGTTTGCAGTTTTTGGTTATTGGGTTGATTACGTAGCGCAAATCCAGTTCCGAAACCCACTTCGATTGTCCGTATTGTTTCCGTACATATTCTTATATCTGGCAACAGTTATGTTCTACTGGTGGCCAGTGGGGCTTCTTAGTCGTCCCCTTTGGTTTGTGTATGCAGTATTGTTTGTAATAGCCACTGCTCTTAACATTACATCTCACTAAGCAGATGCATGCTAGCCGCTTAATGAGGTACATCGAGCTATAGGTGCTAGCACCTCGTTGAGCGGCTATCGCGGCAGGATCCGCTCGGTCAGGTAGTTATTTAGGAACAATGGCCGGATGAACGGCTTAAATGCTTCAATTTGGTAATGGTGCTGAACGAAATCGTAGTCTAAGAAGTTAATTTTGCCCCAATGAGCCTTGAATGGAATTCCCTCCTGCATCAAGTAATCCCAAAGACCATGGAGATGGGCAATGATCTTTTCTCTTTCCAGTCCGGTTTCGCTGACATCGGTTAAATACATGAAATTGAATTTGACGATGTAATCCAGGCCAGGCCAGTTCCAGGCCGACATAAAGTAGCTGTCGGTTTTGGTGAGCTCGATTTCGATCGGCAGGTTGGGCCAGCCATTTTTACGGTAATAATCGCGGCAGGCCTGCATCAGCCGCTTCAAGTCGGACGGATTGAAGCTCCATTCCGCCATGGCCACGTGCAGCGGAGCACGCCGGTCTACCGGCAGCATATTGCGCAGCGGCCCGGATACTTTGACCTCGCCGTAAGTCAGGGCCAGGCCGGCGTATACCAGGCGCATGGCATCATCCAGCACAGGTCCGGCCGATTCAAACTTATCCAGGAACCGGAAGATTGCCACCAGGATATTTTCGGATTGGTCATCGGGATAATCGCCATCTGGATCTGCCTGTGGGACTCGCCGGGCGGCCCACAGCAATCCCTTATCGGTATCCGGGATCCAATCGATCCGCCAGAATTCATATTTTTGGGACGTGCTTTCAAGATCCGAAAGCACATCTTCGAGCCGCTCAATTTTTTGAATGGTCTCGAAATACGGCTCGTCGACGAGCCCGAACTGGACTTTGGTCAGGATGCCAATTGCACCCAACGAACCCACCACCGCTCCGAAGGCGGGATCGCTGCGGGAAACGTACTTTTCTACCACGCTTCCGTTGGTCTCATCGATGGTGATGTATTCGACCCACTCGAGCCGATCATATAAGGAATGCTGGGAGGTTGCCGGGGCCGTGTCGGTCGAGATCAATCCGGCCAGGGTCTGATGATCCGTACCGCCCGTCGCGCCGAGCGATTTTCCCCGCTGGCTCAGGGCAGCTAAAAAGTCGTGAAGATGCCAGTTGGCTGTTGCGGTAACAGTAGAATTGTCGGGCGAGAATTCAATCGTGCGCGGCAAATCGCTCACATCGAGGATCGCCTCGGACACGCAAATATCGGAACAGGAATGCAGGCCGCCCAGTACGCGCAGGCTTTTTTGTTTGAAAATACCCTGCTGCATCCCTCCAACAAAGCGTTTGAGGTTATCCATGTCCTGGGGCCTGAAATAGAGCTGGGGTTGAATGGTCACGAAGCGAGCCCAATCTTGAAAAGTGGGTTCGCGCGCCTGATCATCCAGGTTCGCCCCGGCCTGAGCCAGGGATTGGAGTGTTTTTTTCATATTTTTCCTCTTCTTTTTAGCAAAAAACTGGGATCTGTAAAAATTCCGGTTAATTTCCGGCAGCCGATTGCCCTCTACTTTGGGATTTAGACAGATAATCAAACAATAACGATCTTATTATACCCTTTAGTTTCGTCAATAGGGGCATTTGCACCGTTCGCCGGTTGCAGGGGCTTGTCAGGCATGGGGAGCGCGGTACGCTGGAGTGCAAAGCTGAGCTCGGTTACATCTGGGTGTCGTAAGTGCAGCCCACCCCCCTCTCCGCGCGAACAGCGACTACCCGACGCCCCATTAGAAAAGCTCGCACAAGTGCGTACCAACACAGGAGAGCAATCGGTCAAGTTGATTGGTAATGAACAAATAACAATGAGTTGTAATGAGGCATGGTCTGCACGGAAAGTAATGCGTTGAACTCTGTGGCATGAACGCGATCACACTCAGCATATTATCCAATTGCTGAATGGTCTGTAAATAAATGAACGCCCAACACCGGCTCCAGCTGTCGGGGCTACTGGGCGCCCAAAATTAAGTCGCTCGCTTTTCGAGATACGGCAGATTTGCTTGATCGTCTGTCCTCCACTGAGCAGTACATCCGCTTCACGCAACTTCAAGATGATCTGTTCGGTTGTGTATCCCTTCGGTCTTGCCATTGACTGTGCCTCCTGTTAGATCCAATCCTAACCCTCCTTCTGGATCAGTTTTTGGGGGGCAGGTCACTTCCCATCTTTCCTTTCCTGCCTGGTTTAAATAGTCACACAGCGGGTTCCCATTTGCTGGTCAATTCCAAAGGTGTATTTTTCCTATTTCCTGATCCTTGATTGGGATTACCATTGGTTGGGATTGTGCTGCTACCGTGATGGTCAAATACCCCCACTTTGGCAATACTTCTTCCAATTTCTACACTCCTTTTATCTATTTTCAGGTGATAACCCGACGCAGCCTCAACTATTGTTGGTCACGTTTTTGCTGCCCCTCTAATTCCTTCTGCTCCTGTTGGCGCTTCTTACGCTTCTGTTCCAGTAGCTTCTCAAACTCCTGCTGTTCCTGTTGACGCAGTTTTCGTTCCTGTTCCTGGTTCCGCTCCAATTGCTGCCCAAGTTGGTTTTTTCGACTTTGTTCCTGTTCCTGATCCATTTGTTGTCGTTCCTGCTGACGCTGTTTCCGTTCTTTTTCCAGGTCATCTTGTTGTGGGTTTTGGCTTGGGTGCATCATGTTTTCCTTTATATGAAAAGGGCTGGTTCGATTTCACAGCTTATCGAATACATTCCAGTGAACTCCACATCCATTTTACACCTGTTGACTGGTAGTTATACAGATGGTTCTCCGTCGCTTCTCTCTTCAGTAGGGGAGGCAATCAGGCCCATGATAATTTGGACCTCATGCTGCTGACCATCATCCGTCAAAGAAATCTGGTTCCCTTTCAGAGGATTTCCATCCAGCAGGACCTGGCGGACGCCGCGGTTGAGGTTGTATGGGTTCTCCACGCTGATCCGGTAATGGGTGGTTCCATAGCGGTAATCCACTTTAAATCCCGGCCAAAATCGGGGGATGCAGGGATTGATGTTGAGCAATGCCCCCACCCTGGAAATGCCCAGGATGGTTTCAATCCCCAGGCGGTACATCCAGCCGGAGGAACCTGTGTACCAAGTCCAGCCACCCATCCCGCTGTTTGGGAACTCGCTGTAAATATCGGCAGCGATGACATAAGGCTCCACCTTGTAACGGGCTATTTTCTCAGCTGTATCTGCATGGCTGGTGGAATTCAATAGGTGGAATAACTTCCCCGCCCGATCTCCCTGCCCGAGCTTTGCAAACGCCCAGACGCTCCAAATCGCGGCATGGGTGTACTGCCCGCCGTTTTCGCGCACCCCCGGCAGATAGCCTTTGATGTAACCGGGATCGTTTTCCGTTTTGTCGAAGGGCGGGGTAAACAGCAAAATTATCTGCTTGGCCTGTTTCACCAGCAACTTATAGACGGATTCCATGGCCTGCGCCGCCCGCTTTGGGTCTCCCGCCTCCGATAAGACCGACCACGATTGGGCGATCGAATCGATCCTGCACTCGCTATTTTCGTGCGCTCCCAACCGTCTCCCGTCATCATAGAAGGCTCGCAGGTACCAGTCGCCATCCCACGCATGGGCTTCGATTGCATGCGATAAGTTCTCCGCTTGTTGAAGGTATGGGGCGGGGTCATCCTTCATCTGCACTGCCAGCGCAGCAAATCGTTTGAGCGTGGCGTATAGGAACCAGCCAAGCCAGGTGCTCTCTCCGCGCCCATCCGCACCCACCCGGTTCATCCCATCATTCCAATCCCCCGCTCCCATTAGAGGAAGGCCGTGCACACCAGCGGTTGTACCTTTTTCCAGTGCCCGCCGACAGTGTTCATATAATGAAAACGCCTTGTCTGTGGTTTCAAAATGGGCATAGCGCTCCATTTCGGTAGGCTCGAGCGCCTCACCGCTCAGAAATGGGATACTCTCGCTCAGAATGGATGTGTCGCCGGTTGTGGTAACGAACTCCGAGGTGACGTACGGCAACCAGAGCAGATCATCCGAAAAACGGGTGCGTACCCCACGCCCCGCAGGTGGATTCCACCAGTGCAGCACATCGCCCGCCTCGAATTGATGCCGCGCCGCCTCCAAAATATGGGCGCGTGCCAGGTCCGGGCGGGTTTGTAAAATTGCCATCACATCCTGAAGCTGGTCGCGGAACCCAAATGCCCCGCTGGATTGATACAACGCGGTGCGCCCCCACAGGCGGCAGGAAAGTGTTTGATACAACAGCCAGCGGTTGAGCATCAAATCCATGGCGGGGTCGGGCGTTTCAACTGTGATTGCGTTCAGTATGTCGTCCCACTGCCTATTGACGGCCTCCCAAATGGATTTAATATGATCTGGCGCCTGGACCTTTTCGATCAGCGCCAAGCTTTCGGATCGGTTGGCCCCTTCACCAATCAGGAAAAAGACTTCCTCTATCGCGCTGGGTGCCAGGTCAACGTGCAGTTGTATCGCCGCGCACGGATCCAGCCCTGCATTGACTGCGCTTGCCAGGCCGATCCGCCGGAGCGCTGCCGGGTCGCGCAGGTTGCCCAGGCGTCCCAAAAACTCGGTCCGGTCGGTGGTTACTCCATGCGGCTTTTTATTGGCAGCTAGGAATGCCACCCGCTCGCCGAACTCGGTGTTGTAGCGGTTGCTGGCCAGCAAGGCATTTCTGTCCGGGTCGAACTCCGGCATGATATGAGCTTGCTGCGTATCCCGCGTTGTACCGAGTACCCATTCGGCATAATAAGTGACCGTGATTCGGCGCGGACGCTCCCATAGATTTTGCAGGCGCACGTGTACAATTTTGACCGGCGCATCAGATGCGGCGAACAGGAGCAGGTTCTGGTTCAAGCCGTGGCTCTGGCTTTCAAACCTCGAATAACCTACACCGTGGTGAATAATGTGCACTGTATCTGCCCCGGCAGGCATGGGTGTGGGGCTCCAGACCAGCCCGGTTTCCTCATCCCGCAGGTAAATCGCCTCACCCGGCATATCGGTGGTTGGGTCGTTACGCCAGGGGGTCAACCGGTTCTCGCCGCTGTTCATTGCCCAGGTGCAGCCAGAACCCGCTTCTGATACCAAGAAACCGAACTGCGGGTTGGCGATGACGTTGACCCATGGATGAGGCGTATGCTGTCCCGACTGCAAATGGATGACGTATTCCCTGCCATCCCGGTTGAATCCGCCAAGACCGTTGTCCATCAACAAATCGCCCGGGATTATTAGCGGCGGTGTGGGTTCGGGGTCACTCGCTCCGGAAAGTAAGGTAGTGAACTCCGGCAGGCGGGTCGGCTTCCCGGTTAATCGCTCGGCATGGTCGGTCAGGTTCCCGCCTGCTTCATCTAAAACAACTCCTGCCACTGTTTGAAGTAGGATCTTCTCGGCAGGCTGAAGTTGGTCTGCGCGCAGCACGAAAATTCCATCTCGCTGGTTCAGCGAGGCCTCAGCACCAAGCCGCTGGATCTGACGCAAAATGGCGTTGTGCAGGTCTAGATTGTAGCCTGTATCCTGATCGTTCAGGATGACTAGGTTGACTGTCACATGGTGGGTGCGCCAGTAAATGTAGGCTTGCAAGGCTTCAGGCAGCAAGGGTGATTCACCGTCGCGGATTCTCAACAGTAAAATCGGGTAGTCGCCTGAGATCCCGAACGCCCACAACCCGGGCTGCCCCTTCTCGTTTTGTGCCAACAGATGAGGCGCAGGGCGCAATGTCCCGGTTGAATAAAGCAGGGCTGATAATATGCGCTGGATATTTTCGACGGCGGAGGTGTTCAGCCCCATGTCGAGCAGTTCGCTTTCACAGCGGGCACGCGCATCATCGAAAGCGCGGTAGATATCCTGCCCGGTCCGATAGTGAGACAGCTTTTCCAACGCTTCGGCTCGTGAGGCGCTCGCCAAGGTAAGGAAGCTGACCCAGGTTTTCGCATGCGGCTTCAGGTCAATTTCCTGTGCCAGTGAAAAGATTGGGTCCAGCGACCCATCTGTGGACCCTGAAAGCGGACGGTTAACATCCTCGAGCGCCAGAGGATTTCGCGTTGTCCTTCCCCTGCCAAGGAATTGAGCGCGGTCGCTCTCGTGCTCCCCGGTCATTTTGCGCCCGGCTTCGATGACCAATGCATGTAACAGGACCACCGGTTTTTCGTCTGCAGAACGCGTGCGGCGCTCGAACAGGAGAGCGTTTTCGATGGGGAGATATTCACTCTCGATAAATAGTTTGTTGAATGCCGGGTGCCGCCGGTCCGTGGCTTGCTCCGCCATTACCACTTCTCCGTAACTAGTCAGTTTCAGCCGCCGGGGCTGGTCGCTATCGTTTAAGATGTTAACCAGCCGTATTTCAACGCCATCCGGGCTGACGGTGACTCCGGTGCGCAGGGAAATGCCATGCTCCGAATGGGGTAACTCCACTTTGTACGGAAAAAACAATACATCCTGGTCTCGAGCTAAATTCGGGGTTGCTCCCTGTTCCGGAGTCCATCCCATGGGCTGGCAGGTTGCTGACCAGAGTGCTCCACTCTCGAGGTCCTGTATATAAATCCATATGCCCCATGAGTCCAGGGTGGTGTCCGATTGCCAGCGCGTCAGCGCAAGATCGCGCCACTGGCTGTATCCGCTCCCGGCGTTGGTTATCAGTACAGTGGTGTCGCCCTGGGAAAGGACGTGCACCTGCGGAATAGGGCTGTCCACAGGCACGCTCCATGGGGTACTTTCCACTGGGTGAGCTCCCTTAGGGAGTTCCATTGGTTCATCGAGATGGGGATATTCAAGAGGTGGGTTTTGCGGGATCTTTTCCTGGAGCAGAAGTTCCACGCTCTGGATCCGCTCGTCGGAGTGGAAACGCTGCACCATCACATCATCAGACAGATAGTTGCAAGTCGCCAACAGGATCATTCCTTGGTGGTGTGTCATGTAGGATTGCACAGTGGCATGTGC
>Ga0315297_10001566_pt1 | contig 14209 bp, 12 predicted proteins | sample YL17G15_0_MG_FD_203628 | JGI IMG/M metagenome (GOLD analysis project Ga0315297, IMG submission 203628) | Sediment microbial communities from Yellowstone Lake, YNP, Wyoming, USA - YL17G15_0 | ecosystem: Environmental > Aquatic > Freshwater > Lake > Sediment | place: USA: Wyoming | collected... | reverse complement strand
GGGATTAATTTCTTCTAAAGCTTTAAGAACAACTTTAAAATATTCTTTTACTTCATTACCAACGACGATGATTGATAAATCATAAGGAAATTTTTTATATTTAGTCGAAGCTAAACCAAGGTCTTTTGCCTCATAAGTTGGTAGTCCTAAAGAATTAATAAAAACGCGAGTATGAAATCCATATTTTTCTCCATTAAAAACAATTGCTCCTTTACTTTTTTCAAAAATTCCTTTTTTTATATTTTCTTTTACAAAATTCAACCCAATTTCTCCAACCTCTCTTTCAAAAAAATAATAATCAAAATTTGTTCCAAGACGTTGATATATATTCTCAAAATATTCTAAGGACCAATTCCTACCTTCATTGTAAAAATCTTTAATTGAAGAATCTAAATCGTAAATTTTTCTATTCAGTTCGACAATTTCTTTTTTACTATTTTCATTATCATCATATTCTTTAGTTCCTAGAGCATACGATTTACCCATAAACTTAGCTTTTTCAGAAATATCTAACTTTTCGATATCTTTTATATTTAATTTTTCTTTTTTCATATTTCGTATCATTCCCCAGATTGCTTTTGCAACATGCATACCAACATCGCCTTGATAATTAACTCTTTTTACTATTGCTCCTAAAGATTTAAAAATACAAGCTAACGATTCACCAACAATATTGCTATATAGATGTCCTATATGAAATTCTTTAAAAAGATTAGGGTCGGTATATTCAACCATTATTTTTTTATCCTTATAAGATAGAATAAAGTCAAAATTATCGTCGGTTATTTTTCGAGCGTAGTCGAGAAAATAATTATTATTTACCCAAAAGTTAATGAATCCGGGCTTAATAATATCTATCTTTTCAATAAAATCAGTTTTTGGAAAATTACTTTTAATTTTTTCAGCAATCTCTGTCGGGTTCTTCTTCAGTAGTTTGGTCAGTTTGAGAGCAATAGAAGTTGAATAATCCCCAAATGCCGCATTCGCCGGCGGCTGAAGATCTACTTCAATTTCTTTTCCACCAATTTTCTCCAAAGATTCTTTAAGATTTTTTAAAATTTGTTCTTTTACCATTGGTTATTATGATAGCAAAAAAATGCCTATTTTGATAGAATGAAAAACTATATGTGGTTTTGGTATGCGCTGTTATCAGCTTTGGTTTCGGCAATTTCCGTCATTCTTAACAAAAAAGCTTTGAATAAAATTAACGCTTCCCTTGTTTCTTGGGCGTTATTTGCTTTTTCAATTCCTTTTTTAATTTATCCTGCTTTTAAAGATGGCTGGCCGAAATTAAATAGTATTTTTTGGATAGCAATTACTGCCTCTGTAGTTATGTTTGCCTATGCCAAGACTTTAGCTTTAAAATCTTTAAAAGGCAGCTTGATGTCAGAAGTAGTACCTCTGGCATTTTTTGCTGTTCTATTTCAGTATATATTCGCGCTAATTTTTTTCTCTGAAGTATTAAAAATTATTCCTATATTAGGATTAGTGTTAATTATTATTGGTGGTTATCTTTTGAAAGTCGAAGAAGCAAAAGAAGATATTCTAAAACCGTTTAAACTGTTATTCACCAACAAAAATGCTTTCATGTATTTGGTGGCAATGGCGATCATGCCTCTGACATCGGTATTTGATAAAACTGGTTTAATAAATATCAAACCAATAAACCAATCGTTTTTGCTTCTTTGGGAAAATGTCTTGACAACGGTGTTGATAGGTTTTTATATGACAAAAAAAGATAAACAATGGATAACTGATTTAAAAAATAATTTTTGGAGCCTTTGTTTAAACGGAATTGTCTACACAGCTTTGGCTCTTTTGTATTTATATGGAATTACGACCGGCGCCCTAGCTTTGGTATCAGGGGTAAAAAAACTAGAAGTATTTTTTGTTTTAATATTCGCTTGGTTTCTTTTCGGTGATAAACCTAAAAGAGGAATCTGGTTGGGGAGTTTGATTATGCTTTTGGGAGTGATTTTGATTAAAATTGGCTAAATTTATATTTATGATAAAAGCGGTTTTTTTTGATTTGGATGAGACTTTAGCAGATACGATGTCTGCACAACATGAAGCTAACATTTATGCTTTCAGAGAATTTGGTTATGACTATCAAACCATCAGAGAGCAAACGAAAATTATTGATACGATGGGAAGAAGAATAATCGACTTTTTAAGATTAATCAAAGAAGGAGCAGGTATTACAGAGAAAAAGCTACCATTAAAAAATCTTTATGAAGCAAGGAAAAAATATTTTTTTAATTTAATAGAAGATAATGATAAATTAATGAAATTATATCCTGGAGCAAAAGAATGTCTTTTTAAAGTTAAAAAAACAGGAGTGATTACTGCAATAGTTTCATCAGGAACTAAAAAGTACATAAAATTAATTTTAAAAAAATTCAAGCTTTTTTCTTTTGTCAATTTTATAATCTCTGGCGATGAAATTAATAAAGGTAAACCGGATCCGGAATGTTATGAAAAAGCCTATCAATATTTAGTTGAGCACTACGGAAAAATTAGAAAAGATGAATGTTTGGTAGTTGAAGACACTGAAATTGGTGTAATTGCGGCTAATAAAGCCGGATTAAAGATTCTTTTAGTTCCATCAAGGTATTCGGTTCTACCAAAAACAGTAAAACCCGATTACCAGCTAAAATCATTGAAAGACTTTAATAAAACGATACTACTTTAATTACGGGACTTACGTAACAAATGTCATTCTGGCAAGGCCGAAGGCCGCGTCCAGAATCGTTGTTCAGATTCTGGAGTCGCTCGTCTCCCGACTGAGTCGGGATCCTCGCTCCCCAGAATGACGGAGTGCATAACTCATGTTAATTACTTAAAGTGTTTTGCTGGTTGAATTATTTTGAGAAGTGGAATAGAATTATATTACTTGTCATTTCGAACGAAGTGAGAAATCTTTTTAGATCCCTCGTCGTCCCGACTTAGTCGGGACTCCTCGGGATGACAGGGGGGGAATATGAAAAGTAAGTTAATACTACTTTTGGTTTTGATTCTTCTTTTTGCCGGCTTTGTTTTGGTTAGGTTTTTTGTTTTGGATAAACAAAATGCCTATGGAAAGCTTAAAATCATCTCTTCACCGACGACGAGTGTCTTTATTAACAGCATGGTGATTGGAAAAACTCCATATGAGGACAAATATAAAGTCGGCGAATATCTTTTGAAACTGATTCCTGAAGGAACAGCGACAGAAACTGCTTCTTGGAACGGGAAGATCAATGTTTACAAAAATGCCCTAACTTATGTCAATCGTGAACTTGGATCTTCTGATATTTTTTCCGCCGGGGAGATTTTTACTACACAAAAGATGTTGACAGCGCCAAAGAATAGTAATTACGGTGAAATCTATGTCGAGACTGAACCGCAGGGAGCGATTGTTACTCTGGATAACGATGAAAAAGGCGTCGCACCGCTCGTTCTTCAAGACGTTTTGAGAGGTGATCACGAACTATCAGTTTTTATGCCTGGTTTTTTCCGAAGGACCCAGAAAATTAATGTCGATTCACGGTATCGGGTTAACGCTTACTTTAAATTAGCTCTTGATCAAAGTCAAAAACAGCTGACTAAAGACTTGGAGAAAGAAGCGACAGGCAGTGCGAAGAGCGGCAAAACCTATGTGACGATTAATAATAATCCTCAAGGTTGGTTGAGAGTTCGCGCTGACGCATCGGTTGAGGCGACAGAAGAAGCCAAGGTAAAAATAGGGGAGAAGTTTGAATTTCTAGAGGAAAAAACCGGTTGGTTTAGGATTAAGTTTAATGGGAATAAAGACGGTTTAGTTTCAGGAGAGTTTATTGATGGCTGGGTATCGAGCGAATATTCTACTAAGGAATAAATATTCTTGAAAACGGTTAAACATTAAACGGTTAAAACCTAAACAAACTTTTTAAACATTAAACTGTTAAACAATATTAATTTATTTAATACTTAACAGTTTAGTAGTTTTTTTAACTGTTTAACCTTTAACAGTTTAACTGTTTATTTACTTTTCCAAATAAACTTATTGTAAAGAATATATGAGTAGGGGATGATGATGAAGGCGATGATAAGGATTTTATATAAGTACCAAAGTTTTCTGCTAAAAACACTTACTAAAATCTGCAAGCCAATTGTTTGTATGGCTACCGAGCCTGAAGATACAAAGTTAAATTTAAGAAAATTTACTAAATAATTTTTTATCCCACCCTCGATTTTTTTATGACTGAAGCTCCAAAAATTATTGAGGAAAAAATTTGAGATAATCGCCGTTTCTGTGCTCAATAAAGTTATCAACCAAACAGCCTGATGCAGTTTTTGAATTCCCAGATAAGAAATGCCAAAGTCAATTCCGAAACCAATTAAACCAACAATGACGAATTTAATAAATGAAGAATAGGTAAAAAGATAAAAAAAAATTTGAAAAATATATTGGGAAACAAATATTTTGGATTTACCATATTTTCTATCAATAAAATTATTGGGTACTTCGGCAATTTTAGCTCCTTTTTTAATTGCGTAATCCAACATGGCAATTTGAAAAACATATCCGGAATAATTTTTTATATGCTCAAGAGCATCTTTTATCAGCCAGATTTTTATTGCCCGGTAACCATTTGTCCATTCATGAATATTTAGTTTCATGAACCCAAACCGAATAGTTAAATTAGCCAAAATGGACAATATTTTTCGATGAATTTCCCAATTACTGGGAATAGAACCACCTTTGATATAACGGGCGCCGACGACCATATCGGCTCCTTTTTCAATTTCCCTTAAAAATAGAGGGATATCGTTTGGATTGTGAGAAAAATCAGCATCCATTTGAATAACAACAAATGGCCGAATGTTTTCAATAGCATAAACAAATGCTTGATGATATGCTTTGCCCAGCCCTTCCTTTTTCGTTTCTAGAAGATAAATTTTATTAGAGTATTTTTTTTGGAGAGTCTTAACAATTTTAGCAGTATCGTCGGTTGAAAAACTATCATTAATTAAAACATCAATATCCCAGTTAGGAACCTTTTGATTTTGAGCTAAAATATCTACTATTAGTTTTTCAATAGTTCCGGCTTCGTTGAAAGTGGGAAGAATAATGATGACTTTTTTCATAAGTTTTTAAAATAGTCAATTGTCAACTTTAATCCTTCTTCTAAATTTATTTTTGGTTGCCACTCTAAAAGTTTCTTTGCTTTTGCTATATCAGGACACCTTCTTTTTGGATCGTCTTCGCAAATTGATTGAAAAACGATTTTGCTCTTTGAATTGGTTAGTTTTTTTATCAATACCGCAACATCGATCACTTTTCTTTCATCGGGATTGCCGAGGTTAATAATCTCTCCTTTTAAATTTTTGATTTCTCCTAATAAGACGAGGCCGGCAACCATGTCTGAGACATAACACGAAGACCGCGTTTGTTGACCGTCACCATAAATTGTCATTGGTTTATTGGTGATTGCCTGGTTAATGAAATTAGAAATAAACCGGCCGTCATTCTTGTTCATAAACGGTCCGTAGGTGTTGAATAATCTAGCAATACGGAAGTCAAAATTATATTTTCTGATATATGCGGCAATAACCGCTTCGGCGAACCGTTTTCCTTCGTCATACGAAGACCTTGGTCCAGTAGTATGAACGTTACCAAAATAGGTTTCTGGTTGAGGAGAGATTTTTGCATCTCCGTAGATTTCACTTGATGAGGTAAAGACAAAAGTTTTGCTTTTACTTTTTACAAAGAAGTCTAACAAACGAATCAGTCCGATGCTGTTAACCTTAAAAATCTCAAATGATAATTTCTTAAATACAGCCGGCGAAGCGGGCGAAGCGAGGTCATAGACGAAGTCAAATTGAGGTAGAGAGGAAAGGTCGAAATTAATTAAATCAGCCTGAATTAAGTGAAGATTTTTGTTGTTGAGAATTTCTTTGAGGTTTTCTTTTTTGCCGGTAAGGTAGTTGTCTATTACATAAACGGTTTGGCTATTTTTTAAATAATGTTTTACTAAATGGGAGCCGATAAAGCCGGCCCCTCCTGTTATTAAAATTTTCATTATGGTCTGCCGATGGAAAAATATTTAAAGCCTAATTTTTTCATTACCTCGGGTTCATAAATATTTCTGCCGTCAAAGATAAAAGGCTGATTCATGATTTTTTTTATTTTATCTAGGTCAATTTGTTTGAATTCGTTCCACTCGGTGATAATTAAGCCGGCGTTAGTTTTTTTCAACGCTTCATATGGATTATTTTTGAAGGTGATTTTATTTTCAAAAATTTTTTTTACATTTACCATTGCTGCCGGATCATAAGCTTTTATCTCAAAACCCTGTTTTAATAGTTGATCAATAATATAGAGGGAAGGAGCTTCTCTGATATCGTCGGTGTCAGGTTTGAAACTTAACCCGAGAATTCCCAATTTTTTGCCTGGAGAATTTTTTACGACGGTTTCAATAAAATTATCCATAGCCGTTTTATTGATTTCCTCAACTGCCTGGAGAAAATTCGAGTTAATCGCTAGATTTTTGCCGGTATTTAAAAAAGCCTTGACATCTTTAGGAAGACAGGATCCGCCGTAGCCAACCCCTGGATAAAGAAATGACCGGCCGATCCGATTATCTAAACCAACAGCGTCAAGAACTTCTTGGACATTGGCACCAGTTTTTTGGCAATAGAAAGAAACAAGATTGGCAAAAGAGATTTTGGTTGCGAGCATTGAGTTTGAAGCATATTTAATCATCTCCGCCGAAGCAAGATTAGTGATGATTCTTTTTCCGTTAATGGGTTGGTGGAGTTTGATCAATAACTCGACAGCTTTATTTGAATCAGATCCGATAATGACTCGATCGGGGTTTAGAGTATCATAGATTCCGGTACCTTCTCTCAAGAATTCCGGAACTGAAACGACGGCGAATTCGGACGACTTTGGTTTGTGTCTTTTGATAATGGTTTCAATTTTTTTGTTAGTACCAACAGGCACGGTGCTTTTACAGGAGACAACGGTGAATTTTCTCTTTAGATTTTTTGCGATCTTTCTGGCAACGTCGATAACATTAGTTAAATCAGCTTCGCCTGTTTCTTTGGGTGGAGTGCCAACAGCAATAAAAACAATTTCCGATTCGCTGATAGAATTTTCATAATCGTCTGTAAAAAAAACTCGCTTTGCTTTAAGATTTTTTTGAAGGAGCTCTTTCAGTCCAGGTTCAAAAATGATCGGGTCGCCTTTTTTTAAACGGGCGAGTTTTTCTTTTGTGTGGCCGATCACCCAGACTTTGTTGCCAAAGTCGGCAAAAACACAAGCAGTGACCAATCCTACGTAGCCGTGGCCAATGACTGTTATCGTCATAAGGTTTTATTCTACAACTGTTTATTAATTTCTTCCAACCCTTCGGAAAACGTTTTCATCTTCCAAAAATTGTTTTTTTTGCTTCTGATATCGGCCAATTTTGGTAAAGCAGCCTTTCCTTTGATATATTCTTCATAAGTGATTTTGCCAATCAGTGATTTATCGAGGTTGAATTTTTTAGCAACTAATAAAGCTGCTTCATAAGGTGAAATAGCTTTTCCACCCGTAAGGTGGAAAGTTTCTGGAGTAAAATCTTTAAAAAGATGCTTTAATCCATAAGCGATATCATCGATAAAAGTTGGTGTCATCAGAGAATCGGTAATCATAGTTAAAGGTTTTTTTTGTTCAAGATAAGATTTAAAAGTTCGAAAAAAATCTTTTTTTATATCAAAGCTGGCGCGGTAAGGATAGGCGATCCGGACAATCATAGCTTGGTCTTTGACGATTTTTTCTCCTTCGTATTTTGAGGCGGCATAGACGGCAATTGGATTTGGAGTTGAGTCTTCAAAATAAGGAGGGCTAGTTCCGTCAAAGACAAAGTCGGTGGAAATATAGATGAATTTTTTTCCTTTTTTGCTGACTGTTTCAAAAACGTTTTTTGTTCCGTCTAGGTTGATTTTAAAAGCCAAATCTTTTTGTTGTTCGGCTCCGGCGACATTGGTGTAGGCAGCCAGGTGAAGAAAAATATCAAAATCAATTCCTTGTAAAACGTTTTTCACCTGATCAGCGTTAATAATATCCATTTGTGATTGGGGAATAGGAATGAATTCGAAATCTTCTTTAAGAAGTTCGACGATTCGAGAGCCAACCAAGCCATCAGCACCGGTAAGAGCGATTTTTAGCATAATGATTAAATTCATTTAGTCATTTGATTATTTATTTGTTTATTTGTCGGATTTGCTTATTTTGACATTCTGTACTGCTTTTTGTAGTATTCTTGATATTCTCCGGTTTTTATTCTTTTCCACCAGTTTTGGTTTTTCAGATACCAGTCAACTGTTGATTTTAAGTATTCGTCAAAGTCATATTCCGGCTTCCAACACAGTTCGCGGTTGATCTTACTCCAGTCGATTGCGTATCTGCGGTCATGACCGGGGCGGTCTTTGACATACTCTATGACGGTTTCGTCCTTGTTCATTATTTTTAGAATTTTTTTAATCACCTCAAGATTATTAATATCTTCAGTTAAACTGCCGATAAAATAGGTTTCTCCGATTTTGCCTTTTTGTAAAATAACGTCAATAGCTTTGCAGTGGTCTTCGACAAAGAGCCAGTCACGGACATATAAGCCGTCTCCGTAAACCGGAACTTTTTTACCTTCGATAATGTTAGTGATTGCTAGAGGAATGAATTTTTCCGGAAACTGAAAAGGGCCGAAGTTATTGGAACAGTTTGATATAGTAATAGGGAGGTTATATGTAGTATGATAGGCATTAACTAGGTGATCTGAGGCGGCTTTTGAGGCAGAATAGGGACTTCTTGGATTATAGTTGGTTTTTTCATTGAACTTTTCTTTTGAATTCAGTTCTAAAGCGCCAAAGACCTCGTCGGTTGAGATGTGGTGAAATCTTTTTACCTTATTTTTCAAAGCGGCCTCAAGCAAAACATAAGTGCCTTCGATATTGGTTTTGATAAAAGGAGCCGGATCCAATATCGATCGATCAACATGTGATTCGGCGGCGAAATGGACTATGACATCGGTTTTTTCAGTTAACGAGTTAACGAGTTGCGGGTTGCAAATGTCACCTTGGACAAATTCGTAATTGGGGTTTTTTTCGATTGATTTGAGGTTTTCCAGGTTTCCGGCATAGGTGAGTTTATCTAGGTTAACAATCTTGTCTTGAGGGTATTTTTTGAGCCAGTAAAGAATAAAGTTGCTTCCTATAAATCCAGCTCCACCAGTTACCAATAGCTTCATAATGTTATTTTAACATTTAATTATGTTTTTTAAGATGGGGTTTATTGATTAAATTTTCTAAAGTCAGCCAGCGTTTTTCTTTAACAGAATGAGGGATGTCGTCTTTAAACACTTTGGTGGCGGCGGTGTCGAAACGGGGAGAATACATAGCTAGATAAGCTTTTTCAAAGCCAACTTTTTTAACCAAGTTAACCGTGTTTTGGAACTCTTCTTCGGTTTCTCCACAGAATCCCACGATTATATCTGTTGTGAATTTTACATTTGAGATTTGAGATTTGAGTTTTGAGATTAGAGCGAGGTACTCGCTCGCTTTGTACCATCTATTCATGCGTTTCAATACATTGTCATCACCCGATTGAACAGGTAAGTGGAGAGTGCGGGTGATGTTTTTGTTTCTGGCGATGACATCAATGAGTTCGTCGGAGAAGTCCCAGGGGTTTGAGGAGATGAAGTCGACTTTATCAAAACCCATCTTCGCTACTTCTTCGAGTAAGTGGGGAAATAAAGTTGGAATTCGGTAGCGACCTAGATGCTTCACGTAAACGGGTTTAATATGTTGAAAACTCGACACCGTGTTTTTCGACCGCCTCACCCCGACAACAACCTGCGTCGGGGCCCCAGGCGATTGTCTCAAAACAGGTGTCTTCGCTTTCTCAAAGTAAGTTTTATCAAGATCACGCATTACTTGGACATTCTTTTCTCCAAGTAATAAATCAGCTCCGTATGAATTGACGTTTTGTCCAAGAAGAGTGATGTTTTTGTAGCCTTTTTTTTTCAGTTCAAGACATTCTTTAATAATATCTTGATAAGGTCGGCTGATTTCGCGGCCGCGGGTAAATGGAACAATACAGAAAGTGCAAAAGTTGTTGCAACCGTTTGAAATCGGCACCCAGGCGTTGATTTTATCTTGCCTGACTGGTACGTTGTCAAAACCAATCTCTTCAACCGGAAGAAACTCATCGACCTCGGGCATAATGTCGCGGATTTTTTTTAGATATTTGCTGGTTTTGTCTCGGAAAGCTAGTCCAACCATACAGCCAGTCACTATAATTTTCAATTTACCTGCCTTGCCGGCAGGCAGGCAATTTTCAGTTTTCAATTTTGCTAAGTTATTTACCAATCCATAAACCCGATTTTCTGCTGATTCGCGGACCATGCAGGAGTTGATGACGATATAGTCAGCAGTTTTATAAGACCGAGCTTTTGTCATCCCCCGTGCTTTAAGGGTTGATTCAATTCTTTCCGAATCAGAATGGTTTTGCTGACAGCCAAAGGTCTTTATAAAATACTTCATAACAAATATCTAAATAAACAAATAATAAAATAAATAAATCAATGCTCGAATGTGTAAATAATTAAATGAATTAAATTGAATCATTTTTTTATTAGAATATTTCTACATTTATTTGTTTATTTGTCGGATTTGTTTATTGGAAGTATTATTTTATTCTTCTTCTTGGATAATTTTAACGGTATTCTTCATCCGATTGATGATGACGATGAAAAAAAGAAGGACCAAGCCGATCGTGGCAAAGACGATTAATTTTTCTATGCCTTTTAAAAATAGACTAGAAATTCCCAAAATGAGAGAAATCAGCCAGTAAAACACTGCAATTCTTCTTTTTCCCCAGCCGATTTCAAGCAAGCGATGATGAAAATGCCCCCAGTCAGCTTTAAAAATAGACTTTCTTTGTTTGAATCTTCGCAGAATTGTGTAAATGGCATCAATCATGGGTACTGATAAAACCAAAACTGCCGTGCCGATTTTCCCAAAAGAAAGAATAGAAAGAATTCCAAGCAAAAATCCGGCCAGAGCGCCTCCTCCGTATCCTGGCATAATTTTTTGCGGGTAAAAATTAAAAGGCAGAAAGCCTAGATAAGCACCGGCAACAATAAAAGAAAAAATAGCCACCGACTGGACACTAATGTCGTGGACGATAAACCTCTGCGATAAAAACCCTAGAAAAAGAGCTGTAATGGCGACAAATCCCGGCAGTTGGCCGTCAACGCCTTTGCTCCAATTGACCATATTGGTTGTCCAGGTGAGCCAAATAATTGCTAAAAAATCCGCCAAAATCCAGATGGAGTGGGTCCCGAAAAAACTAATCGGGATCTGCCAGGTATCAAGTCGGATTACTCCGCCAAAAGGGTTAGAAATATAAGGGATACCGAGACCAAAGCCGATGACAATCGCTGAAATTAATAAGTTGCCAAAAAATCTCAAGTATGGAGAGACATCGCCATGGTCGTCAAGAAGACCGAGGACAAGTAAAAAAAAGCTGGCGAGAAGAATGCCAATGAGAATTTTGTTTAAAGGTAAAAAAATTAAAGTTGTCAAAAAAATTGAGATATAAATCGGTAAGCCGCCCCCTCTTGGAATAATCCCTTTATGAGTGTGGGCCGGGTGATATCTTTTTTTTGTGTCGGTTACGAGGTTGAATTTTTTGGCCAAATAGATCGTCGGTATGGTAGCAACAAAGGCGAAGAGAAAGGATACCAATAAAGCTGAAAACATAATTTTTAGGAAACTAGAAAAATTATTTTAACAAAAATAAAAGTAAAACCAACTATCAACAAAATATTAAGATAGTTGAATGTTTTTTTAATCAAGTCGTTACCCAAGAAGAACCTTTTGTAAAGATAGTTGTTGGCGATATAAAGAAGATTGAGAAGAAGAGGAAGTAAAAAGATCATCCAGGTGTCAACGAGCTGGGCTTCACCCCAGGGGCGGCTGTAAAAAAGAGGCAGTTGAGGGGGAAGAGAGCTAAACTTGAGAGCAAAAGTTAAAATCATGATAGCGTTACTGACGATTAATAAATTAATCATAATTTCAAATGACAAAATTCAAATTTCAAATCAATAACAAATGATAAACATCAAATGTTTAAAACATTTATTTATTTGATATTTAAAATTGATTTGTTATTTATTATTTGTGATTTGATATTTTCTTACTATATTATACCCTTGAAAACGAAAAATTAATTGTTTATGATGTGGAGAGCTTATGAAAGACACACAAATTTACAATTTAGTTAAAAAGGAAGAAAAAAGGCAACAAGAGGGGATTGAGTTGATTCCCTCGGAGAATTATGCTTCGAATCACGTAAGAAAAGTGTTATCGTCTTACTTTGTCAATAAATATTCCGAGGGCTATCCTAAAAAGCGTTATTATGGTGGTAATGAAAATGTTGATTCGGTGGAGTTAATCGCGATTGAGCGCGCCAAAAAACTTTTTAAAGTTCCTTTTGCCAACGTTCAGCCTTATTCGGGTTCTCCGGCTAATTTAGCCGTTTGCCTGGCCACCTGCCGTCCGGGTGATACCCTGATGGGGCAGGCGTTGATTGCAGGAGGTCATCTGACGCACGGCCATACGGTTTCGGCGACAGGAATTTATTACAAAAGCGTCCAGTACGGTTTGAAAAAAGAAGGAGTATATAAAAACCAAGACCTATTCGATTACGCAGAGATCCGTCGTTTGGCATTGGAGCACAAACCAAAACTGATCTGGGTGGGAGCAACAGCTTATCCTTTGAAGTTTGATTATAAAAAGTTCGCCGAGATTGCCGATGAAGTCGGAGCGTATTTGGCGGCTGACATCGCCCATGTGGCGGGTTTGATTGCCGGCGGTGTCCATCCTTCACCGGTTCCTTATGTTCATATCGTGACAACGACAACTCATAAAACTTTGCGCGGTCCAAGAGGAGCTATAATCATGGTGACAGCTAAGGGATTAAAAAAAGATCCTGATTTAGGAGACAAAATCAATAAAGCAGTTTTTCCAGGATTACAAGGCGGGCCCCATGACAATCAAACGGCAGCAATTGCTACTGCTCTTTACGAAGCTGCTAAGCCGTCTTTCAAGAAATATTCGGTTCAGATTGTCAAAAATTCTAAAGTTTTGGCTGAGACTTTGATGAAGGGTGGATTAAAGTTAGTGGGTGGCGGTAGTGATAATCATTTAATTTTGGTAAATTTAGCAACGGTTCTTGGACCCGGAGCCGGAATCTTTGCCCAGAAAGCTTTGGATATGGTTGGGTTAACCTTGAACAAAAACACTGTTCCTGACGAAAGTTCTTCACCATTTTATCCTTCGGGAATCCGTCTGGGAACGCCGGCGCCAACGACAAGAGGAATGAAGGAAAAAGAGATAAATTTTATCGGAGAAAAGATTTTGGAGGTAATTGAGCTTTTGAAAAGATACCGTTTACCGATCAAGAAAGAGGAAAGAAAAGAATATATTGCCCGTTTTGAAAAAGAAATGTCAAAAAATCCAGAAATCAAAAAAATTCGAGAAGAAATCAGACGCCTCGCCCTGCGTTTCCCGATACCGTAGTATTTTAAGTTAAAGAGAAAACCTTGTCTTCGACCTTATCAAGACGTCTTTCGTGATCATCTAAAATGTCATTAGTTTCTTTTCTATGATCGTCAAGCTTTTCCGAAACTTCTCCAACCATATTAATAACAGTTTTTATACTATCAATTATTTCGTCACTAGTTTTGTTGAATTCATCTCTTGTTACAAATATGCTAAGTTCTCCTTTTAATTCTTTTTTGAATTTTTTAATATCTGTATCAGTTATCATAGGTATTTTATTTAAACAAAAAATTATTAATATTTCAATCTTAAAGTACTATTTAGTTTTTGTCTGTAGACTATACGCTACAAAACTGATGTTTTAGAAGATTGGAGCAATAAATTTTTCTCAATATGCCACTCGTCCCACGATTCCGCAGTATTAAATTAAGTTATATTAACGATGATGTTTTGTCCCTCGACGTCTTTGCCATTCATTCCCAACCGGGCTTTTTTGGCCTCCGATTCATTAGTGAAGGTAATATAGCCAAAACCTTTTGATCTTCCCGTGTTGGCTTCCGAGACAATCTCAACATCGGTGATCTGGCCGTAATGGAAAAAAAGATCCTTTAAAGAGTAGCCGCTCATGGAAAAAGGCAGG
>Ga0315297_10001565_pt1 | contig 14215 bp, 13 predicted proteins | sample YL17G15_0_MG_FD_203628 | JGI IMG/M metagenome (GOLD analysis project Ga0315297, IMG submission 203628) | Sediment microbial communities from Yellowstone Lake, YNP, Wyoming, USA - YL17G15_0 | ecosystem: Environmental > Aquatic > Freshwater > Lake > Sediment | place: USA: Wyoming | collected... | reverse complement strand
CAAAAATCATTGTCTGTTGCTTTCTATCTGATGGAATGTAACAAAGCCATGTTGGGTTGCCTAAAATCGCGAACCGGGAACCCTGAAACTATCACCACTTGACCGCCAGGCTTGACAAGAGCCTTTTCTCGCAGGGCAGTTTCAACATGCCCGATCATTTCTTCTATAGTGTCCGCCCAGGGTATGCGGTAAGGCGTCACCCCCCAAACCAGGGCCATTTTACGATAAGTTTCCTCAACTGGAGTGAATGCCAGCACGGGTACACAAGGACGGGTCTTCGACATGAGGATGGCAGTGCGCCCTGTTCGGGTGAAAACGGCAATTGCTTCCACGTCGCGATCATGAGCCAATTCTTTTGCCGCTCGGGCAATGGCAGCTGCATCATCACCATCCTCTGAATCCAATACCTGCCCGTGCCCCCATTTATCATAATTTACTTCGGCTTCGCGAACTATTCGATCCATTAGCACTACACTCTCAATTGGATGTTCTCCTACTGCCGTCTCTCCAGATAACATAACCGCATCTGTTCCGTCATATATCGCATTAGCCACATCAGATGCCTCTGCGCGTGTTGGCAGTGGGTTGTGGATCATCGATTCAAGCATCTGCGTGGCTGTGATGACAAGTTTCCCTTTTCTGTTTGCTGTTTGGATGATGCGTTTTTGTGCTCCAGGAACATCTTCGGGAGCCATTTCAACTCCCAGATCTCCTCGGGCAACCATGACCCCGTCCACGTTCTCCAGGATCTCTTCCAAATTATCCAGAGCCTTCGGTCGTTCCAATTTGGCAATCAATAGGGGTCTTTTCTCGCCACCAGGTTTGATGTGCTCTTTAATAATCTTTACATCTTCCGGTGTCTGGACAAAAGACATGGCAACAATATCAATGTCTTGCGAGAGACCAAATGCAAGGTCTGCAGCGTCCTTCGCAGTAAATGCCGGAATATCGAGTGAAATCGCTGGCAAATTAATGCCCTTGTGAGAAGACAATTCTCCACCAACTTTTACTTCTGCTGTTATGTGTTTCGCTTCAACGGATAGGGCATTCAGGACCAATCGTCCATCATCCAGCAATATTCGATCACCGGATTTGATTGCATCGATGAACTGGGGGAAGTCCACCGGGATGGGGAACCCATTGGGTTTATCAGTGCCCTCGATATAAAATTGCACTTCCTGGTCTTCCGAAAGCATGAGAGGTTCAGGTAATACCCCTACGCGTATCTTCGGTCCCTGCAAATCTTGCAGGATAGCCAGGGGTTTGCCCAATTGCTGTGCGATCGCCCTTAGAGATTGTATCCTTGACGCGTGCGTGTCATGTGAGCCGTGAGAGAAATTTAAGCGGGCAATATCCATTCCGGAAACCAGCAATTCATTCAGGATCCCCTTATCCTCGCTTGCAGGTCCTATTGTGGCTACAATTTTAGCTTTTCTTTCCATGACCATAAAATGTGCCTTAGAATAATTGATTTGTTGCCATGAATTTATTTATTGTACAATTTCAATTATTTATATCCAATTTAATTCTTTCGCCTGTTTTTCTAGGTCGGCACGAAAATCTGGATTGGCTATATTAATAAGTGCCCTTACTCGTTGGCGGATGGATTTCCCATACAGGTCCGCAACCCCGTATTCAGTCACAATGTAGTGGACATGATTGCGTCCTGTAACAACTCCAGAGCCTTGTTTTAACATCGAGACTATCTTGCTGGTGTGGGTGCCATCTTTCGCTATATTCGTACTGGGCATCGCAATAATTGGAACCCCTCCCTTTGACCGGGAGGCACCGTAGATGAAATCAAATTGTCCACCTATCCCGCTAAAAAATTTGGGTCCGATGCTGTCAGCGCAAACCTGCCCGGTGAGATCTACTTCAATGGCTGAGTTGATCGCCACCATTCTGTCATTTTGCGCTATTACGAAAGGATCATTGACATACTCGGTGGGATGGAATTCACACATCGGGTTATCGTCAACCCAGGAATATAATCGCTGCGAACCCAGGATGAAACCGATAACGATCTTGCCGGTGTGCAGGGTTTTTCGGGCGTTGGTAACCACCCCGGCTTCCACAAGGTCTATCACTCCGTCAGAAATCAATTCTGAGTGAATGCCAAGGTCTTTCTTATGAAAAAGATATTTGAGAACGGCATCTGGAATTCCGCCAATGCCCATCTGCATGGTCGCACCGTCCGGGATCAAATCAGACAGAAATCCAGCGATGAGTTCGGTGTTTTTATCTCCCTCCCCACCCATCGGCATTTCGACAATTGGGTAACTTACTGGAACAATATGCATCAGGCGGCTGACATGCATAAACGAGTCTCCCAGAGTGCGGGGCATCTGGTCGTTGACTTCGGCAATGATGATTTTGGAGGATTCGGCGGAGGATTTGGTGAGGCCAACCTCCACGCCCAGCGAGCAGAAACCATGTTCATCCGGGGGGGAAACATGGATTAAGGCTACATCCACCGGCAGGATGTTATTTTTGAATAACAAAGGGAATTCCGAAAGAAGCACGGGGGTAAAATCGGCTCGCCCCTCCTGAACTGCTTTACGAACATTGTCGCTGATAAAAAGCGCATTGACCCTGATATGTTCTTCTAGTCCGGGTTTTACATAATCAGCTGGGCCTATGGAGAGTGCTTGACATATTTCAACGTCTTTCAAGTTGGGGGCATAAGCCACCAATGCCGCCAACAGGGTCTTTGGTACAGAGACATTTCCTGTCATGAAAATACGATTGCCAGATTTGATCGATTTGACCGCCTCTTCAGCCGTGGTTATTCGCGACTGATAAATGCTGTTCCAATCCATTATTTCTTCTCCTTATTTCTTTGTGAGGCGGGAAAGATGACGCAATTCACCTTTATATGTGGTGATACCGAATTCAATGGCCGGGTTCCGGTTGATGGCTTCATCCACGCCAAGATTAATAATGTCCAAAATATAAGGTAACGCAGCATTAACAAAGCCATTCGTCGCCGTACGCGCTACAACGCCTGGCATATTCGGGACGCAGTAATGAACAACCCCTTCTTCAACGTAGGTTGGGTTGGCATGTGTTGTTGGTCGCGAGGTCTCGAAACAGCCACCCTGGTCAATACTCAAATCAATGATCACCGACCGGGGTTTCATGTGACGCACCATCTCCCGCGAAACCAATAGAGGCGCTCGCATCCCGGTGACATGGACTGCCCCGATCACTACATCAGCATACCCCAGTGATTTTTCGATATTCCGTTGACTGGAAAGCAGGGTCAGGATGTTCCCTGGGAATTGACTGACGCGTTGTAAAACATTGATGTCTTTATCCAGCAGGGTGACATGCGCTCCTCTCCCCACACAGGCGCGGGCTGCATATGATCCGGCAGTGCCTCCCCCCAAGATGACCACATCGGCTGGAGGAACTCCCGGAATACCGCCCATTAAGATCCCCCTTCCGCCTTGGTCGCTGTGCAGCAAAAGGGCAGCAACATCTGCAGCCATTGCGCCCCCTATTTGACTCAATGCCCGCAGGACTGGCAGCGAACCGTCAGACTCTTGGATCTGCTCGTAAGCGATGGATGTAATTTTATCCCTGAGCAGGACATCCACCTTCGTCTGTCGGGTGGAAGCTAGGTATAAAAAGCCCAGGAAGGTCGTACCCGGTTGGATTAGATCCAATTCCTGATCAGTTGGGCGGGAAAATTTCAAAAGGTAATCAGCCCGTCCATAAACTTCCTCTATTGAGAACACGATCCTCCCACCTGCCTTTTCATACTCTTTATCCGGATATCCTGCCCCCACACCAGCCTCGTGTTCAATAAATACAACATGGCTGTTCTGGCATAAAGATTCAACCCCCGCAGGGGTTAATCCCACCCGGAATTCGTAAGGACGTCGTTCTTTAGGAATGCCTACGTTCATTATTAGCCTCCCGATACAAAATGACACCCGGTCATATCACGAGTATCTTCATACTACTTCATGTTCAGAATATCACGAATGTGAGGCAACGCCCAATCAATGGTTGGCTTGTCAATAACTAGAGGCGGAGCAAAACGTATAACATGCTCATGCGTTTCTTTAACAAGGATTCCTTTATCCTTCAATCCTTCGCAAAAACGCCGCGCTCCCCCCGCTCCTTTTTTTAATTCAACGCCGATAAGGAGGCCTTTTCCGCGTACCTCCTTAACGTGGGGACTTGAAATTTCAGCCAACTGCTCGATAAAATACTCCCCCATTTCAGCCGCGCGCTGGACCAGATTCTCTTCCACTATTACCTTAATTGACGCACGGGCAATTGCCGCCCCTAACGGATTTCCACCAAATGTCGATCCATGCTCACCAGGAGTAAACAATCCCAATAGTTCCCTGTCTGATAAAACCGCAGAAACCGGATAAAAACCTCCCGCCAGGGCCTTGCCAACTATTGTTATATTCGGACGCACATTTTCATGTTGGGCGGCAAACAGTTTCCCGGTTCGTCCCAAACCTGTCTGGATTTCATCAGCGATGAGTAATACATTATTCCGTTTGCATATTTCTGCTGCATTCTTGATATATCCCTTCGGGGGAATAATCACCCCACCCTCCCCTTGGATGGGCTCAATTAAAACCGCAGCAGTGCGGGATGTGATTGCCCTGGCGATTGCATTTTCGTCCCCAAATGGCACGCTCACAAATCCAGGGGTGAAAGGGCCAAAATCATCTCGATATAGAGCTTCAGTTGAAAACGAAATTGCGGTTATGGTGCGTCCATGAAAGTTCCCTGTGCAGGTGATAATTTCGGCTTGGTTTTGTGGGACCTTTTTTACCCGGTACGCCCATTTTCTCGCAAGTTTGAGTGCAGTTTCGACAGCCTCCGCTCCAGAGTTCATCGGCAGGGACATTTCATAGCCAGTTAGTTCGGAAAGTTCTTTATAGAACAAGGGTAACTGGTCGTTTCGAAAAGCCCGTGATGTCAGCGTGATTTTACCCGCCTGTTCCAACATTGCGGCAAGAATTTTAGGGTGCACATGCCCTTGGTTTACCGCAGAATATGCTGATAAGCAGTCCAAGTATTTCTTTCCCTCCACATCATAAACCCATACTCCCTCCCCACGAATGATGACCACATCCAAAGGATGGTAATTATTGGCGCCGTATTGTACTTCGAGATTAATATAATCTTGATTTTTCATATTTTCATTTTACCGCTTGAAAATTGGAGTATTTGTCATGCCACACCAAACAGTCGTGCCAGGATAGCCTTTTGTGCGTGTAAACGGTTATGCGCTTGTTGGAAAATAACCGAATGATTGCCGTCTGCCACTTCGTCGGTTAATTCCTGATTTCGGTGGGCCGGGAGGCAGTGCATTACGATGACATTTTTGTCTGCTTCGTTAACCAATTGCCGGTTGACTTGGTATGGCGCAAAAACCGTCTCACGCACTGCTGTTTCTTCTTCCTGTCCCATGCTTGTCCACGTATCCGTATAAATGACATTCGCCTTTCTAACTGCAGATTGAGGATCTGCTTGAAATGAGATTTCCGAACCTGTACCTTCAGCGATCTTACGTGCTTGATTTATACTTTCTGCTGGCATTTCGTAGCCCTCAGGGTTTGCGATCGTAAAATTCCAGCCAAGTTTGACCGAAATCTGCATTAATGAAACCGCAACATTATTTCCATCACCAACAAAAACCACGCTAAGCCCTTTATTCTTGCCAAATTTTTCTTCGATTGTAAATGCGTCAGCCATTGCCTGGCAGGGATGACTGAAATCACTTAACCCGTTGATGACTGGCACGGAGGACCATTTTGCCAATTCCACGACATGGGCATGTTCAAATACCCGCGCCATGAGGGCCTCAACATAGCCGGAAAGCACTCTTGAAACATCTGCGATCGACTCGCGCTTGCCCAACCCGATCTCATTTGGAGAGAGGTAAAGCGCATCCCCACCCATATGGCGCATCGCCATGTCAAACGATACGCGCGTTCGCAGACTTGGTTTTTGAAAAATCATCCCCAAAACTTTCCCTTTGAACAAAGGCAGGTTGCCGGTTGAAAAATGTTCTTCTTTCAAATGGACTGCAAGGTCAAGCAGATCTTGGATTTCTTCAGTGGAATAATCTGAAATATCGAGAAAATGTTTCATAATGATTTCCTTTTTATAAAATCCTATTTGCGCATCAAAATAAAAACCGATGAAAAATATAGGTTTTTGGGAATAATATCATCGTAGGTATTCCAATTACACCTGGGTGCCAAAATAGGACTTTGGCAAGTATGGGCGTTGGAAATATACCACTGGAAGTGCCAATTGAATCGATAAATCATCGCCAAATCCGATGGGGCAGACTGGAACATTGCGCCCAAGCAAACCGGAAATGATGGAGTCGCTTTCAACGTTTCCACCAAAGGTATTTGCTTTAATCAGGATCACTATCGGGAGCAGGTTGCGGCGCTGTAAATCTTCAGCCGCCAGCATCAATTCAGGGCTCGCCGAAGGAGTGATTATAATTACGCCAGTCCCAATTGGCAGGAGTTTGGCTCGCATCGAGATAAGCCCCAGTAATGGCATTTTCCCATCAGCCTTTAGGAATGCGAGAGTCTCCATGATCTTATTGACCTGGCGTTCACCGCGTTCAGCCGAAATGATGGTTGATTTTCCTGAAGCGCATGCTAATCCAACCGCCCGACGTTCGAGCAGGAAATAACTTGCGAGTGACGCGGCAGCACTTATCCCATACTCAAACGTATCGCAAGGCAATGCCAAGTTTGGACGGCGGAGCCACCAGCCATCTTCCCTGAACCTTGGCTGTTTCTCCGGCAAAGAAGCCTGTACATTTTGCTGGGCATCCAGGAACAACCAGATATCTGCCTGGGGATCCTGTTCGAATTCCTTGACCATGAACCGTCCCCGGTGGGCCGTGCTTGGCCAATGGATCCGTTTCATGGGGTCCCCCGGGATATAATCCCTGACCCCCGCGGAGTGTGGAGTCACATCGGGTGTTCGCAAGCGTATGGCTTTACCCCCCGGCAGGATGCCCGGCGGAGGGGGAAAATCTTTTATGGGGAAAGTCATTGGCAGCACGACCAGGGTATCGCCTGCGGGGATCTGCCGGCGTAAAGTGAACAACCCAAAGGGGTCGCCTGAGGACATGCTGGTGGGACCAAGAACGAAAGCCCCCCGCTGGTGAAGCAATGTTCTTGCGGTATAAAAACGTCGTTGATGAGCCCCGATACCGGTCAATAATCGGGAACCGCCTGCCATCGGTAAATTGGATCGATTAAGAATTTCCAACCAGAGGCACGAATACCATGCCTTATTTTGCACCTCAAAATGTTCTTCAAAAACATCACCCATACTTGCCCGTAATATACGTGCTTGTCTGTTCAGGGAGATGCCGCGCATTGAAAAAAAAGCCAGGATAGCAGTCCCGGTAATCAAGGCAAAACTTAAGTATACAAGCCGCGCGTAAAGCTGCAAGCCGGAAATAATCCAGCCTGACAAGCCAAAAAAGAAAATTCCAGCGAGCCACCAGCGCAGTGTGACGGATGGTTTCATAAAAGATTTGAGGCCTTGAAATCTCCACCGGGGACTGGAGTTTTTTCAACTATTTCCTGCAAAATATGCTCAGAACTTAACTCCCGCAGGCGGGCAGCAGGACCTACTATTACACGGTGTGCCAGGACAGGTATTGCCATTCGCTTAATATCATCCGGCAATACATAATCTCTTCCAGCGAGCGCGGCTGCAACCTGGCTCGTTCTGAAGAGCCCCAAGCTTCCGCGCGGGCTTGCGCCCAAATAAATATCTGCATTCTGCCGGGTGTGGGTGGTCAGTTCCACCGCGTAACGTTTCACGGGTTCAGAAACAAATATTTTCTTAATTTCTTCCATTGCCTCCTTTAACTCATCCACATTGATAACCGGTTGCAGGGAATCGATTGGATGGCGCAGCTGCTGACGGTTTAGAATTTCAATCTCATTTGTTGTACTAGGATATCCAAGCCTTACCCGCAGCAGGAACCTGTCCAATTGAGCTTCAGGAAGGGGAAATGTTCCTTCATATTCGATCGGATTTTGCGTAGCCAAAACCATGAATGGGCTGGGCAGGGGGTGGGTTTTTCCATCCACGGTTACCTGGCGCTCTTCCATTGATTCAAGTAGAGCAGCCTGTGTTTTAGGAGTAGCTCGGTTAATTTCATCCACCAATACTATTTGCGAAAAAACAGGACCGGGGCGGAACTCGAATACACGTTTAGACTGGTTATAAATCGAGACACCGGTCACGTCGCTGGGAAGCATATCAGGGGTGAATTGCAGGCGGTTGAATGAGCACCCCAATGACTTTGCCAGGCTACGTGCGAGCATAGTTTTACCTACTCCTGGTACGTCTTCGATAAGCACATGCCCCTGGCATAATAGTCCGACAACGATTAATTCGATCGGATGTCGTTTCCCGATAATAACTTTCTCAAGGTTGTTAATTAATTTATTTCCAAAAGTTTGGATGTCTGGCATCTAATTTATCCTTATATGATTCGTTTCTTGTTTTAACCCGGAGCCTGTAAGAATTACAACTACTGGATCTGGTAATTGATGAATTATTTTTTCTAATACAGCCCAAACGATTGCGGAGGTCGGTTCCACATAAAATCCGAGTTTTCTAAGGGAATTTCTTCCAGGAATAATATCTTCCTCCTCAACCGCAGATATGCATCCACGACTCGCTTTCACCGCCTGGATTACTGCATCTTTTCGGATAGGATACCGAACTTGTACGCCCTCCGCAATTGTGGACCTCACTGGAATATCTTCTTCAGTGCCCGAATACTCGATCCATAATGGGGCACACGCTTTTGATTGTACCCCGATAATTTTAGGCCTGATGTCTTTTATATTAATGGCTATGCGCAATGCGCAGAATCCGCGCCATAGCCCAAGTAATAATCCCCCTTGTCCAGCTGGCACCAGTACCGCTCCAGGGATTTTTCCATCCAATTGTTCAAATATTTCAAATGCCATCGTTGCGTACCCCGGAATATTGAAAGGGAGGTATGCATGGCTGGCGTATATCTTCCTCTCGTTTACTGCCGCCAAAACAGCTTCCGCTGCCCGCGACCGCTCTCCTGGAACGGGTACCACATCAGCGCCGTAAACCTCCATCTGACTCCGTTTTGGTCCCGAGGATGATTCCGGGACATAAATCAGGGCTTTGATTCCCGCCCTTGCTGAATAGGCTGCGAAGGAGGCTCCTGCGTTCCCTGAAGAGTCTTCCACTGCTTCCCGTATATTTCTTGATTTGAGCCAGGTGGCGATTACTGACGAGCCTCGATCTTTGAATGAACCGCTGGGGTTAAAATATTCGCATTTAAATGCGACTTCGCGATTTAAAACGGTTGCCCAAACCAATGGAGTGTCACCTTCCCCAAGCGAAACAGGTTCAGACTCCGTGGGGAGTCCAAATGTATGCCGGTAACGCCAGATGCCCGGTTGTGACCGGTCAACCAGGGTCGGGTTAAATGTCAGTGGATTCCGAAAATCAAACAAACCGCCGCAGGTCTGACAAAGATGGGGCAAACCAGTCGAGGGATAAAGTCCGCCGCAGCCAACGCAAGAAATCTCCTTTATTCCCCCGGTTTCGGAATATATTGCCCTTCGACCCATTCTTCTCCTCGAGGCCCGGTTTCCTTTTTCCATACTGGAACGATTTCTTTAAGACGGTCAATGCCGTAGCGTGCTGCTTCAAAAATTCCTGTATTCCGGTGTGACGCCGTGCAAGCGATCAACGTGGAGGGGGTGCCGGGAAATACCCTCCCGGTTCTCTGTATGATTGCAATTCCTTCAATTGTCGGCCATTTTTGGCGGATTTCATCTGCAATTTGTCGCATTTTGGTCTCAGCCATTGGCTGGTAAGCTTCGTATTGCAGATAAACTGTTTCGCGTGCATTCTCATTAATGGTTTGCTCACGAACAATGCCAGTAAATAGTACGGATGCCCCTGTTGTAGGAAGAGTGATCTGTGGCAGGATAGAATCAAGGTGGAAATCTGCATCAGTAAGGGAAATGATCGTTGGATGATCCATGCCTTAAAAACACCCTCCGGAAACGGGTGGGAAAAATGCTATTTCCCCTCCTTGAGGGATCACTTGCTCATTGGCAGCATATTCCCGGTTGACGGCTACCATCATCGAGTCCCTAACTTTTTCAAGATTGGGGAATTTCAATACAAGCAGGTCTATAAGCCCACTAACTGTTATTCCAATGGGTATTTCGATTTCCACCGATTTTGACCCGATGTAATCACGAAGGTTGGCGAAAAAGAATATTTTTACCTTTTGCATTTATTTCTCCATAAACCATTATTATGGGGATGATGGATATTTCTTACTTGTTAATAATATCCCCGGATTGTCCTCCGCGTTTTTCCAACAACCGGATGTTTTGGAGTTTCATCGTATGATCAGCTGATTTGGCCATGTCGTATATTGTTAATGCAGCGACAGCAACCGCTGTTAGTGCCTCCATCTCGACTCCGGTTTTACCAGTCGTTTTAACAGCAGCCATAATATCCACACCAGGCAGGGCTGTATTAACAGAAATTTCCACATTTATATGAGTAAGAGGCAGGGGATGGCATAACGGAATCAACTCCGAGGTTCGCTTGGCTGCAGCTATGCCGGCAATTTGAGCTACGGTAAGAACATCTCCCTTCTTCATCGTCCCGGATCGAATTAAATCCAGGGTTGTCCGTTTCATGAGCACTTCCCCTTTTGCAATGGCCAGGCGATTGGTTTCCCGTTTTTTGCCCACATCCATCATATGCGCGCGACCGGAATCGTCAAGATGTGTCAGTTTTGCAGTCATGTCCAGATTATACCGTAGGGGAACCGGTGATTATACCGGTTTCTGGTTATAATTGTATGATGAAATTCTTCTCAGCCTTCGACGAGGGAGAATTAACTCAAGCCTCCCAGTGTTTCTTTTTCGGGCCGAACATAATAGATATAATCCGGGAAGTCGCATCAGGGGCCAGAATTATTTTCCCATCAGAGATCAATTATATAATTTTCATGCAATTATTTCATTATTGCAGCAGCCTGTATGAAGTGATTAAGCGTTTTGTCCTTCGTCTTTTTCCAACCGTGGGGGAACCCGACTCCAGAACAATAAATGCAAATAATTCTTCATCTGCGTTATAAAATGTCAAATATCCCCCGTCCTATTTTCTCCCTGGTCGTCTTGTCTTTTTGCTTTTTGTTTCTACTTCAGGCATGTGGTCCCACCCCCACGCCTGTACCGACCAATACCGTGGTACCCACCAATACAGTTACGCAAACGCCATCACCAACAGTCGAATTACCCACCCAAACACCTTTTGTAATTACAGCAACACATGGAATAGATGAAACTCCAACTTCACCTCAAGGCGTCTTCATCTTGTCTTTAAAAGAAGACGGTTTTTCTCACCTGTTTGCGTATTCACCGCAATCCCTGGCTTTATCTCGTTTGACTGCAGATGTTTGGGACGATACGACTCCGGCTCTTAGTCCGGACGGTCACTCGGTGGCATACGCCTCCCACCGCAATGGTTACTGGAATTTGTATCTCGTAAACCTTGTTGTCGGCAGCATCATCCAACTGACAGATACTCCTGAGTATGATGGGATGCCAACCTGGTCCCCTGATGGCGCTTTTCTTGCTTATGAAAGCTACACGAATGATAATTTGGAAATTTTAATTCACTCTGCCACAGATCCACGACAGGCGCCTCTCCAATTGACACAAAACCCGGCTGCCGACTCCTCACCCGCATGGTCACCGTTGGGGCGTCAGATAGCGTTTATCTCGGATCGTTCAGGCGAACCTGAAGTTTGGATTGCTGACCTGGATCATGCTGGAAACTTTATTAATGTCAGCCATAATACAAAAACGACTAAATTGCACCCTGCCTGGTCACCTGATGGCAGCAAGCTGGCTTGGGCTGCAACTGATTTAGATTCCGGCATCTCAAGCATATACGTCTGGGATGCACGCAACCCTGATTCTCCCGCACAATGGGCCGGTTCTGGTGACTGGCCTGTTTGGCAGGATAACACCAAAATTGCCAGTAGATTACTTTCCCCAAATCAAACCTTTTTTACCGGCTATTCGTTAACAGGTGAAGTAAGCATTCCGCCTGTGCTTCTCCCGGGTGCTTTGCTCGGATTAACCTTCGGGATCACGGATGCTGTATTCCCTGGTCCTTTTCAGGTTGCAGCACAAATTTCGCCAACTGCCCCTTTCCCTTTGGGTTCTGTTCCGCAACAAGGTATCCCCTCCGGTCGTGCTGCACTCGTAGACCTGCCAAATGTAACCGCTATATATCCTCAACTTAGTGCTGCGGCAGGTATTTCCTTCAAGGCATTACGTGAACAGGTCATAAACCAAACTGGCTGGGATGCCTTGGGAAATTTGGAGAATGCTTTTGTCCCCCTCACCACGCCCCTTGACCCGGGCATGGGTGAAGACTGGCTTTTTACAGGAAGGGCGTTCACTTTTAACCCTGTCCTAATCCAAGCCAATTGGATGGTGGTGATCCGGGAAGATTTTGGACCACAAGTTTATTGGCGCATCTATTTGCGTACCGCTTCTCAGGATGGCTCACAAGGAATCCCACTTTCACAGTACCCTTGGGATTTTTCCGCCCGTACTACAAGTTCGGTTGCATATGAGAACGGGGGACAGTTGATGAATTCTGTCCCGGGAGGTTACTGGCTGGATTTAACCACCCTTGCCACCCAGTACGGATGGGAACGCCTTCCCGCTTTGTCTAATTGGCGATCATATTACGCGGGCACACGTTTTACCGAACTAGTCTTTACCCAAGGCTTGGATTGGCGGACTGCCATGCTGCAATTATATCCCCCTGAAGTCTTGGTCACTCCGACAATCGTGTACCCTCCCACCCGGACTCCAACCAGGACACCCCTGTGGTACAGGCCTCCCACACCAACGAAAACCCCTACTTTTAGACCTACTTCTACACCTTAATGATGAAATATATTATCGGTTTTTTTGTGCCCATAATTGGATTAATGCTCGCAGCATGTGGTTCTTCCCCTACTGCAGCACCAACGGTTCAGAAAAACCAACCCACCCAAGAGCTTTTACCCAATCCGTCGTCAGACCCAACTTCAATTCCCAGTAGTACTCCCATTCCTCCCACGGTATCCCCAACCCCGGGACCGACCGAGACTGGAATACCCCTTCCTGATCCAACCACGACGATCAGTGCAATGCAGTTGTTGTTCCCAACCTACATTCCCGCTGTGGGAGCTGAATATCGACCACCGCTTTACCCTATTCCCTGGGCGCTCTCTCCCTTTGATCATTTCTATTTTGCCGCCCCCATTGCTGCCTCCTACCCCGGTGACCCGATCTGGGACTATCGCTACGGAGGAATTTATTTTGGTCCAGATGTAATTCACACAGGCATCGATCTTCCCGCTCCCCGGGGAGCCGAGGTGCTGGCAGCGGGACCAGGGACAGTCGTTTGGGCCGGGATCGGTCTTTACTCAGGTTCTCGATACAACTTGAATGATCCCTATGGGTTGGCAGTCGCCATACGTCACGATTTCGGATACTTGGGACAACCGCTTTTTACCGTCTATGCACACATGGAAGAAGTGGATGTGATCATCGGCCAATGGGTTAACTCGGGGGACATTGTGGGAAATGTTGGGGATACGGGCATGACCACCGGTCCTCATCTCCATTTCGAAATCCGATTGGGTGAAAACGATTTTTGGAAAACTCTTAATCCAGAATTATGGTTGTCACCCCCGCAGGGGTATGGTGTCCTTGTGGGTCGGGTAATGAGTACGTACGGGCAGCTGCTTGATTCATACTTTGTCTTTCTAAAATCCCTCGATACAAATAAACAATATACTGTAAAAACGTACGGACCTTTGACTGTAAACAGCGATGGTTATTACCGGGAAAACGTGGTACTTGGTGATTTGCCAATGGGTGTTTATGAACTCAACATCCCTTACGGCGCCTTAAACCGGAAGGTTAATATTCAAATCCTTCCTGGACAAATCACGTATTTTTCTTTTTTTGGATACACCGGCTTTGACTTTTCCCCTCCGCCCTTCCCGCAGATTGGCAAACCCTGAACACTTGACGTATCGAACATCTGTGCTATACTCAACTTATATCATGGGTTGAAAGGATTCATATGGCGCGAAAAACTG
>Ga0315297_10001561_pt1 | contig 14230 bp, 12 predicted proteins | sample YL17G15_0_MG_FD_203628 | JGI IMG/M metagenome (GOLD analysis project Ga0315297, IMG submission 203628) | Sediment microbial communities from Yellowstone Lake, YNP, Wyoming, USA - YL17G15_0 | ecosystem: Environmental > Aquatic > Freshwater > Lake > Sediment | place: USA: Wyoming | collected... | reverse complement strand
GTCCGGCTTCATCGAGGGCGTCAACTACCTCAAGCAAAAGACGCTCGAAACGGCCGCCGGCCGTCCGGACTACACGTTCCCCCTGCCGCAGGGCCGGAAGGTCAACATGGACGTCAAGTTTCCCCTCGACAACTATGTTCGCTACCTGGAGGCCGAGAGGGACCCGGACAGGGAATCTCTGAAGGGCCAGTTCCTGAGGGACGTGAAGTTACGGATCAAGGAGGTCACGACCCGCGACTACATCAACCCCGAGGAGAGCACCCTGGATTACGTGCTCGTTTTCATCCCCAACGAGCAAGTTTACGCTTTCATCAACGAGAACGAGCCTTCGCTCCTCGACGAGGCCCTCCGAAGCAAAGTCATCCTCTGCTCGCCGTTCACCCTCTACGCCATCCTGGCCATCATCCGCCAGGCCATGGATAACTTCAGCCTGGAGGAGACGGCGGGAAGCATGCTCAAGCTGATGGGGACCTTCCGCAAGCAGTGGGAGCTTTTCGTCAAATCGATGGATAAGATGGGGAAGAAGCTGGAGGAGGCCCAATCGGAGTTCCAGGCCTTGTCGGCGACACGGCGCACCCAGCTCGAGCGGCCGCTCCGGCAGATCGAGGAGCTCAGACAACAGAAAGGCCTCGAGGCCGAGCCCCTGATGGTGGACGCCGAGGTCATCCCCGTCGAGGCTGATACGTCCAACGGAAGCAAAGCCATCGACGAAAACTCATAGAATCTATAAAACCCTATAATCGCGCTTGGCTCTTTCATGTCTGGTGTGGGCTGTAGATTGTAAGTAGGGGTCAAACCTACACTTTTCACACTTTTGTGAAAAGTGTAGGTTTGACCCCTACTTGCCGCCTTACGGCTACATTCTTGGCCCGAAGATCTTCGTCCCGATCCTGATCATGTTGGCGCCCTCTTCAAGGGCGACCCGGTAGGAGTTCGTCATGCCCATGGACAGGACTGTCATCTCGATGCCGGGGATGGCGCGTCCTTTGATCCGCTCGAAAACCTGGCGGGTCATCCGGAAGTAAGGCCGCGAGTTCTCGGGGTCGCCCTCGAAGGGGCCCATGGTCATGAGACCCCGGACCTTGACGTTAGAAAGCGGTGCGATCTCCCGAATGAGGGCTTCAGCGTCCGCGGGCCGCACCCCGGCCTTTTGCTCTTCCTTGCCGCTGTTGATCTCGACGAGGACGGGCATCGTCTTCCCGGAGGCCCGGCATCGTTTGTCGATCTCCCGGGCCAGGTCGATGGAGTCCACCGTCTCGATCATGTCGAAGATCCCGACGGCCTTCTTGGCCTTGTTCGTCTGGAGGTGGCCGATGAAGTGCCATTTGGCCTTCGCGCCGATCGCCGCGAAATGGGCCTCGGCCTCCTGGACGTAGTTCTCGCCGATCGTCCGGACCCCGGATTCGATCGCCTCGAGGATCTTTTCCGGGGGCTGGCTCTTGGCCGCGGCCACAAGCTCGACACCCGGGGGCAGTTCGCCGAGGATGCGTTCGACGTTCTCGCGGATCATGCCGTCATTATATCCGTTTTCAAAGCCGTCTTCTAATCGGTTTTTTGGAGGCTGTGCTATAATGACTGGAACCGCACTCGAGGGAGGCCGTCGTGAGCATCCGGGAAGACATCGAAGCCGTCGAAAAGAAGGTCCTTTCGCCCAAGGCCTGCTTGAGCTGCGACTCGAAAGGCCGGGCGAGGGCCGAATCGCCGCACGCCATCCGGACGGCCTTCCAGAGGGACCGGGACCGCATCATCCATTCCAAGTCCTTCCGGCGCCTCAAGCACAAGACCCAGGTCTTCCTGTCTCCCTTCGGCGACCACTACCGGACGCGACTGACCCACACCCTCGAGGTCTCGCAGATCGCCAGGACCATCGCCAGGGCCCTGCGCCTGAACGAGGACCTGACCGAGGCCATCGCCCTTGCCCACGACCTGGGCCACACGCCGTTCGGGCACTCCGGGGAAGCGACCCTGAACAAGCTCCTTCCCGGCGGCTTCCACCACTCGGAACAAAGCCTGCGCGTCGTCGAGAAGCTCGAATATGAAGGCAAGGGGCTGAACCTCACCCTCGAGGTCAGGGACGGCATCTCGAAGCATTCCAAGGGCAGGGGAGAGATCCTGGACGAGGACGTCACGGACATGCCGGAGACCCTGGAAGGTCAGATCGTCCGGGTCTCCGATGTCATCGCCTACGTCAACCACGACGTCGATGACGCGACGCGGGCCGGCATCATCAGGGAAGAGGATGTCCCGCCGCACCTGGTCAAGACCCTGGGCAAGTGGCACGCCACCCGGATCGACCGGATGGTCATGGATGCCGTCGAATCCAGCCTGACGACGGGCCTGGCGAAGATCGCCATGAGCGACCGGATCATGAAGGCGGTCAAGGAGCTCAGGGATTTTCTCTACGAGAACGTCTATTTCAGCCCGGCGGCTCGGGAGGAGTTGATCAAGACCGAGAAGATCCTCAAGGACCTTTATGCCTACATCTTGGAGCATCCCGCGGGCTACGTGAAGGATTATCCGGCCGGGGATCCCCTGGAAATGCGGGCCGCGGACGTCATCGCGGGGATGACCGACAGCTACGCCCTGGCCCTCTACGAGAAGGTCTTCTTTCCCCGTTCGTGGCCGATCGTGTGATCCGGCCTCAACCTTTTGGGGGAAGTTGTCAGAGAGACTGCAGGATCATTTCCAGCCGCCGCCGGTGCTCGCCGTCCTGGGTCGAGAGAGCCCTGAACAATTTCTTGAGGGCGGGGTCCCTGATCTCCAGGAGGGTCTGGAGATGGACTTGTTCGAACCCGATCTCCATATCGTGGATCTTCGAGGCGTCCATTTCGATCCTATTTTATCCGAGGTCCGGCCGCTCGGCAAGTCCGGATATTGTCTCGGCGGAGCGAAAGAGATTATAATGGTCAACCCGAGCGCGTTGGATCGGGAAACAACCGCGTAAGGAGCCCTCGAACATGACGAAGACAGAGATCCTGGAACAGATCGCCGGGAAACTGCGCATTCATTCCCTGAAGATGACGACGCGGGCCGGTTCGGGTCATCCCACGACCTGCCTGTCCGCGGCCGACCTCATGGCCTGCCTGTTCTTCAACGAGATGAGGTACAACGTCAACGACCCCGTGGACTGGGCCAACGACGAATTCGTCCTGTCGAAGGGGCATGCCGCGCCCATCCTTTGGGCGGCTTACGCCGAAGCGGGCATCCTGCCGCTGGAGTCGCTCATGGACCTTCGGGAGATCGAGAGCGACCTCGAGGGTCATCCGACGCCCCGCGTCAAGTGGGTGAAAGCGGCCACAGGCTCGCTGGGACAAGGGCTGTCCGTCGGCGTGGGGATCGCCGCCGCCCAGAAGCTGGCCAAGTCCCCGGCCAGGACGTTCGTCCTGATGGGCGACGGCGAATGCGCCGAGGGCTCGGTCTGGGAGGCCGCCAACTCGGCGGCGAACCTGAAGCTCAAGAACCTGTGCGCCATCGTCGACATCAACAGGCTGGGCCAGTCCGACCCGACGATGCATCAGCACGATGTCAAAGCCTACGCCCGCAAGTTCCGGGCTTTCGGCTGGGACGTCTTCGCCGTCGACGGCCACAGGATCGATAAAATCCTCGTAGCCCTGGGAGCGATCGGGAAAAAGGGCCTTCCCACCATCATCCTGGCCCGGACGATAAAGGGGAAGGGGGTCTCCTTCATAGAAGATAAGAACGGCTGGCACGGAAGACCTCTCAAGCCGGAAGAGCTGGAGAAGGCCCTCGAGGAGATCGGCCCGATGCCGCACGTCGAGTCCTGGAAATACGTCCGAAAGCCGAGGGCCTTCAAGGGGCCGAAGTTTCCCGCGAAGGCGACCTTCGCCAGGACCGCCTACAAGGACAAGACGGCGACCCGGCTGGCCTACGGCAACGCCCTGGCAGCCCTCGGGAAAGCGCATCCGGCGGTGGTCGCGGTCGACGGGGACGTCAAGAACTCGACCTACGCCGACAAGTTCTTCGAGGCTTTCCCGGAGCGGTCGTTCCAGTCCTATATCGCCGAGCAGAACATGGTCGGCATGGGGATGGGGCTGGCCGCCAAAGGGTTCGTCCCTTTCCTGGCGACATTCGCCGCCTTCCTGACGAGGGCCCACGACCAGGTCCGGATGGCCGCCTACTCTTTCTCCAACATCAAGCTTTGCGGCTCCCACGTCGGCGTAAGCATCGGCGAGGACGGGCCCTCCCAGATGGGGCTCGAGGACCTGTCCATCTTCAGGCCCATCCCGGGATGCGCCATTCTTTATCCCTCCGACGCGTTCTCCGCGGAAGCGTGTGTCGAGGCAGCGGCCAACCACCGGGGGATGGTTTATATCCGGACGACGCGCCCGGCGACACCGCTCGTCTATCCGCCGGATGAAGCCTTTCCGATCGGCGGATCGAAGGTCCTCAGAAAGAGCGATCATGACGCGGCGGCCGTCATCGCCGCCGGCGTCACCGTCCCCGAGGCGCTTAAGGCCTGCGATGCGCTGGCCCATGAGGGCATCGCCGTCCGCGTCATCGACGCTTATTCCATCAAGCCGCTGGACGAAGAGGGCATCCGCCGCGGGGTGGGGGAGGCGGGCCGGCTGGCAGTCGTCGTCGAGGACCACTTCGAGGCCGGCGGGCTGGGCGAGGCTGTTGCCCAGGTCTTGAGCGGGGAAGGGCGGGTCAAGCACCTGTGCGTCCGCGAGCTTCCCAGGTCCGGCAAAGCCGGTGAGCTGATGGAGATGTTCGGCATCAGCGCCGCCCATATCGTCAAGGCGGTCAAGGAATTATGCGGCCGCGTTTAGCCTGAGCTCTTTTTAGCCTTCGGAAACTGGCGCGATCTAAGAGTCGCGGCGGCAAGGGAAGCCCGGCTCCCGGGAGGGGCGGCCTCAGGCTATTGGTCGCAGGTCATGGCCGTCGTTTTTTCGTCTTGAATAGTACGATGACAGCCAAGCGCGTTCTTGCCCTTTCGGTCTTTCTGGCGCTTGGCTTGATCGTCCATGGCATGCTCTCTGCCCTTCCCGCCCATACCCAGCGGGCCTCGGCCCCGCCGGATTCCGGCCTGGTTGTCGTCGTCTATGACGGCGACACGGTGAAGGTCCGGTTCGCGGACGGGAGCGAGCGGAAGGTCAGGCTCATCGGGATCGACTCTCCCGAGATGGACGATCCGCGCGAGGAGGTCCGTTTCATGGCCTTCGTTGCTAAACGGTTCGCCTTTCTGAATCTCTACCGGGAGAACGTCCATCTCGCGTATGATTGGGAACTTGAGGACCAGTACGGACGGCTGCTCGCCTATCTGACCACGGATGACGGTGTCTTTTTCAACGAACTCATCCTGAAGGAAGGATTCGCGTTCGCCTACCGCAAGTTCCCCTTCCGTAAGGACCTCATGGAGAGGTTCAAAGCCGCCGCGACGGACGCCCGGAGGGCCGGTAAGGGGCTCTGGAGGAAAGAGAGCCCCCTCGAGGTTCCGGCCTCTGGGGCGCGGGCGTATCTCGGACAGCTCGTTTCCGTCCGGATGACCTGCGCCGGGTTCGAGGAGAGGCGTTCGTTCGCGGTCCTTCATTCTTCGGAGGGCGGGTTCGAGGCCCTTGTCCCGAAGGAGTTCAGGGCGGCCTTCCCCGGCTTGGAAGGATTGACAGGGAAGACGATCGTGGTCTCCGGCCTTGTCGAAGAGTTCAACGGCGCTCTCCAGATCCTTCTCTATCTGCCGAGGCAAATAAAGTAGGCGGTTCTCTTATGTTTTGTGCGGCCTTTGGTAGCCGTGATGGGAGGGCATGAGGAAGGGCTGCAGCGACCATGCGGAGATCAGCCTGAGACAAGCGTCCGACGAGGGCAGCCGCAGGCCTCCGAAGGCCCAAGGCTCCGAGGATGGGTTTCCTTCAGCTTATTAGATTAGCCTGGAGTCTTGGGCCTGAGAAGCCGAGAAGGATGCGAGTCTCAGGCGTTTCTTGATCGGAGCGGGAGCAAAGCCCTTCCTCATGCCCTCCTCTTAACAGCACGGATATCGAAGGCCGCGGATTCTGATCGGCCGGCCTGCTGGTTTGACAGGAGACGCGGCATCAGCTATAAAACCTCGTGACGACGGAAAAGAGGTCCATTGAAAGCAAAACCGCTGAACCAAGAATTCCTCGATAAGATTCGGAAGATCGTCGGAGGCGGGAACGTCATCATCGATCCCGAGAAGCTCGTGGACTACGGCCACGACGAATTTTCGCTCCGGGACATCGCCCGCGTCCCCGAGGCCGCGGTCATGCCGTCCGACACGGCCCAGGTCGCGGCGGTCCTCGCCCTCGCCGATGTCTTCCGCGTCCCCGTGACTCCCAGGGGCGGCGCCACGGGTTTGTGCGGCGGCTGCGTGCCTTCCGCCGGAGGCATCGTCCTTTCTCTCGAGAAGATGCGCGCGATCGAGATCGACGAAGAGAACCAAATGGCCGTCGCCGAAGCGGGAGCGACGCTCATGGATTTCATCAAGGCGGTGGAGGAGGCCGGCCTTTACTTTCCGCCCCACCCGGGAGACGAGAGCGCCATGATCGGCGGGCTGGTCGCCACGAACGCCGGCGGGAGCCGGGCCGTGAAGTACGGCGTCATCCGGAATTACGTCCGGGGACTGGAGGTCGTCCTCCCGGACGGCCGTGTCATCCATCCCGGCGGGAAATACATCAAGAGCAGCACGGGCTATAATTTGATGAACCTCTTCATCGGCTCCGAGGGAACGCTCGGCATCATCACCAGGGCCGTCATCCAGCTCATGGTCCAACCGCCGGTCCTTCGGACGCTGGTCATCCCGTTCCCCGAGCTTGAGGCGGCCATCGAAACCGTTCCACGGCTTCTCAGGAAGAACATCGTCCCGGTCGCGGTCGAGTTCGTGGGGCTGGATGTCATCGCCATCACCGAGGAGTTCCTCCGCAAACGCTGGCCCAGCCACGAGGGGAAGACACATCTCCTCGTCATCCTGGACGCGGCGACCGAAGAGGAGCAGGACCGGTTGTCCCAGGCGGTCGCCGAGGTCTGCCTGGAGATGGGCGCCATCGACGTCTTCATCGCGGACACGCCCGCGAAACAGGACGACATCCTGGCCATCCGGTCCAATATCTACGAGGCCATCAAGGCGGAGACCATAGAGATCCTGGACATCTCCGTGCCCCGGGCCGGGATCGCCGGACATGTCCGCAGGGTCCAGGAGGTCGCGAAAAAATACGATATCTGGCTCCCGACCTTCGGTCACGCCGCCGACGGCAACGTCCACACCCACATCATGAAAGCCAGGTTCGAGGGCGGCAAGGTCATCCCGGTGCCGGAGGGCGAATGGCGGGACAAGATCGATGCCGTGAGGGCCGACCTCTACCGGGACGGGGGGGAACGGGGAGGGGTCATCTCCGGGGAACACGGGATCGGGCTCGTCAAGAAACCGTTCCTGTCCCTGTCCCTTGAGGATGCGCAGATCGAACTCATGAAGGGGATCAAGAAGGTCTTCGACCCTCACGGCATCCTCAATCCCGGGAAAATATTCGATTGACATCCGCGGCTTGCGCGTGTCCTTGTTTTGTGCTAATAGATAAACTAAGGGAATTGGCCACGAGCCCAACAAAACCGGTTTAGGGGGAATCTATGGAAAGAGTCACGGAAATCTACGTCATCCTGGAAAACAAGCCCTCGGTGCTGGGGGACCTGTGCAGCCACCTGGCGGAGAACGGGATCAACATCGACTCCATCGGCGTTTTCCATGATACGGCGAAGATCGTCGCCTCGAACCTCAATAAGGCCTTGAAGCTCCTCGGAAAACTGAATTACATCACCGAGCAGAGGGACGTCCTGCGGATCGACCTGGAGAACAGGCCCGGCGCCCTGGCCGATCTGACCACGAAGCTCGGTGACGAGGGGATCAACATCGAATACTGCTACGGCACGCTGAGCCGCAAGGGCAACGCGATCTCGGTCATTTTGGACGTCTCGAATATCGACCGGGCGATCGAGGTCCTGAGCAAATAGCCACGTTTTGAATTGATCTCTTAGCCGGCCGCTTATTTGTCTTCCGGATACAGGAACGCGTTGAGGAGGAACTTGTACGTCCCGTGCGCCTGGGCCCGGTGCTGGGCTCGGACGCCGATGAGGACGATCCGGCCCTTCTTGTATTGGGTGTCCACGACCGCCGCCTTATGGGCGATGTATTCCTCGCCGACGAGCCATCCGCTCATGAGGACACCGTCCTCGGCGTAGCTCGCCACAACCTTGCGGTCCCACTCGCCGGCGGGCACCCAGGTGTCGAAAGCCAGGCTCTCGGAGAACACGGCCGGCGTGTCCTCCGGCAATCCGTAGCCGATGGGCGTCGTGGCGTCCACCTTGAGCTTGAGGATGGACGTCGGGCAGAAGAATTTCGCCTGGTCGAGACGGTCAAGGGCGCTGCGGACCGGCGGCTCGAACTCCTTGATGGCCAGGCCGCAGGCTTCATTGAGAGTGACCAGGATGCCGCCCTCCTCGACGAACGTTTTCAGGGTCGAGACACCCTCGGCGCCGATCCCGCCTTCGTATTCCGGCGGAAGGGGAGTGATGTGTCGGGCGTGTTCGGAGTCCGGATCGGGCTTTCCGTTCTTGATGATGTCCGCGTTCTCGTCGGCGAAGACGATGACGTCAAAGGCGGTTTTGAGGTCGACCTTCTTGTTCTTGGTCCCCTGGAAGTCTTTGTTGTGGAGCGTCGTGTAAGGGACCCCCAGGTCGTCGAACATGTAACGGGTCCAGCCCTCGTCCATGTTCGCTTTCCAGGATTGGTAGAGACCGATGCGGGGGTTCTTGATGGGCGACAGGACGATGTCGGATACGCTTCCGAGATTCAGGACCTGCATGCTGAATTTTGCGAGAAGCTCGGGCAGGGCCTTTTGGATCTCCGGCGAATTCTTGACGATGAAGCTCCCGGCGGGGACGTCGAAACCGTCCTTCTTGAAGCCGGCTCTGGTCCGGTAAACCCCGGCTTTTTCCTTGAGGAGGGCGAAGACGATGGAATAGGACGCGTTGAGCTGCGAATTGAGCAGGAAATAGGCGCCCTGGCCCTGGACTGCGGGAACCGGCGGATAGGGGGCCTTGTCGATATTTTCGAGCTTGGCCTCGAAGGGCTTGTCGATCTGGTCGCAGGCGACGCCCATCTGGAGCGGCAGGGTCCAGCCTGCGTTGTCATAAGGGGGGACGGGCGGGCCGCCCGGATACTGGCGCATGTCGGGGTATTTTTGGTTCTCCAGGAGTGCCCAGGCGTAGGCCTTGTAGGGCTGGGCCATCCGGACGACGAACGACCCGGCCGGATAGGCCCGGCCTCCGGCGATGAAATCTTCCCCGGCTCGCTCGACCTCGACGCCGCCGAACCTGAGGATGTCGATCATCTTAAGCATGGTCAGATAATCATGCTGGCGGGTGGGGATGACGAAAGCGTAAGGCTGGTTTTTGTCCGTCTTTTCGATGCTCGTTTTGGCCATCAAATACGAGTTGAAGAGGAAGTCCTCTTTGCGGAGGCAGGCCGTTTGGACCAGGCTCTTGGACAGGACCAGCTCGTAGTCAACCAGGTCGCGCAGCCGCCACCAGCCGCCCGGCCAGGGGTCGGGGAATTCCATGCGTTTCTCGGCGTAGGTCTTCCGGATCTCGGTCGGCTCGATGTAGATGGGTGTCGCGACCTTGACCGAGGCCATCTCGCTCAGGAGCCCGGCGACGTTGTGGAGCCAGCCCGTGTCGTCGCAGGCCCCGATCCACCAGCCGGTGAAGCTTCGGCCGTGGACGACGCCGCTCAGGCCGTTCTTCTGGAGGTCGTAGGCCATGTTGACGCCGCAGAGGTTCACTCCGCGCCAGTTGAGAGGCTGGACGTTGGGGACGGGCGGGTCCATGAAGGGCGGGATGAAAAGCCGGGCCTCGCTGGAACCCATTTGGTGCTCGTCGAGGTGGATCTGCGGGAACCAGCCGTGATAGAGGACGTTCGTGACGGCTCTCGTCTCGGGAAGGTTGAACATGAACCAGTCGCGGTTGTTGTCGTGGCCGGCGTAATGATGATAGATCCAGGGCATGTTGCCGCCTTCGTACTTCGTCCCGACGTATTTGCGGTACCAGTCGACAACCATCTGGTTGCCGTCGGGGTTATGGCTGGGGACGAGGAGGACCACGACGTCCTTGAGGACCTCGTCGGCGTCGAAAGGCGTTTTCCCGGTGACGAGGTCGTAAGCGAACTCCATGGACATCTGCGAGGCCGCGATCTCGCTTGCGTGGAGGCTGCAGGTGATGAGGATGATGACCTTGCCGTCCTTGGCCAGCTTCCGCGCGTCTTCGGGGGAGAGGCCGCGGGCTTCTTTGAGCCGCCTGGCGGTGTCGCGGATGGCGTCGAGCTTGGCCATGTTCTCTTCGGACGTGATGACGGCCATGATCATGGGTTTGCCCAGGGTGGACGTCCCGATCGGTTCGAGCCGGAGCTTCGGCGACTCCTGGTCGAGTTTCTCGAAATAGGCTTTGATCTGGCCGTAATCGGCGAGTTTCCGGTCTTCGCCGACCTTGTGCCCCAGGAAGGCGTCAGGGGACGTCTGGGCGAATCCAATCGAGGGGATGACGGCCAGAATGGCGAGGGCAATCAGGATTTTCTTGGAAATGGCGGAAAGCGGCATGAAGACCTCCTTTAAACGTGAAGGCTCTTTTTTATCACTCGTCCGCGGCGGATGTCAATGATATCGGAATTCCCGGTTTTTCGCTATAATATCCGCGGACCGTGCTAGATGGGGAGCCAGCGGTGCCCTGTCACCCACAATCCGCTCTAGTGGGGTCGAATTCCTTGCCGAGGCCGACCCCTTTCCGGTCCGTGTCTTCGCAAGCGGCGATGAGGGTTAGGGCCCTGCGCGAAGAGCCTTCCGTGAACCCCGTCAGGACCGGAAGGTAGCAGCGGCAGCGGAACGGTTTCTTGTGCTGCGGTCAGCCTTGCCTGAGCTTGCTGCGGAGAAAACGCGGGGAGGGTACGGTCGAAGCCGGGTGCACGGTCCATCTTAATTTAATAAGGCTAGAGAATTCCCAGTTTTTTCATGTGCGCGGCGACGTCCGACTTCGCTTGTTCGTCGACCGGGAGGAGCGGCAGGCGTGCCGGCCCACCATAAAACCCCCTAAGGTCGAGGGCGTGCTTGAGCCCGGGAATGCCGGCCCCTTCCATGATGGCCTTGTTGAAGGGGAGGAGGTCGAGTTGAAGGCTCCGCGCCTCCTCAAGCCGGCCTTCTCCGAAGAGTTCGTAGATCCTGACACAGATCTCCGGGGCGGCATTGGCGACGGCCAGGATGGCCCCGCAGGCGCCGAGCTCCAGCGCCGGCAGAAATACGCTCCCCGAACCCAAGAAATAATGGAAGTCCGGCGGGACCTGCCGGATGACCTCACCGAGAAAGGCCACGTTGCCGGCGCTTTCCTTGAGCCCGATGACGTTCGGGTGCCGGGCCAGCTCGACGATGAGCTGACTCTTCAGGAAAATGCCCGTGTTTTGCGGAATATTGTAGATGAGGACCGGGACCCTGGCCCCGTCGGCCACCGCCAGGTAATGTGCCCGGAGGGCCTCCAGGTTCATCTTTGACTTGTAGTAAGAAGGGGGGCGGACGAGGGCGGCATCCACGCCGATTTCCGCCATCCGGTTCGTGAATTCCACGGTCAGCTTCGTCGACTCCCGGGCCGTGCCGGCGATGACCTTCTTCCCGGGCGCCGCGGATTCCCGGGCCGCCCGGACGAGAGCTTCCGATTCCGCGTCGGAGAGCGATACGCTTTCGCCCGTCGAGCCGAGGACCAGGTAGCCTGCGAGTCCGATCGCGTTGAACTTGGCGATATTCTCCTTGAACTTCGGGACCGAAACCTCGTCACGGACGAACGGTGTCGTCAGCGCCGCGAAGATGCCTTCGAAGCGTTGGCTCATGTTCCGTCTCCTTTCTTGCGGGACCGTCTTCTGGTCGACTCGATGTCCCGGAGCGTCCTTTCGTCGAGGCCGAAGTAGTGCCCGACCTCGTGGAGGACGGTCTCCCGGACCTCGTCCCGCACATCCTCGTCCGTTCGGCAGATGCTCTCGATGGGTTCCTGATAGATGATGATGACGTCGGGAGGGACGTTTCCGTAATCGGGACCCCTATAGCGCATGGGGACCCCATGGTAGAGGCCGAGGAGGTTCTTTCCGCGTGGCGGCTTGGCCTCGACGATCACGGCGATATTGTCGAGGAGCTCCCTGAACCTCGGCGGGATGTCCGAGAGGGACTCTTCGACCAGCCGCTCGAACCGTTTCCTGTCCATGTTTATTTTTCGATCCCCTCCCGCGCCCGGACCCCTTGGGCGGAGTAATGCTTCCGTTCCTTCATCTCGGTGACCAGATCGGCCCGGCGGACGAGGGCGGGCGTCGCGAACCTTCCCGTGAGGACGACCTCGACAGCGTCCGGCTTCCCGTCCAGGAATTCCAGGACGGCCTCTTCGGACAGGAGCTTGAGGCGGACCGCGACGAGGACCTCGTCCAGCACGACGATTTGATACTCACCCGAGAGCATGGCCTCCCGGCATTTCCGGAGGCCCTCGCCGGCGAGAGAGACGTCCTCATCGTCGGGCTCGTCGGTCACCTTGACGAAGCCCTTGCGGCCGAAAAGTTCCAGCGTTATGAGGGGGGAGAGCCTGCCGACGGCCAGCGCCTCTCCGGAGGTCCGTCCCTTGAGGAATTGGCCGAAATAGGTCCTCAGGCCGCGGCCGGCCGCCCGCAGGGCGAGTCCCAAGGCCGCCGTGGTCTTGCCCTTGCCGAGGCCGGTATAAATCTGGATATAACCCTTGAATTCCTGAGTCATGTTGAGATGAGTCAACTATAAAACAACGGATGCCGCGAGTCAATTGGACGGGGATTTGTGTTATAATCGGCATCATGCTGGACCCCAAATATGTCCTGGAAAATCTCGACCTCGTCCAAAAGAGGATCGAAACCCGAGGGACGAAGTTCGACTTCGACGCGCTTGCCAGACTCACCGCCGAGAGGAAAGGCCTCCTGAGGAAAGTGGAGGACCTGCGTTTCGAGAGGAACAAGGCTTCCGAGGAGGTCCCAAGGATGAAGAAGGAAGGCAGAGACGCCTCCCCGGTCATCCTGGCCATGCGGAAGGTGGCCGAGGAGATCTCCCGGCTTGAGGAGGGCTTGAAAGGCGTCGATGAAAAACTGAACGCCTTTCTCCTCAACGTTCCAAATCTCCCCCACGAGTCGGTTCCCGTCGGCAAGACGTCGGCGGACAACGTCGAGGTCCGGCGGGTGGGAACACCCACGGAGTTCTTCTTCGCTCCCGAACCGCACTGGGACATCGGCAGGCGCCTCGGGATTCTGGACTTCGACCGGGCCGCCAAGATCGCCGGTTCGAGGTTCGCGGTCTACTTGGGAGCTGGAGCCAGGCTCGAAAGGGCCTTGATCAACTTCATGCTTGACATCCAGACGCGCGAACGCGGCTACAAGGAGGTCATCCCTCCGTTCATCGCCAACACGGAAAGCCTCACAGGGACGGGAAATCTCCCCAGGTTCGCCGAAGACCTCTTCAAACTCGAAGGCTTCAGCTGGTATCTCATCCCGACCGCGGAGGTGCCGCTCACGAACTTTTATCGCGGCGAGATCCTGGAGAGCGTGCCGCTGCCGCAGAGGTTCGTGGCCTATACGCCATGCTTCCGAAGCGAAGCCGGTTCCTACGGCAAGGACGTCCGGGGCCTCATCCGTCAGCACCAGTTCAACAAGGTCGAGATGATGATCTTCTCGCTTCCCGAAGACTCGTTCCTGGAGCACGAGAAGATGACCTCGGACGCCGAGGAGGTCCTGAAGAGGCTCAGCCTGCCGTATCGCGTCGTGACCCTGTGCACGGGCGACATGGGTTTCGCCAGCGCCAAGACCTACGACCTCGAGGTCTGGATGCCGGCCCGGAACGAATACATGGAGATCTCTTCCTGCTCCAATTGCCTGGACTTCCAGGCCCGGCGCGCCGACATCAGGTTCCGGCGCGGGCCGAGGGCCAAGCCGGAGTTCGTCCACACCCTCAACGGCTCGGGGCTCGCGGTCGGACGGACCGTGAGCGCGGTCCTGGAGAACGGCCAGCAGGCCGACGGCTCTGTCCTCATCCCCGAGGCGCTCCGGCCCTATATGGACGGGCTGGACCGGATCGCCTGAAGTCGCCCACATTCTTACTTTGGGGATCGCCTTCTAAGGACTCGGGGTACGGCGATCCATCTCTCCTCTCGCTCATCTTGCGCTGACCTT
>Ga0315297_10001560_pt1 | contig 14230 bp, 14 predicted proteins | sample YL17G15_0_MG_FD_203628 | JGI IMG/M metagenome (GOLD analysis project Ga0315297, IMG submission 203628) | Sediment microbial communities from Yellowstone Lake, YNP, Wyoming, USA - YL17G15_0 | ecosystem: Environmental > Aquatic > Freshwater > Lake > Sediment | place: USA: Wyoming | collected... | reverse complement strand
GACTCCAGGTCATGGACGCCACCGCTGTGTCACTCTGCATGGAGAACGACCTTCCGATCATCGTCTTCGACCTCAACCGACCGGATAACATCCGACGGGTGGCGAGCGGCGAGGTGGTCGGAACCCTCATCTCCGGAGGTGATCCCGCATGAGCAGCCAGGTGCTCGCGCAGGTCGAGCCGAAGATGGCGCGCGCCGTCGAGGCGATGGAGCGCGACTTCACCGGCCTTCGCACGGGTCGCGCGTCCACGGCGCTCGTCGAGCGTCTCGTGGTCGAGTACTACGGGACGCGAACGCCGCTCAATCAGCTCGCGGGCATCAGCGTGCCGGAGCCGCACCAGATCCTCATCCAGCCGTGGGACCGGAGCGTCCTCGGCGCGATCGAGAAGGCGATCCTGCGGAGCGACGTGGGCCTCACGCCGAATGTCGACGGCACCGTCGTCCGCCTCAACATCCCGCCGCTCACCGAGGAGCGCCGGAAGGAGATCGTCAAGCAGGTCCATCGCCGGATGGAAGACGCGCGGGTCGAGATCCGCAACCTTCGGCGCGACGCGGCCGACTCGATCAAGAAGGAGGAGCGGGACGGCCTCATCGGGACGGACGAGGCCCATCGCGAGCTCGAGAGCCTCCAGAAGATCACCGACACCCACGTCGCCGACGTCGACCGGGTCGGCCACCACAAGGAGCAGGAGGTCCTCGAGGTCTAGTGGCCCGGGCATCGCATCCGCCCGGGTCGATGGCTCGCGCCGCGGTCGACGAGGACAAGAGACGGAGCGAGCCCGTCTTCGACCCGCTCCCCGAGCACGTCGCCATCATCATGGACGGCAATCGCCGCTGGGCTCGCGAGCGGGGGCTGCCGGAGGCCGAGGGGCATTCGGCGGGCGTCGAGGCCGTGCGCCGCATCCTCTCGCACGCCGTCCGGCGCGGCGTCCGCATGCTCTCCCTCTACGCCTTCAGCCGCGAGAACTGGGCCCGCTCGGACGACGAGGTCGCCTGGCTCTTGTCCCTGCTCGAGTCGGCGATCCGGAGCGAGACGCCCGAGCTCATCGCCAAGGGTGTCGAGGTGCGGCTCCTCGGCAGGCTCGACGAGCTGCCGTCCGTGACACGGGCGTCGATCCTCGACTCGATCGAGGCGACGAACGGCGGCGATCGGCTGGGCCTCAACATCGCGTTCAACTACGCCGGCAGGACGGAGATCGTCGACGCCGTCCGGGCGATCGTCCGGAGCGGGGTCGCGGCCGACGAGGTCGACGAGGACCTCGTCGCCGCCCATCTCTACACCGCGGGGATGCCCGACCCTGACCTCGTCATCCGCACGGGCGGCGAGCAGCGACTCTCGAACTTCCTCATCTGGCAGACCGCGTACGCCGAGTTCTTCTCGAGCCCCATCCTCTGGCCCGATTTCGGGCCCGAGGCGCTCGACGACGCGCTCTCCGAGTACGCGCGCCGGTCCCGACGGTTCGGCAGGTAGGGTCCACCATGCTTCGCGATCGCGGTCGGAGTCTCCTCATCCTCGTCCCGGCCGTGGTCGTCCTCGTGGTCGTGGGACAGCCGTGGTTCACGCTCGGTGTCGCCCTCCTCGCCGCCGGGGCGGCGTGGGAGGCCTTCAAGCTCCTGAAGGCCGCGGGCCACGAGGTGATCGCCTCGATCGGCACGCTCGGGGCGGTCGCGCTGGTCCTCGAGCGCGCCGCGGGACAGACCGACCTCACGGGCGCCGGCATCGTCGTCGGGCTCATCGTCGTGCTCGCCGGCGTCGGCGCGTTCGCCTGGACCGACACGCGGCGCGGCCTCGAGGCGTGGATGACTACCGTGTTCGGAGCCATGTACGTCGGTCTCCTCGCGTTCCTCGTGCGCTTCTGGGACGTCGCTCCCGCAGTCTTGCCGGATGCCCCGCTCGGGGGGATCGTGGCGCCCCTGGATCCCGCCGCGCTCGCCTTCGGGGCCGGCCGCGCCTGGTTCGTCCTCCTGCTCCTCACGGTCTGGGCATACGACACGGGCGCCTTCCTCGTCGGCCGCAAGATCGGGCGCCACAAGTTCCTCACCCATCTCTCGCCGTCCAAGTCGATCGAAGGGCTCGTCGGCGGCATCGTCGCCTCGACCGTCGTCGGTGTCGTGGGGTTCTGGCTGCTCGGACAGTCGGTGGTCGTCGCGCTCCTCTTCGGCCCGCTCGTCGCGATCGCCGCACAATCGGGCGACCTCGCCGAGTCGCTCCTCAAGCGCGCCGCCGGCGCGAAGGATTCCGGGACGCTCATCCCCGGGCACGGCGGGATCCTCGACCGGGTCGATTCATTCCTCTTCGCGGCGCCGGTGGCGCTCCTCTATGTCCTCCTCGTCGCCTGACCGGCGGCGGACGCCGTCCGTCGCATCCGACCGCGACCCGCGGACGCCGCTCGGCGTCGCGCTCCTCGGATCGGGCGGGTCCATCGGCACGCAGGCGGCGGAGGTCCTCGCCGGGCTCCCGGGCCTCTTCCGCGTGGCGGCGATCGCCACCGGGTCCAACGGCCGCCTCCTCGAGGAGCAGGCGCGTCGGCTTCACCCGCGAGCGGTCTCGCTGGCGGACGAGCGGGCGCTCGACGCCCTCGATCTCCCGCTCGGCACGGAGCGGGTGAGCGGACCGGACGCCCTCCTGCGCCTCGCCACCCGCGACGACGTCGACATCGTGATGGTGGCGACGAGCGGGATGGTCAGCCTGCGGCCGGTGCTCGCGGCGCTCGCCACGGGCCGGGTCGTGGCCACGGCCAACAAGGAGACGGTCGTCGCGGCGGGCCACCTCGTCATGCCGCTCGCCCGTGCGCGCGCGGCGCAGGTCGCCGCCACCGACCCGACCCACCCACTCGCCGCGCCCCTCGGCTGGCTCAGGCCGGTCGACTCGGAGCACAGCGCCATCTGGCAGTGCCTCGCGGGCGAAGGGATGAGCGGGGTGGAGCGGATCGTGCTCACCGCCTCCGGGGGCCCGTTCCGGGACACGCCGCTCGCGGAGCTCGGCTCCGTCACGCCGGAGCGGGCGCTCCGCCACCCCACCTGGTCGATGGGAGCGAAGATCACGATCGACTCCGCGACGCTCGCGAACAAGGGCCTGGAGGTCATCGAGGCCCACTGGCTCTACGATGTCGCCTACGACGCGATCGACGTCGTCGTCCACCCCCAGAGCGTCGTCCACTCGGCCGTGCTCTTCAGGGACGGCTCGCTCAAGGCCCAGCTCGGCACGCCGGACATGCGCATCCCCATCCAGTACTCGCTCACATACCCGGCCCGGCGCCCGTCGCCGGCCGCCACGCCCGACCTCATCGCCATGGGCGCGCTCACGTTCCTCGCGCCGGACGAGGGGCGGTTCCCGGCGCTGCGCATCGCGCGCGATGCCGGCCGGATGGGGCCGCGCGCGACGGCCGCGCTCATCGCCGCCGACGAGGTCGCGGTCGCGCGCTTCCTCGACGGGACGCTCGAGTTCACCGGGATCCCGCTGCTCCTCGAGGCAGCCGTGGACCGGTTCGGGCGGGAGGGCAACCCCGCGCCTGACGTCGACGAGCTCGTCGCGCTCGATCGGGAGGTCAGCGCGCTGTTCGCTGCGCCATGGCGGCCATCGGCGGCGTCGGGCGGGCGGGCCGTCTCGTGACCGCGATCGTCCAGTCGGCGATAACCATCGCCCTCTTCATCTTCATGCTCGGCGCCCTCGTGGTCATCCACGAGCTCGGGCACTTCATCGTCGCCCGGCTCGCGAAGATCCGGGTCCACGAGTTCGGCATCGGGTTCCCGCCCCGCGCGCGGATCCTCAAGCAGGGCGGGGAGACGCTCTACACGCTGAACTGGCTGCCCATCGGGGGGTTCGTGCGGCTCGAAGGCGAGGACGGTGACTCGGGCGATCCGCGCTCCTTCACGAGCGCGCGCCTCCCCGTGAAGCTCGCCGTGCTCGTCGCCGGCGTCCTCATGAACCTCCTCCTCGCGTTCGCGATCTTCTTCTTCATCGCGTGGCTCGCGACACCGCTCGGAGGCGTCCGCTTCGACGGGGTCCAGCCCGATTCGCCCGCGTCGCGGGCCGGCCTGGTCTCGGGCGACATGGTCGTCTCCATCGATGGCGAGACGTACGACTACTTCGGTGGCCCGGACGCGCTCCTCGTCGACCTGCGAGCGCACGCCGGCTCCGACGTGGCGCTCGAGATCAAGGGCACGGACGGGACCGTCACGGAGGTGACGACGACGCTGCGGACGCAGGCCGAGATCGACGCGAACAAGGGAGCGCTCGGGATCACCGGCCTCCGCTTCGCGTTCACCGGGGAGTACATCCAGCAGGACCCGCTGACGGCGCTCCGGCTCGGCGTCGAGCGGACGGTCTCGGCCTTCGCGATGATCCTCGACGGCCTCGGCCAGCTCGCCTCGTCGATCGTCACGAACCCCACGGGCGCGCCGCCGGTCTCCGGGCCGGTCGGGATCGCCGTGCAGGTCGGCGACGTCTTCTGGCAGCTCGGCCCGATCTTCGTCCTCTACCTCGCCGGCCTCCTCTCGGCGAACCTCGCCCTCTTCAACATCCTCCCGTTCCCGCCACTCGACGGTGGACGGATCGTCGTGACGCTCATCAAATCGGTCGCCGGGACGCGTCTCAGCATCCAGGCGGAGCGCCTCACGTACCTCGTGGGGTTCGTCGCGCTCTTCGGGCTCATGATCTGGATCACCTTCTTCGACGTCGTCCGCCAGATCGGGGGCGGGGCCACGCCGTGACGTCCACGGACCGGGCCGTGACGTCCACGGACCGGGCTCGACCGCGGCGCCGGCCGACCGTGACCGTCGATGTCGGCGGCGTGCTCGTCGGGGGCGCGCACCCGGTCGTCGTCCAGTCGATGACGAACACGGACACCGCGGACACCGACGCGACGGCGCTCCAGGTCGCGCGTCTGTGGGCAGCGGGGAGCCAGCTCGTCCGCGTCACGGTGAACACGGACGAGGCCGCCGCGGCGGTGCCGGAGATGTTGCGCAAGCTCCGCGACCTCGGGTGTGACGTCCCGGTCATCGGCGACTTCCACTACAACGGTCACAAGCTGCTCGTCGACCATCCGGAGACTGCCCGGCTGCTGGCCAAGTACCGGATCAACCCGGGCAACGTCGGCACGCGACACCACGACGCGAACTTCCAGACGATCGTCCGGGTCGCGATCGACAACGACCGGCCGGTCCGGATCGGCGTGAACTGGGGTTCGCTCGACCAGGCGCTCCTCACCGAGCTCATGGAGGGGAACGCGGCGCTCCCCGAGCCGGCGGACGCCCGGGACGTGATGATCGAAGCGATGCTCCAGAGCGCGCTCCGCTCCGCCGAACTTGCCGAGGAGACCGGCCTGCGACACGACCGGATCATCGTGAGCGCGAAGGTGAGCAACGTCCGCGACCTCGTGGACGTCTACCGGCTGCTGGCGACCCGGTGCGACTATCCGCTCCACCTCGGCCTCACCGAGGCGGGGATGGGGGACCGCGCGATCGTCGCCTCGAGCGCCGGCCTCGCGATCCTCCTCGCCGAGGGGATCGGCGACACCATCCGCGTCTCGCTCACCCCCGACCCGGGCGCCGACCGCGCGAAGGAGGTCGAGGTCGCCCAGCAGATCCTCCAGGCGATGGGGCTGCGGGCGTTCATGCCGCAGGTTGCGGCGTGCCCCGGTTGCGGACGGACGACCTCGACCTTCTTCCAGGAGATGGCCCGGGACATCCAGGCACACCTCAAGGAGCGGATGCCCGCCTGGAAGGACCGGTACCCGGGCGTCGAGGAGCTCCGCGTCGCGGTCATGGGCTGCGTCGTGAACGGACCGGGCGAGTCGAAGCACGCGGACATCGGGATCAGCCTCCCGGGGGCGTTCGAGGATCCGGTCGCGCCGGTGTTCGTCGACGGTCGACTCGACCGGACCCTCCGCGGGGAGGGCCTCGTCGACGAGTTCATCGGGATCCTCGAGGCGTACGTCGATCGACGCTACGGACCGTCGGGACACGGCGGGGAGGCGATCCCGGCCGACGCGTGACCGTCCCGGCCGCCCCGACCCTGGCTCCGACCCCTTTCTTGAGGGGTCCACGGACCCGGGTGTATACTCGCGCCGACTGCGAATCGGCCGCTCCGAACGTGGGTGACCCCCACGTTTTCTTGTGAGTGGAGCCGATGGACCGAAGGAGGCACGAGGTGAGCCGGGACTTCGTCGGTGCCCTCCTCCAGCTCAACGCCGAAAAGGGTGTCCCGCGCGAGCATCTTGTCCGCACCGTCGAGGACGCCATCCAGTCGGCATACCGGCGCTTCAGCGGGGACGAGGACGTGCACGTCCATATCGACCCCGAGTCCGGCCGTATCCGTGTCTTCCGGGCCCGCCGCGTGGTCGTCGAGGTCGAGGACGAGCTCGTCGAGATGACCCTCGAGGACGCGCGGGCGATCGATCCGGACGCCGAGGTCGGCGTGCTCCTGGAGACCGAGGAGCTCGACCCCGAGCACTTCGGGCGCATCCATGCGCAGACCGCCAAGCAGGTCGTCCTCCAGCGCCTCCGCGAGGCCGAGCGCGACGTCGTCTTCGAGCAGTACGCGAGCCGTGAGGGCGAGCTCATCACCGGTACCGTGAACAGGGTGGAGCCCCGGGGGATCATCCTCGACGTCGGGCGGGCAGAAGCCGTGCTGGCGGTCACCGAGCAGTCGGCCACTGAGCACTACCGGATCGGCCAGAACGTGAAGGCGTTCGTCCTCGAGGTGCGTCGCTCCACGAAGGGCCCGCAGGTCCTCGTGAGCCGGACCCACAAGGGGTTCCTCCGGCGGCTCTTCGAGCTCGAGGTCCCCGAGATCCACAGCGGCACCGTCGAGATCAAGGCGATCGCCCGCGAGGCCGGGAACCGATCGAAGGTCGCGGTCGCGTCCCGCCAGGAGGGCCTCGACCCGGTCGGCGCGACGGTCGGTCAGCGCGGGGCGCGCGTGCAGGCGGTGGTGGCGGAGCTCGGCGGAGAGAAGGTCGACGTCGTCCCGTGGAGCGACGACCCGGCCGTCTTCGTCGCGAACGCGCTCAGCCCGGCGCAGGTCGTCAACGTCAACATCGACGAGGAGCATCGGATCGCGAACGTGACGGTTCCGGAGCGGATGCTCTCGCTCGCGATCGGCCGCGAGGGCCAGAACGCGCGACTCGCGGCCAAGCTCACGGGCTGGCGCATCGACATCCGGAGCGACGTCGTCGCCGCCGCCGCGCCGATCGCGACGCCCGTCGAGGTCGCGGTCGAGCCCGCGGAGGTGCCGGTCGAGCCCGCCGTGGAGGTCCCGGTCGCCGTCGCCGCGCCGGTCGCCGCCGCCGCGCCGATCGCCACGCCCGTCGAGGCGGCGGTCGAGCCAGCACCGAAGAAGCGGGCGACGCGCTCGAAGAAGCCCACCGAGGAGGTGGCGTCGTAGCCGGCGCCATCGCCCCGGTCGCCGCTCGCAGGCCGCCCGCGCGATCGTGCGTCGGCTGCCGTACCGTGCGCACCAAACGGGAGCTCATGCGAGTGGTGCGGACGCCGGATGGGCGGATCGTCGTCGATCCCACCGGACGGCTCGCCGGCCGCGGCGCGTACCTGTGCGACGACACCGCGTGCCGCCGAGCGGCGCTCCAGCGTGGAGCGCTCGGCCGCGCGCTCGGGGCCCAGGTCCCGGAGGAGGTCCGGGCGTCGCTGCTCGGCGGGACGGAACCCATGACGATGACGATGACGAAGGACGAAGGAGGAGCCCGTGGCCAGGAGTAGGAGCGGGACGCGGGGCAGACGCGGCCCGAGGAAGCCCGCACGGCGCGATTTCGTCGCGCAGGCGGGCGTCCAGACACTCGACCCGACGGCGATCGGGCCGGTCGAGATCCCCACGACGATCACCGTCAAGGACCTCGCGGAGGTGCTGCGGGTGAACCCCGCGGATGTCATCCGCGAGCTCATCAAGAGCGGGATCTTCGCGACGATCAACCAGCTCATCGACCGGGAGACGGCGACGCTCGTCGCCGGCGAGCTCGGCTTCGAGGTCGCCGAGGGGGGCCCGGCGGTCGTGTCGACCGATAATGGCGAGGCGGAGGCGGCCGAGCCGGCGGTCAAGCCGTCGATCTTCGACGAGGACGCCACGGCGACGCTCATCGACCGCGCGCCGATCGTCACCGTGATGGGCCATGTCGACCACGGCAAGACGAGCCTCCTCGACGCGATGCGAAGCACCGCGGTCGCGGCAGGCGAGCGTGGCGGCATCACCCAGCACATCGGCGCGAGCGAGGTCGAGCGTGGCGGGCGCCGCATCGTCTTCCTTGACACGCCGGGACACGAGGCGTTCACCGCGATGCGCGCCCGCGGGGCACGCGTCACCGACATCGCGATCATCGTGGTGGCCGCCGACGACGGCGTGATGCCGCAGACGCTCGAGGCGATCAGCCACGCCCGCGCGGCCAAGGTTCCGATCGTCATCGCCCTCAACAAGATCGACAAGCCGGACTCCAACCCCGACCGCGTGAAGAACGAGCTCGCCGAGGCGAACGTCATCGTCGAGGACTACGGCGGCGACGTGCCCCTCGTCCCGGTCTCGGCGAAGGCGCGGACGGGGCTCGAGGACCTCCTCGAGGTGGTCCTCCTCGTGGCGGACCTCCAGGAGCTCAAGGCGGACCCGAAGCGGGCCGCCGTGGGCACGATCATCGAGGCCGAGCTCGACAAGGGTCGTGGCCCGGTGGCGACCGCCCTCGTCCAGACCGGGACGCTCCGCGTCGGCGACGCGGTGGTCGTCGGGCACACGCACGGCAAGATCCGTGCGCTCGAGGACGCGCGCGGGAAGCGCGTGACGAAGGCCGGGCCGTCCAGCGCGGTCGTCGTCCTCGGCATCTCCGACGTCCCCGAAGCCGGCGACATCCTCGAGGTCGTCGCCGACGAGCGGGCGGCTCGGAGCATCGCCGAATCGCGGCGCAACGCCGCGGCGGCGAAGGAGACCGGCAGCGGTCGCGCGACGCTCGAAGACCTCTACCGGCAGGTCCAGGCGGGGCAGGCCAAGGAGCTCCGGATCATCCTCAAGACGGACGTGTCGGGCTCGCTCGGTGCCATCACGCACGCGCTCGAGCAGATCGCCACCGACGAGGTGAAGATCAACGTCCTCCACGAGGGCGCCGGCGACATCACGGACAACGACATCCTCCTCGCGTCCGCATCGGATGCGATCGTGGTCGGGTTCAGCACCGGGATCACGCCGACCGCCCGCCGGACCGCCGAGACCGAAGGCGTCGACGTCCGCATGTACGACATCATCTACAAGCTCACCGACGACATCGAGGCGGCGCTTCGAGGCCTGCTCGAGCCCGTCCTCGTCGAGCAGATCGAGGGTCGCGCGGAGGTCCGCCAGGTCTTCCGGGTCGGCAAGTCGACCGTCATCGCCGGCTGCTACGTCACCGATGGGCGCATCGTCCGCAACGGCGGGGCGCGCGTCTGGCGGAGCGGCAAGGTCATCGCGACCGATCGCATCGACTCCCTCCGGCGGTTCCGCGACGACGTCCGCGAGGTCGCGCTGAACTTCGAGTGCGGCATCGGGCTCTCCGGCTTCCACGACATCGGAGAGGGCGACGTCATCGAGTGCTTCACCCAGCAGTCGGTGAGCCGCGCCGCGGCCGGCTGATCCGGTCCCGGCGCACGGAGGCGCCCCGATGAGCCAGCGTCTGGATCGCGTCGACGAGCTGCTCCGCCAGGAGATCGGCGCCGTCCTCGCACGCTCTGTGAGCGATCCGCGGATCGGGTTCGTCACGGTCACCAAGGTCGAGGCGACGCCGGACCTCTCGCAGGCCCGCGTCTGGGTGAGCGTCATCGGAACGCCCGACGAGCGGAAGGCGACGATGCGTGCCCTCGAGCACGCGATGCCCTACGTGCGCCGCCTCCTCGGCGATCGGATCCGGATCCGGCGGATCCCGGCTCTGCACGTTCGACACGACGACACGATCGAGCGAGGGACCCGGGTCCTCAAGCTGCTCGACGACATCGGGAGCGGCATCGTGGCCGATCCGCTCGCCACCGATGCCTCCTCGACGATCGGCGAGTCCCTGCCGACCCCCATCCCGCGACTCCCCCGCGAAGGGGATGCGCCGCCGCCCGAACCCGACTCCTCGATCCAGGTGCCGTCCGCGCCCGAGAAGGCGCGGGCCCGGCCGACGCGTCGTGGGACTCCGCGACCGAAGGTGCCGCGACGCGACGATGACGGCGGCCGGAGCGGCAAGCGGCCACGCAAGCCCGGCCCTGACCGATGAGCGAGGTGGGCGTCGACCGCGGGATCCGCGTCCCGTCCGGCCTTGAGGCGGACGTCGCCGCCGTGCCCGAGGCCCTCGTCGGCCGGATCGCGGGTGCACACGCGATCCTCGCGGTGAGCCACGAGAACCCGGACGGGGACACGCTCGGCGCCGCGCTCGGGCTCGCCGCGATCGCGCGTGCGCTCGGGACTCCGGCGACCGCCCTGTGCACGGACCCGGTCCCCGGACTCTACGGGTTCATGCGGGGGATCGAGCGCTTCCGCACCGACCCCGACCCGGCCATCCCGTACGACCTCGTCGTCCTCGTGGACTGCGCGGACCTCTCGCGCGTCGGCGAGGTCCGCGGGCGACACGCCGCGCTCTTCGAAGCTCTCCCCGTCATCTCGATCGACCACCACCGATCCAACAGCCCGGGCATCGGCGATTGGGTGGACCCCGAGAGCGCTGCGACGTGCGAGATGGTGGCGCTGCTCGCGCTCCGGATGGGCGTGGCGCTCGTCGCCGACGATGGCGAGCTCGCGTCGGTGCTCTTGGCGGGGGTCGTCATGGACACGGCCACGTTCCAGCACCCCAGTACGACGCCGCGGACGCTCCGCGTCGCCGCCGCACTCCTCGGCGAGGGCGCGCCCCTGTCGGACATCTCGCGCCTCCTCTACCGCACCAAGCCCGAGGCGCAGCTCCGCCTCTTCGGGAGAGTGCTCGACAGGATCTCGACGACGCCCGACGGCCTCGTCGTCTGGTCCGACCTCCGCGGATCCGACCTCGTCGAGACGGGCACGGGGCCGGAGCACTCGGAGGGGATCATCGACCTGCTCGCCCAGGCCGCCGAGGCCGAGGTGGCGCTCCTGTTCAAGGAAGGCGACGCCGAGACGCGGCTGTCGATCCGGACGCGGGACGGCGGCGTCGACGCCACGCGGCTCGCTGGGGCATACGGCGGCGGCGGGCACGCTCGCGCGTCGGGCGCGACGATCGCGCTCCCGCTCGCGGAGGCGGTGGCGCCTGCGGTCGCCGAGGCGCAGCGGCTCGCGCTGGAGGTCCGCCGATGATGAGCGGACCACGGCCACCCGGCCTCGACGGCGTCCTCGTCGTGGCCAAACCGATCGGACCCACGTCGCACGACGTGGTCGCGCTGGTCCGCCGCCTCTCCGGGACGCGGCGTGTCGGTCACGGCGGGACGCTCGACCCGTTCGCGAGCGGCGTGCTGCCGGTCTTCCTCGGCCGTGGGACGCGGCTGGTCGAATACCACATGACCGACCGCAAGGCCTACCGCGCGACCGTCTGCTTCGGGGCATCGTCGACGACGGACGACCTCGAGGGCGAGCTGGCGCCGATGGACGGGCCCTCGCCGTCTCGCCACGCCGTCGAGGCGGCGCTCGACGCGTTCCGTGGGACGATCGTCCAGGTCCCGCCGGCCTACAGCGCCGTGAAGGTGGCCGGTCGGAGAGCCTACGCGCTCGCGCGTGCCGGCAAGGCGCCCGAGCTCGCGCCGCGCACCGTGACCATCGACCGGATCGAGCTCGTCGAATGGGACGGCGGTGAGCCTGAGCGGCCCGTGGCGATCGTCGAGGTCGGGTGCTCCGCCGGAACGTACGTGAGGTCCATCGCCCGGGATCTCGGAGCGACGCTGGGGAGCGGCGCGTACCTCGGCGCACTCGAGCGCACGGCGAGCGGTCCGTTCACCTCCGCCGACGCCGTCCCGGTCGACGTGCTCCGTGAGGAGGGTCGCGACGGGATCGCTGCGCGGCTCCTGCCGGAGGACGCCGGCCTCGATGGCCTCCCGGTCGTGGAGATCGGTGCCGACGACGTCGTCGCGATCGGCCGAGGCCAGCGTATCCGCGACCCCCGGGAGCCGGACGAGACTCCGGGCGTCGGGGCGACGGAGGGCGGCCTCGTCCGGCTCCGTGCGACCGACGGGACGCTCGTCGCGATCGGGCGGCGTCACGACGGCTGGATCGACCCGGTCAAGGTGCTCCGAGCCGCTCCCGGTACGGGCGGCGGCGATCGCGACCGCTGAGCGACGCCCGCACATGCCGTCGATGGAGGGCCACTCGCTCGTCCACGGGATCGACATGCTCGGACCGGAGCACGGCCGGCTGCTCGTCGTCGTGGGGGCGTTCGACGGCCTCCACCGCGGGCACCTCTACCTGCTCCGCCACCTCCGCCGTGCGGCCCGGCGTCTCGACGCGCGGCCGGCCGTCCTCACGTTCGACCATCACCCGGACGCGATCCTCCGGGGGGCCGCACCGCCGATCCTGTGCGACCCCGAGGAGCGGCTCGTCCGACTCGACGGCGCCGGCGTCGCCGTCACGATCGTCGAGCATTTCGATGCCGCCATGCGCGTCACGCCGTACGAGACCTTCGTGGAGCGCCTCCGGTCTCGCATCGACCTCGCCGGCTTCCTCATGACCCCGGAAGCAGCGTTCGGCCACGAGCGCCGGGGGACGCCGGCGACGCTCGAGGAGCTGGGCCGACGCGATGAGTTCCGCGTCGTCGTGGTCCCACCCCTCCGCGTGGACGGCCGACCGGTGCGGAGCACAGGGATCCGCGAGGCGATCGCCGACGGCCACCTGCGCGCGGCGGGGCGCCTCCTGGGTCGGCGGGTCGCCATCGTCGGGGACGCGTCGCCCGCGGAGCGCGGCACGTGGCTGCGATTCCCGCTTCCCGTGGCGCTCCCGCCCTCCGGCGCGTACGAGGTCCGCATCGAGCCCGCGTGGCGTCCGAGCACGGGGGCTCCGGGGCCCATCGTGGGCGGGAGCGCGGATGTCGAGCGCGAGCCGGATCGCGTGGTCCTTCATCGGCGAGGCGACCTGCCGGAAGCCGCTCGACTGCGGGTGGCATTCCTGCCGCGCGTCGGTTCGGCCGACCCGACGGGTTGACACGGCCGACGGATGGCACCAACGGCACCACCGGGCGCCCGGGGCATCGACTCCCGGGGCGACATCCACGACGACATGCCGCGACGGTGGGTGGTCGCGATCCGGGGTGGTTGCCGCGCGGCGTGTTCGCTGCTACCATCCCTCAGTCAGAGAAAGACGTCCGTAGAATCGTTCGTGTTCGGAGGACCGAGTGCCGCTCGTCCGGGAGACAAAGGATCGCCTCGTCGCGGAATACGCCACGCACGCCGGGGACACCGGCTCGCCTGAAGTCCAGATCGCGCTCCTGACGGAGCGGATCAGGGACCTCACGGGGCATCTGAAGCAGTTCCCGAAGGACAACCATTCCCGACGCGGCCTCCTCAAGCTCGTGGGTCACCGCCGCCGCCTCCTCGCGTACCTCGTGCGCAAGGACCCGGCGCGCTACCGGGCCGCCATCGGTCGGCTCGGACTCCGCCGCTAGCGCCGCCACCCCGGCAGGGGCGATCGCCCCTGCCGCGTCGCGTCGAACGCGCCCGCCCACGCGCCGGGTCCTCCTCCTGCACGACCAGGAGGAACCTCGTGCCCGTTCACACTCTCACCGCCGAGATCGGTGGTCGTACGCTGACCATCGAGACCGGCAGGATGGCGCGCCTCGCAGGCGGCTCCGTCACCGTCAGGTACGGGGACACCTTCGTCCTCGGCACCGCCAACCGGTCGGAGCCACGCCCCGGCCTCGACTTCTTCCCGCTCACGATCGACTTCGAGGAGCGGATGTACGCCGCGGGCAAGATCCCGGGCGGCTTCATCAAGCGCGAGTCGCGGCCGTCCGAGGCCGCCATCCTCGCGGCGCGCCTCACGGACCGCCCGATCCGGCCCCTGTTCCCCGAGGGCTACAAGGACGACGTCCAGGCCGTCATCACGGTGCTCTCGACGGACCAGGAGAACGACCCCGACATCCTCGGGACCATCGCCGCGTCGAGCGCCCTCACGATCAGCGAGATCCCGTTCCTGGGCCCGATCGGCGCAGTCCGGATCGGTCGCATCGACGGCGAGCTCGTCGTCAACCCGACCGTCTCGCAGCTCGCGGACTCCGAGCTCGACCTCATCGTCAGCGGCACTCGCGATGCGATCATGATGGTCGAGGCCGGCGCGA
>Ga0315297_10001559_pt1 | contig 14243 bp, 10 predicted proteins | sample YL17G15_0_MG_FD_203628 | JGI IMG/M metagenome (GOLD analysis project Ga0315297, IMG submission 203628) | Sediment microbial communities from Yellowstone Lake, YNP, Wyoming, USA - YL17G15_0 | ecosystem: Environmental > Aquatic > Freshwater > Lake > Sediment | place: USA: Wyoming | collected... | reverse complement strand
ATGCCGCGCCCCCATGATCTTACACTGGTCCACAAGCACAGCCTGTAATAGATTTAATTGGTCAGCCTCCCGCACCACCCAGGCTGGCACATCGATACGCGCCACCCAATCGTGACCAGGACGACCTACATTGAGATAGAAGAAATGCAGCGCCAGCTCTTCTTTGTAGAACTTTGCCGACGGAGACCGGAGTGCGAAAACTGCTGACCTTTCTCCAGGATTCAGAAGACCACTGAAGAGGTTAAAATCCAGAACCCCCTGGAGCGGATGATAATTCTGGATCTGCACCAGCTTTTCCTCTGAGGCGCTGGCGATTTCCAACAAGCGCATGATCGGGCTGGAGGACGGTTTTTCCAGGTAGCCCGATACGATCACACCCTGCCTGTACAACCTCTTTAACGCCTGCCGGTAATCTTCCAGGTATTTTTGGAACCCGGTCGGCTCTTCTCCGGCTGAGACCATCAATTCCATTTGACCATCCGTGAATGTGATCACCGGCGCGTCCAGGTCTTCTGCCAGGTCTGCCAGCTTCGTGCGCTCGTTCGTATCCCGCATGAGCGCCAGCGTGGCGTCAGTAATCATCCCATAGTTGGTGATTAGCTCCTGGTCGTACAGCAGCTTACTGAAAATGCGCGGCCTGGGCGGGTCCGGAGATCCCAGGTTCATCTGGATTGCTCCCACGTTGATCAGACAATACTGCACCTCAGCGTGGCGGTCTGGTGCGATTTGTGAACCATCTGCGGCTAGTATAGTCGCTTTTGGTGGAAGCGGCGGCGCCGGAAAGGCAAAATTCAGGGCTTCGGGCTGAGCGACTTCGGGGCTGACGGGTAAAGCGCAGCGCAGCGCAGGATCACTGAGGGCTGCCTCCTCGACCCTGTGGTGTAGAAAATCAAACTGCCGGGCATATTTTTCCAGGAGCTGGCTCGCCAGCTCTCGTTTTTCCAACAAGTCTCGCTCGCGGACCTGGGCATTCTCCCCCAATTGATGGACTTGTTCCTGCACCTGCTGAAAATCCAAAGACATCGTTTATCCTTCGCTCAGCTCTTGAGGGACGATTCCTGGCGCATCGAGGCAGAGACTCGCTGGAGCTCATCCAGGATCTCTTGCTGCCGGAGGTCCACATATCGTTTCAACATCGGTTCTGCATCGGGATTGGATAAGATCGAAAGTCCCAGTCGGTGCAAAAAGGTACCCTGCTGGTGAGCCACGCTGTTTATCCTGCCTTGCAGTCGGACGAAATCGTTTGTGACCGGCAAGCGGAAATCGATATAGACTTTTGTCCCTTTATCAAAAGAAAGGTCGCTATAGATATACGTAGCAACCGTGAAAATGCCCACGCCCGTCGAGGATATATCCACCAACTGCCCAGGGACACGGTGTTCACCATCGTATAACTCTACTTCAATCGGTTCTTGTGGCTGAACTCGCACGGTCATGCGCTTGCCCAATGAGGTACCTGCACCTGTGAACTCGGTCAGGATGGATTGGTTCTTTGCCAAATCGACTGCCACTACATGCGCATTGTAAACCTCTGGCAGCAGCTCCGATTGAACATAAGTTTTTTCTTCTAAGCTCAGACAGGCGCCTTGCTCGGGGTGCACGTCAAAGACAACGTAGCCTTTGTGGATTGAAATCACCCTGGCCTCGTGCGAAACCGGGACGCCGCGGTAAGTATTCAGGAGCAATACCGGTTGGTTCCTGGCCGAAAGCTGCGAAAAAAGTCGCATCAGCTCAACGAGTGGGATCATAACCTACCTGTCTCTAAAGCGCATAACTATTTTGGTGATCTCTTCCGACACCGCCGGAATGAGCGCCAGGCTAAGCACAACACTCCATTCCCTCAGGGTCATAAAATGGGTGTTGAAGATCGGCTGCAAGAAGGGCACTGAAACCACCAGCAGGAGCAGAAAGATCGATAACCCCACCGCATACTGCATATAGCGGTTCGAAAAGATGCCAAGTTTAAAGACAGACACCCTTTCGGAACGCACCGTGTAGGCCCGGAATAACTCGCACAGTGAGAGCGTGACAAAGGCCATGGTCTCCGCCGACTGCACATCCACGCCGCGCCAATCATACCGCAGCAGGTAAGCCAACGGATTCATCCCGGCTGGAATCAGGTCCCCAGTCTGGAGATGCCAGAGCAGTCCCATGGCGAAGGCGGTCAACACAGCGCCAGTCTGCGTGAATGTTTGGATGATAATCCCCATACGCATCGATCCGTTGATGATCGGCTCCCTGCTTGGGCGGGGGTGACGCTTCATGATATCGGGGTCACCCTTCTCCATGGCCAGTGCCAGGGCCGGGGCGCCATCGGTCAGCAGGTTCAGCCATAACAATTGGATGGCAGTCAATGGAGTCGGCACGCCTGCCAGTGTCGCCAGGAAGATGATCATGATCTCGGCCACGTTGGAGGAGAGCAGGAAGAACACAAACTTACGAATGTTATCGTAAATGATCCGTCCCTGCTCGACTGCCGAAACGATGCTGGCATAATTATCATCGGTCAGAACCATATCGGCGCTTTCTTTGGCCACATCGGTTCCAGTGATGCCCATGGCTACACCGATATCGGCGCGCTTGATCGAAGGGGCATCGTTGACGCCATCCCCCGTCATCGCCACTACCTCACCCCGGGCGCGCAACGCCTCCACAATGCGCAGCTTGTGCTCGGGGGAGACACGCGCAAAAACATCCGTGTATTCCACCTGATCCTGAAGTTGTTCATCACTCATGGCGTTCATCTCGCCGCCCGTGAGCACCTGGTGACCCGGCCGCAGCAAGCCGATCGATTCAGCGATCGCCCGGGCGGTATTGGGGTAGTCGCCCGTGATCATAATGGTGCGGATGCCAGCCCGGGTGGCTGTCTTAAGCGCCGGAGTGACCTCGGCGCGGGCCGGGTCGATCATGCCGATCAGACCGACAAAAGTCAGATCGCTTTCCAGCCTGGCAACATCCTCCACATCCGGAAGCTCATCCACAACTTTGAAGGCCATTCCCAACACGCGCAGCGCATCCTGGGTCATCTGGTCGTTAGCAGCCAGGATGTGCATACGTCCCTCATCGTCTAAAGGACGCGATGTATCATCCATGTGCTGGTAGCGGCTGCACAGCTCGAGCACCAGGTCTGGCGCGCCTTTGACAGCTACCACATATCCTTGATAAGGCTTCTCTTCGTCAAAGGGAGAGATGTCTTCCGGCTGGGGCGCCTCGATGCGGTGCACCGTAACCATGCGCTTGCGCACCGAGTCAAAGGGCACTTCCTGCACCCGGGGATAAGCACGGTTGAGAGGCCGCGGCAGAGCGCCCGCCTTAGCCGATGCTACGATCAGCGCCCCCTCGGTGGGATCGCCTGCCAGGCGGTAAGTCTGTTCTTCACCAGCCTCACCAGAGAGGTGCAGCTCGGCATCGTTGTTCAACGCGCCGACCCACAGCGTTGTCAGGATGGCCTGATAATTTTTCAAATCGACAACTTTGCCGTCCTCTAGAAAATCGCCTTTCAACACACGCCCTTGCCCCGTCAAGTGGATAAAGGTCTCATCCGCGTAGATGCGGGTCACGCTCATTTCGTTTTGTGTGAGCGTGCCGGTCTTATCTGAGCAGATGACTGTGGCTGAGCCGAGCGTCTCAACCGAAGACAGGCGGCGGATGAGAGCATGGCGGCGGATCATCTCGTGCATGCCCAGCGCCAGGCTGATGGTGACCACAGCCGGCAGGCCTTCTGGCACGGCCGCGATCGCCAGGCTGACAGCGATCATGAAGACATCCACAATTTCCGCTTTGAAAGCCTTGAGATAAGGGATAAGCCCGCCGCTGGGGGCAGTCAGCATCGCCAGGTCCGTATTTCTGAGAACGGCCACCAGGAATACCATCCCGCAGATTGCCAATGCGCCCCAGCCCAGGATCTTACCCAGCTCGTCCAGGCGGCGCTGCAAGGGGGTCGGCTCCTGCTCGACGGTTGAGAGCATCTCGGCGATCAAACCGATCTGCGTGCGCATGCCTGTTCCCACCACCACACCGCGCCCGCGGCCGTAAGAGACCAGCGTGCCCATAAAGGCCGTGTTCTTTCGGTCGCCCAGGGGGATATTCTCCTCCAGGCGGATGTTGGCATCTTTTTGCACCGGGACGGACTCGCCGGTCAGGGCCGCCTCCTCAATCCGCAAGTTAACGGCTTCGAGCAGGCGGATATCAGCGGGGATGTAGTTGCCGGCTTCGACCAGCACGATGTCGCCGGGGACCAGCTCACGCGCCGAGACAGTCTGGCGGCGGCCATCCCGCAGCACCTGGGCATCAGGAGCCGCTAACTGGCGCAGCGCAGCCAGGGCTCTTTCGGCCCGGCGATCCTGGATCACGCCCAGTGCGGCATTCAAGATGACAATCGCCAGGATGGCGGCTGACTCGATATAATCGCCTAACAGGGCCGAGATGACCGAAGCCACAACGAGCAGGATCACGAGGAAATTATTGAACTGCTCCCACAGCATGTGCCAGAAAGTCATGCCCGGCGCTTCCTGGAGCTGGTTTGGGCCGTACATCTGCAGACGATGCGCAGCTTCTTCGGAAGAGAGGCCGGTATCGGAGGGGGTAGCCAGTTGTTCCAGGATCTGGTTACCTGTCAATGAATGCCAGCTTGCTTGAGAGGCAGCGCTTTCCGAAGGGGTCACAGGTTTATCTGTCATCCACATTCTCCAAAAAAGTTTTGTATAAAACTGTTCAACCCGCAAATCTACGCGAATTTTCGCTAATCTTCTTAGGTATGGATCGATGAAGATTAGCGGATCTATCTTCTATTTTCCCCATTATAGCATGCAGGACAGTAGAAGAATTTCAAACTGGAGTAATTGTTCGAATCCTTTCCCCCTTTCCTTCCCATCTTTCCCAGCATGGGGAGGCGATAGTAAAACACATGGAGTTTCGATGTTCTACGATCGCCAGCAGGAATTCCAGCTTTTGGAAATGCAATATCGCTCGGGCCAGGCTGAGCTCTTCGTGCTTTATGGAAGGCGACGGGTTGGCAAAACCGAGCTGCTCACCCATTTCTGTAAAGGCAAGCGGCACATATTTTTTGTTGCTGACCTGAATGCTGAACCGAACTTACGCGCTGGCTTTTCTAGGGTTGTCAATACTGAACTCTTCGGCGCTCAGGCGGCTGGAGGGGTGTATGCAACCTGGGAGGAAATCTTCCTGCTCCTGGCGCAGCATGCCCAAACTGAACGGCTGGTGGTTGTGCTGGACGAATTTACTTACCTGGTTGCGGCGCATTCTCCCCTGGCGTCTCTACTGCAACGCTTGTGGGATAGTGACTTGCGGCATAGCCAGTTGATGCTGATCCTGTGTGGTTCTTACGTGGGTATAATGGAAGAGGCTGTGCTGGGCTATAAAGCACCCTTATATGGTCGGCGCACATGGCAATTTCTCCTGGAAACGCTGGGATTCCATGATGCCCGGCCGTTTTTTATCAACTACACTCCCGAAGACCAGGTGCGAGCCTATGCGGTCTTTGGCGGCACTCCTGGCTACTTGCAATCATTAGTTTTAGCGCAACCATTTGAACCAGGTGATTCAGGATCAGGTGCTGGCGCGTGGCACCTTTCTTTATGATGAAGTGCGCTTTCTGCTTCAACAAGAACTGCGCCAACCGCGCTCATACTTTGCTGTTCTGGAAGCAGTTGCATCAGGTCACGCTCGTCTGAACGAGATCAAGCAAGCGACCGGGCTGGAGGGGGTAACGGCATACCTGGAAACCCTGCAAAACCTGCTGTTGCTCGAACGGGTTGTGCCGGTGACCGAGACACAACCTCACAAAAGCCGCCGTGGCCTTTACCGCCTGCGGGACCACTTCTTCCGATTCTGGTTCCGTTTTGTCCATCCCAACCGCACCCCCCTTGAGCGCGGTGGCAGCCAAATGGTGTATCTGACCCAGGTTGAGCCATATCTAGATCTGTTTACCGGACCGGTCTTTGAGGATATCTGCCAGCAATTCATCTGGCGATTGGGCATGGCCGGAAGACTGCCCTTCTTGCCCCTTAAAACAGGCGGCTGGTGGCATGCCAACGAAGAAATAGACCAGATTGCCCTGGGGCAAGATGCGGCTTTGATAATGGAATATAAATGGACCAAACGCCCGGTGGGGGTAGATATCCTGCGGGAGTTGAAACGAAAAGCGACATTGGTTCAGAAAGATCTTGGACAGCGGCAGATCTGGTTAGGATTATGCGCCCGCAGCGGCTTTACGGCACAGCTTGAGCAGGAAGCTACCAGGGAGGATAATCTGCTGCTGTTTGATCTACCCCAAATTGTTAGCGGGGGATAGGAAGGCATCGCCGGATGCGCTACCGACACTTCGAACCCGGACTGATCCATTCTAAATAATCCTGAAGTTTTTTAATCCCTTTGCCTCTCCACGATCTCTCCCAAATATCCCATCTCCGCCAGGATCGCCAGCACCTTATCTATGGCGCCGGTCTTGACGATCACCGCGGTCGGGCCCAGCGGCTCGCCCAGGAAGCGGGCAGCGCGCGAATTGCGCACCGCCTGGAGCAGCTCCGGGGTAGAGAGGCGCAGGACCGAAACGGTCTGCAAGCGCGCCTCCAGGCCGCTGCGCTCCCAGCGCTCGATGGCCTTGACCAGGCTGGGCGGGGTGGTAGGTGCATGCCGGCGCAGCAGGGCTAGCAGGTTGTTGGTCGTCAGCCCCTGCTGGCGGGCGTGCAGCAGCGAGGCCGGGGTCAGGCGGTACTGGTAATGGTCTGGCTTCTCTTTCTCCCAGACTCCAAAGCGTGCCAACTGGTAGCGCACCGGGCGGGGTGCCAGCCGCGGCACCACCAGGCGCGCGTCCGAGCGCACCTGAATGGTCGCTTCTTCCAGGGGTAGACCCTCCGCTGGCAGGCCGTGTAATAACTTGGCCGCCCAGGCTGAGTAACGGAAGGCTGTGAGGTGAGCCTGGGGATCATCCAGCGGGCCGGAGGCTGCCAGGTCCAGGATACCCAGCCAGTGCAGCGGGCCGCAGACCAGGTAGCGGATCAGCCCGCCATCGATGCGCTCCCAGTGCTCAAAGCCGCGCAGGAACTCACCGCTGGATAAGTCGCGGATGTACCAGGAGTCGTAATCGCCCGCCGGGCGCTGGAAATCGGGATACTTCTGGCGCACCGCCTCGACCAGCGCATTCAGGCTCCAGAAAGGCCGCTCTTGGGCTTCCCCCTGCCCCGGAACGGTCGCCAGGAAATCCAGCCCGGCCTGCCGGGCGTGCAGCGCATCATTCTGCCATTCGCCTTCCGCCCTCAGGCCGGGCATCAGGCGCAGCTCATTGAATGGCGTGGAAACAAGCCAGGCACGCACCAGCTTGGCAAGCGCTTCGCCGCGCCCCGCTTCCAGGAATTCCCGCACCGGCTCTGGCTGGGGCATGCCGCTGGCATCCAGCAGCCCGGCGCAGGCCAGCAGGCCTTTTAAAGCCTCCGGCGTCAGCGGAGCGATCCCGGCTGTCACGGGCAGACTCCACAAAGCCGCATTCGAAATGACGACTTCAGTCGTCGCCCTGACTTCAAGCGGCATCCCCAGGCGCAAAGCCGCCAGCAGCGTACAGGCGTGATCCAGGATGCGGTCGCTGGCTGGGAGCACGTAAGCGCGTTCCCCGGGGGTGGCATGCCGCCCCAGCGCCGCCCCGTGCGGCTCCTGGACAGGCGGAAGGAGCGGGATCAGGTCATCGGGGATAAAGGCAAATTCTTCCGGGCCGGGCGCTGTATCGAAGAAAGACCGCCCCACCAGCGCCCGGTACCACAGCATCTCCGCCGGAGAAGCCGGGTTGCGCTGAGGCTGCAGACGGTCGCGCCGGCCGGCGCCCATCTCACGCACGATCCCATAGCGCCGTGTGAACAACTGCCAGGACAGGCGGCCCTCATTGCGCGCCAGGTCTTCCAGGGCGAGGCGTGCTTCGGTTGGCAAGTTGTTGACAATCTCTTCCACGGCGGCGCGGTTCAGCAAGGCCAGCCCCAGGCGCTGCAGCGCTGCCCGGGCTTCCAGGTTTTCCAGGTCCACCCCCCACATCTCGCCCACGATGCGCAGGTGCCCCAGGTCACGTCCCTGCAAGCTCTTGACGAAGTCAGGCATGTGTACCTTCCGTGTTTATCCGTGAGCCTTCAAGGGTCCACGGGGTTTCGCCTAAACCATGATCTCCAGCGCCCCCGGCAGAAGCTCCAACGAAAACTGGCGGATATTCGTCCCAAAGCCAGCATACACCTCGCCATCCACATGGATGACGAGCGGTTTCTCAGACTTCAGCTCCAGCTTTTTGAACGTTCCCATACGCACCGTCTTAAAGCGGCCGTGTGTACCCTTCATCACTTCTGGGAGCAGGCGCAGCATCATCGGTCGCGAGATTCGCCGGACGGCTGAGTAGTGGTAAATGCCATCATCGATGCGTGCCTCCGGCGCCACAATGAAACCGCCGCCCTCGCGCGGGCCGTTGCACAACGTCAGCATCAGCGTCTCTTCCTCCCAGCTTTCAACATCTGTGCGGATTTGCATCTTGGGCGCGTCATGGTTGAATAGGATCGTCTGGAGCACGGCTACAAAGTACATCATAAATCCGCGCAAGTTAGCGAGCTGGTGCGAGCGGATGGTGACCGTGGCATCGAAGCCGATGCCGATGGTATTGTCCATGTATTCGGTGCGTCCGTGCTCGTCGGTCATCTTTCCGATGTCGATGCGCTTCGGTTTACCGGTGAGAATTTGGCGCATTGCCAGCGCCGGGTGCATATTCATTCCCACTGCGTGGGAAAAGTCATTCCCGCTGCCCAGTGGGACCACACCCATCCGCGGCCGGCGCTCGGCAGGAACCTGCATCAGGCCATTGATCACCTCGTGAGCTGTGCCGTCCCCGCCCGCCGCGATGACCAGCTCGTAGCCCTCCTCAGCCGCCTGCAAGGCCAGCTCGATGGCGTGCGTGGGATAGACCGTGCCGCTCCAGTCTGCTCCGCCAAATTCCTCCACCACCGGTCGCAGGTCAGCAGCATTCCGCCAGGCCTGGCCCATATCGGCATTGGGGTTCACGATCAGCTTTACCTTGTGTTGGGGCATCAGATTACCTTTAATAAGAATTTTTTAATTCTGCCACCGGCAGAACAAGCTGCCCCTCCTGTGGGTCTCCCAGTAACGTTACGCCTTCAGGGTGAGTAGCTGCCAGCCAGGCTGAATAGGCTGCCACCAGCGCGTCCAGCGCGTCCGTCGAATAAAGCTCATCGAGGGGAAGCCTCCCCAGGAGCAGATTGTGGCGGGTGATCTCATCGAAGATATGCAATGGATCGGGGATGCGCAGGCCTTCCTCATAGAGTATCAGTTGGCGCTGTATGCGGCCTTCCAGGCTTATCTTCGGAAAGGGCGCTCTTCCCAATAAAACACAAAAACTGGCATAAGGATACACTTCAAGCCATTGTAAATCAGTCTTTTCTGGATAGGCCTGGAAACCCTGCCCTTCCAATCGCCGGTAAAGAGCAAATCCCATCTGCATCCACACCGGACAATCTTTTTCGCTGGCAGCGGTGCGCGGGCAGCTAATGCGATGTTGCCGGAGCTGGTATTCGGCCATGCGGAAGGTCCTCCAGCGTCCCGGGCGCGGCGGCGGCGAAAGCTGCTCGCGCACCTCCGGGCGATCCATCACCCCCTGGTTGGGGCGCTGCGGCGCGCTGACCGCCACCACAGCCTGGCTCAGGCCACCAACGAAAGCCAACACCTCGTTCAAATCCCCCTTTCCCAAGGCCAGCAGGCGCAGGTCATCATCCAGGGCTGCGTAGGTCATCGGACGCTGCCCTGCGGTGGGATCAATACCAACAAAGGTCATACGAGAGGCAAACATAATGTGAATTAACATAAGTCTAGCTTAGAATGTCAGAAGATGCAACTGGGAAATCGGGATAACTGTCACATCGAAGAAGAGACTCCTTGGACTTGAAAAGCACGGGAAAGTAGACTAAGATTAACTCAGGCTTCTGTTGACCAACTATTCCATTCAACCTAACCAACAAGGAGGTTCATTCGAATGGCTGATAACTTCAAGCTCACTTATGCAACCATGTTCAATCCCCCTGAAGAGCTGCACACGCGCTTCGATGAAGCATTGAAGAAGCTCAAAGCCAGCCTGGGCAAGGAATATGGCTTGATCATTGATAATAAAGATGTTTTCTGTGCCGAGAAGTTTGAAGACCACTCCCCGTCCAACACCAGCATGGTGCTGGGTGTGTTCCAAAAAGGTACGCGAGCTGACGCACAGGCCGCCCTGGCTGCTGCTCGTAAGGCTTTCCCAATCTGGAGCCGCATGCCCTGGCAGGCACGCGTTGCCCTGCTGCGCAAGGCTGCCAGCCTGATCGAGGAGCGCATCTTCGAGATCGGCGCCGCCATGGCAATGGAAGTGGGCAAGAACCGCATGGAATCGATGGGCGAAGTGCAGGAGACGGCGGACCTGGTCTATTATTCCTGCTACCAGATGGAAAAGAACAACGGCTATATCGCCGAGATGGGCCGCGATCCGCTGGTGGATTACTCTTCCACCAACTTCTCTGTTCTACGTCCCTACGGCGTGTGGTTGGTGATTAGCCCCTTTAACTTCCCTACCGCCCTGACCGGAGGTCCGGTGGGTGCCGCGCTGGTGACCGGCAACACGGTGGTGATGAAACCCGCCACAGACACACCCTGGGTGGTGCGCCTTCTGGCAGAGTGCTTCCGAGACGCTGGCCTGCCTGAGGGAGTGGTCAACTACGTTACCGGCCCCGGCCGCACGCTGGGCCAGGCCCTGATCGACAGCCCGCAGGTGGGCGGGGTCACCTTCACCGGTTCCTTCGATGTGGGTATGAAGATCTTCCGTGATTTTGCTGGAGGTCGCTGGGTGCGCCCGACGGTGTTGGAGCTGGGCGGCAAGAACCCGGCCATTGTCTCGCGCCATGCTGATCTCGAACGCGCCGCCATCGGCATTGTCCGCTCCGCTTTCGGCTTGCAGGGCCAGAAATGCTCGGCCTGCTCGCGCATCTTTGCCGAAGCGCCTATCTACGATAGGCTGGTTGGCCGGCTGGTGGAGCTGACGAACAGGCTGACCATCGGCGATCCCACCGACCGCAGCGTCTACCTTGGCCCGGTCGTCAACCAAAGCTCCTACCAGGATTACCAGAACTTCGTTGCCGAGCTTCGTCAGGCTGGCACGATCCTGACTGGGGGCAAGGTATTGACCGATGGCGACTATGCTAAAGGCTATTTCTGTGCCCCGACCTTTGTGTCCGGTGTACCCCTCACGCACCGTTTGTGGCAGCACGAGATGTTCCTGCCCATCAGCACGATCGCCAAAGTGGATAGCCTGGAAGAAGCGATGCTGGATGCTAATCAGGTAGACTACGGCCTGACAGCCGGTTTCTACGGCAGCGAAGAAGAAGCCCAGTGGTTCTTCGATAAGATCGAGGCTGGCGTCACCTATGCTAACCGGCCTCAGGGTGCAACGACGGGTGCTTGGCCGGGCTTCCAGCCTTTCGGCGGATGGAAAGGCTCTGGCTCGACGGGCAAGAACGCCGGTGGGCATTACTACCTGCCCTTGTACATGCATGAACAGATCCATACATTGGTCAAGTAAGAGTTTACCGGGTGAGCCTGGATTTAGTTCCCTGGGTCACTCAGTCTGAAGAGTGTAAAGATGAAACGAAGGTTAGGCCAGTTCCTGGTTGTCATTGGGTTGATCTTGCTGGTGGTTTTCTTCACCACCGACCAAAGCCAGAATCCCCAACCCGGCTTATTCTTCTCCGGGCTGGCAGGCATATTCCTGGGAGGCTTCTTGGTTTGGCGCAACCGTCCTGTTCCCAAGCCCAGCGAGCGCTTCCGCTCTGTTCGTAAGTTCTGGCCGAACCGGCAGAATCCCAAGAAATAAACAAGGAGACCGATGAACAAAGTCATCTCCCTATCTGAAGCCATCGCACGTTATGTGCACGATGGCGACACAATTTATGCAGCCGGTTTCACACACCTGATTCCTTTTGCGGCTGGACATGAGATCATCCGCCAGGGGCGTAAAAACCTGGTGCTGGCGCGGGCCACACCTGACCTGGTTTATGACCAGATGGTCGCAGCCGGCTGCGCTCGCAAGGTGATCTTTTCGTATATGGGTAACCCGGGCGTTGGCTCTCTGCGCATCGTACGGGCGGAGATCGAAACCGGGGGCCTGGAATGGGAGGAATATTCGCATTTCGGCATGATCTCCCGCCTGCAGGCGGGTGCCACTGGCCTGCCCTTCATGCCCATGAACCCGACCGCCGCTGGTGACCTGGAGCGAGCAAACCCCAACCATCGTACCGTCACCGACCCTTATTCTGGTCAGGAGGTGGTCGTTGTGCCTGCCCTGAAGCCCGATGTGGCGATCGTCCATGTTCAGCGCGTCGACGCCGAAGGCAATGCCCACATCTGGGGCATTATCGGCGAGCAGAAAGAAGCCGCCTTCGCCTCCCAACGGGTGATCTTGACGACCGAGGAAATCGTCGATGAGACCATTATCCGCTCCGACCCAAACCGTACGTTGATCCCCGGTTTTATTGTCGACGCGGTCTGTCATGTGCCGTACTGTGCTCATCCCTCCTATACCCAAGGCTATTATGACCGGGACAACCAGTTCTACCTGGATTGGGACGAGGTCAGCAAAACTCCCCAGGGTGTGCAGCAGTACCTGGATGAATGGGTTTACGGCGTGAAAGACCGGGCTGAGTATTGGGAAAAGCTTGGGCCCCAGGCACATGCCCGCCTGCATGTCGCCAGCCGCCCGAGCGCGGTGGTAGATTATGGGCAGTATTGAGTCCGCTAATCTTCGCTAATCATCGCCAATCTATTCAATTTCTTGGAGAGGCTCTCGATGAAAGTTACAAGCGAACTAATCCTTATAAAGACCATGAATTGAACAAGTACTATGTTGGTGATTTTTTGGCTTATGATCAAACAATCGTTGAGATAAAGGCTCTTGATGCTCTTACTTCTCAAGAAGAAGCACAGCTCATAAACCAACTCAAAGCCTCTAAGTTACCGTTAGGGCTGAAATTAATTTTGGCCATCCGAACTATTTAGAATGGAAACGGATAGCACATACTAAACGATCAAATATTCGCGAAAATTCGCGTAGATTGGCGGATTCAAATGTCTGAACAACCCAACTACTCTTCCTCTGAATTAATGACCATCAACGCCGCGCGGCTGCTACGGGATGACGACGTGGTGTTCGTGGGCGTGGGGCTGCCAAACCTGGCCTGCAACCTGGCGCGGCGCACCCACGCTCCGAACCTGGTGATGATCTACGAAGCGGGCGTCATCGGCGCCCAGCCTGCCCGCCTGCCGCTTTCCATCGGAGACCCCACCCTGGTCAGCGGAGCGCTGGCAGTTTGCAGCATGTACGACATCTTTGCCTTCTACTTGCAGCGCGGCAATGTGGATGTGGGCTTCCTGGGGGGGGCGCAGATCGACCGCTTCGGGAATATCAATGCCACTGTGATCGGCCCCTATGAGCACCCCAAGGTGCGCCTGCCAGGCTCCGGAGGCTCGATGGAAATAGCAGCCTGGGCTAACCGCTACTATATCCTTACCCCGCACCAAAAGCGCCGTTTTCCGGAAAAGCTGGATTTTCGCACTTCAGCAGGATTTTTAGGGGGGCGTCCCGAGCGCCAGGCCGCCCATCTGCGCGGGGGAGGTCCTCAAGCAGTCGTGACCGACCTGGGCATCCTTGAGCCGGATGAAAGCGGAGAGCTGGTGCTGACGGCTCTCCACCCAGGCGTTACGGTCGAGCAGGGGCGCGAGAATACCGGTTGGGAGCTAAAAGTTGCCCCCTCCCTGCGTCTGACACCTCTACCGGGTGAGGTAGAACTGCGTATCCTGCGCGAGGAGCTCGACCCAAAAGGTATTTATCTTAAAGGCGGCGCCTGAGGTTCGGCAAAATCGAGGATGGACTCTTCACAAAAGCCTGGACGTTCTCTGCTTGTCAAGATTTTTATCTCCTCAGATAAACTGCGCCTTCGTGCTGGCTGGCGGCTGGTCGGACAGTCAGCCTTGATGGTATTTCTGGTCGCCCTCTTTGCCTGTCCCACCATAATCTGGATTGCTTCGAGCCCCTCGGCAGAAACGCTGTTCCTGATCGACAAGATTCTGGGCATCTTCACCATCACAGCCTCTATATTCCTGGCCCGCCGGCTGTTCGACCGGCGTTCCATCACCAGCCTGGGGCTGGCAATCAAGCCTCGGGT
>Ga0315297_10001558_pt1 | contig 14252 bp, 14 predicted proteins | sample YL17G15_0_MG_FD_203628 | JGI IMG/M metagenome (GOLD analysis project Ga0315297, IMG submission 203628) | Sediment microbial communities from Yellowstone Lake, YNP, Wyoming, USA - YL17G15_0 | ecosystem: Environmental > Aquatic > Freshwater > Lake > Sediment | place: USA: Wyoming | collected... | reverse complement strand
CAAATAACGCCTCAAGCATTATGGCGCCGACTTTTTTAACGCATTCGATTAGACCTAAAGCAGTTCCTCCGCTACTTATTAAATCGTCAACTAAAATTATTTTCTGATTTTTCTTAAGACCGAAAACGCAGACATACCCTTCTCCGGAAAAACCAATCGCTGTCTGCACCTTAACACTCCCTACTGACTGAATCGGATACCAATTTGCTAATGTATAAGGAAGTCCACATCTTAAGGCTACCGCGTGGGTCAAAGGACCGGCGCCGCGGTCGGCTTCAGACAAAATAAGATCAGCTGACTCAAAATCGCCATGATAAACTATTAAGTCAGCCATATCTTCTATTAATTGCGGGTCCATTGGTGGATTGAAATCAGTCAGGGAAAAGTTTGAGTAAAGATAACCGTCGTAGCCTTTGAAAACCGGTATATTGTCAAACACCTTTTTTATCCTGTGGAGTTTTTTTTTAACTTCAGATTGAGGCATGGTTTTGATTCCTTTTATTTTGTTCATATTAAAATTGTCTGGTTTCTTTCTGGACCGACGAAAATATATTTTATAGGAACTCGCGACTGCTTTTCAATGAATTTAATATAAATCTTTGCCTCTTTTGGTAAATCTTTAAATCGTCTGACTTTGGAAACATCACTTCTCCATCCTTTAAATTCTTTATAAACCGGCTGACACTTAGAAAAATCGTTCATTAAGGCCGGCACTTCTTTTATAATGATTCCTTTGTCATTTTGAGCGTCAGCGAGAAATCTAGGCCGAAGGCCGTAACGCTTCGCTAGATTTCTCACTTCACTTCGTTTCGTTCGAAATGACGAAGAAGGAATTTTGTAAGCAATACAGACTTTGATTTTATCAACTATTGATAAAACATCAAGTTTAGTTATCGCTAAATAATCAAACCCTGATAAACGAATTGCTGTTCTCACTAAACACAAATCCAGCCAGCCGCACCTGCGCGGCCTTTTAGATACGGTGCCAAACTCTTCACCGACTTCTCTAATTTTTGCTCCGATTTTATCAATTAGTTCAGTCGGGAAAGGACCGTTGCCGACCCGCGTCGTATATGCTTTAACTACTCCCATTGAATTAATTTTCTGAGGAGGAAGGCCAACATAAGGAAAGACGCCGCCGGCAATCGTGTAAACCGCGGTTGTATAAGGATAGGTGCCAAAAATTCCGTCCAAAAATGTTCCGTGAGCGCCTTCAAAAAGAATTTTTCCTTTTTTTATATCTTTGTTTAAGATAAAGGAAACATCGCCAAAATATTTTTTTAATTTTTTGCCGTATTCATTGTATTCTTCATAAATCGCTTCAACCGTCAAATCGAATTTTTGGCCGTAAACTTTTTCAATCTGTAACTTTTTTAAAGAAAAAATCAATTCCAGCCTTTCTTTTAGATTGGTTGGGTTAATCAAATCTTCGAATCTGACTCCAAAACGGTTATTTTTATCTTCATAGCAGTACCCTATTCCCAGATGAAGGCTTCCGGTCGCTTTTTTTCCTTTCCAGATTTCGGTCGCCCGATCAAGAGCTTTATGATATGGCATAACAATATTGACGCGGGGATCGATCGTTAAATTCACCCTGATCTTTCTTTTTTCAAAAAAATTGATCTCATCAAGAAGAACCTTGGGGTCGATTACCACTCCTTGAGATAAAAACAGTTTTTTTTTATGCAAGACTCCTGATGGAAGTAAGGAAAGCTTGAATTTTTCTCCGTTTAATACGACAGAATGGCCGGCATTGTTGCCGCCGTTGTAACGAACCACATGGGTCGCCTGATCGGATAACAAATCAACTATTTTTCCTTTTCCCTCATCACCCCATTGGGAACCAACAATTACGAGTGGAAAGTTAATTTTCATTGATTAATTTTCAAAAGCGAAGATACCTTTTTTGAGCAAATGACTTGGGTCCCTTTAGGGTGAAGTCTGCGAAAAAAACGGTATCGAGCTTTTATAATTTATATAAACTTAGTAACAATCTTTTCTGCCAATCCTGTATAACTTTCAGGATATAATTCAATTAACTTTTTCTTGTCCTTTTCACCTATCTTTAAACTTTCGATGAACTTTTTTATACTTTTTCTATTTGTCTCTCTTCCTCGGAAAAATACCTTGGTTTTGTCATAAGCGTCTCTATAATTTTTAGTTCTTAAAAAATTCTGAATTGCTTCGGAAACAACTTCAAAATGTTTATTTAAGTCTTGCATTATATTGTCCTTATCTGCTTCTATCCTGTTTAATGCCTCATTAATACTTTGATATGAAAGCAACGAATAGCCAAAGGCAACTCCGAATGACCTTCTTACAGTTGAGTCGGAAAGGTCTCTCTGAAGCCTTGAATAGGAAAGCTTACGGCAATAGAATTCAAGAAGGGAGTTAGCAATTCCAAACCCGCCCTCGGCACCTTCAAAATAAATCGGGTTAATTTTGTGAGGCATTGCCGTCGAACCGACTTCGCTTTTTACGAGTTTTTGTTTGAAATAACCCAGACTGATATAAAACCAAAAATCAACTGATAAACCAATCAAAATATTATTAATTCGTTGTAGGACCTGAAACAATCTAATTAAGCTATCATAAGGCTCAATTTGTGTCGTGATCAAGTCTGGCTCTAGATCTAAAGAAGAAACAAAGTCTTGACTGAACTTTAACCAATCTATTTTGGGAAAAATAAATTGGTGGGCATTGAAGTTTCCGGTATTTCCTGTCAATTTTCCCCTGATTTTCAAGTTTTTCAACATCTCAACTTCGTCTTTTAGCCTTTTGTAGTAAACTAAATATTCTTTGCCCATTGTCGTTGGCGCAGCCGGTTGGCCGTGAGTACGGGATAACATCGAAAGATTTTTATATTTTCGCGCCGACTCTTTTAGTGACCTTAAAATTAACTTTAATTCCGGAAAAAATACCTGATTAATAACATTTTTAATGATCAAGCCATAAGCAAGATTATTAATATCGTCTGAAGTCAGGCCAAAATGAATCATTTGTGAGATATCTTTAAGGCTGGTTTTATTAAATTGTTCCCGAACAAACTCTTCGCTCGCTTTGGCTTCGTGATTGGTTTTCTTTTCAATCTCTCTTACTTTTAAATAATCGTTAAAATCGAAGGTTATAGTTAAGTGTTTAACTGTAATCAATTCTTTACTTGTTAATTTTCTAACCACTTTATATTGAGAAAGCTTTATCAGATATTCTATTTCTAATTTAACCCTATATTTAGTCAAAACAAAGTCAGAATAGTATTCGGCTAGTTTGTTTAATTTATGCCTGTTTCTCCCATCCAAGGGAGTAATTGCTTCTCCAATGTCGAAGGTAAAAGAAGAATTATCTGTCATTGAACCCTCTTATTTAAACAGACTTGATAAAATTAGTCAATGGGATTTTTTATAACATTTATAATTTTTATAATCGTTATAATTTTTATCTTTTCTTCAAAAAAACTCTCTCCTATTCCCTACTTCCCGACTCAAAAAGCTGACCTATCTAAAATCATTAAAGCTATAAATTTAAAAAATAACCAAACCGTTATTGACTTAGGCGCCGGCGACGGAATCGTTATCTTTGAAGCGGCAAAACAAGCTTTTAGAAAAAAATTAAACACCCAATTCATTGCTCTCGATATAAATCCTATTCTCGTTTTTATCATGTTTCTCCGCCGCCGCCTCCACCCTAACCGAAGAAATATCAAAATACTTTTCGGTGATATGTTTAAAAGCGACTTTATGAACTTTATAAACTTTAAAAACTTTACAACTGTTTATCTTTATATCTCCCCCTGGTTTCTCGAAAAAGTCATTGAAAATTGCTTGTCCGTCGAAGCCTTGGCGAAGGTGGATAAATTAAAATTCGTTTCCTACATGTATCCGATAAAATCTCTAAAAAAGATGGAGAAAATCATTCAAGGAAATAATAGGATTTTTATTTATTGAGAGCTAAAGACTTGTCTTGATTCTTTCATTATTGTCTTCCCTTGTTCTGTCATTCTATATCTTTTTTGATCATCTATTCTTACTATTTTATGTCGTCTTAAATAACTTAAGATCGATCTTAAATGACGTCTTTGTATTTTGACTTGTTCTGAGGATGTTCGACCAACTATAGGATTGATTTTAGGTAATGTAATCATGTCTTCAAACAAGCCTTTAAACCTACAAGAATTTGGAGGTAATGTACATAAAGAGATAAGGACATCGAGGCCGCTAATATCAATTGGAATTTTTTTTCGTCTTAATAATAAATTTAGTCTTTGACGATCAGTATACTCCCCAAGATTTCCTTTGACATCACGATTAAAACTAAAAGGAATTTCTGGTTTCATATATCATATATTAATTTTAAGATATCTTTGGGTTTGTTGGCGATAAAATCAGCATCGTACTTTTTCAGTACGGAAGCTTTATTCAAACCCCAAGAAACCCCGATTATTTTTATCTTAATTTTTTTACACGCCTCAATATCTCGGATCTCGTCACCAACATATATTGCCTCCTCTTTTTTCAGATTGTTTTTTTTCAAAAAACTCTCCATGGCAACTGCTTTTCCAAGAATATGACTACCGCAGTCAATATAATCAAAAATGTCAACTTGATTAAGCTGTAAAAATTTTCTGACATTTTTTTCCAGATTAGAAGATAAAATCATTAAATTAATGCCTTGTTTTTTGAGATCATGAAGAAGCTTTTTCATTCCAGGAAATAGTTTAATCTTTTCTATCTCCTGATACAGCTCTTCCTGCATCCTCCTAACAATTCCCATCATAAAAGGCAGCTTAAACCATGACAGCTTCATTCCGCCAAGAGTAATCAGCTCTTGGTAGCTTTTTATTCTTATTTCTTCGATAATTTGTTTTTCGTTGAGATTGGTTATCTCCAGAATTTTGGCAATTTCAATTATTTTCTTAAATGTAAACGGCAAAGTGTCGGCAATCACTCCATCGAAGTCAAAAATAATTGTCTTAACGTTTTTCATAATCTATTAATTATAACACGCCCCCTCTGTCATCCTGAACCCCATGAAGTGGGGTGAAGGATCTAGTGAAACGTAATTTACGCTCACTCCGTTCGCTAGATTCCTCGCTTCGCTCGGAATGACAAGAGAAAGACTGTTATAATATTTTTATGGTAAATCTTTTGAGATTTGATTTATACGCGACTGCTTTTCTAAGGATTATTTTCCCTCATAATGATTTTTTTAACCTGCTTTTTTCCTTTTTTTCTTTAAAAGGAAACTCCATTCTCATCTGGATTTTAGTCATTATCGTCGCCGTCATCCTTGAAGAAAGAAAAAATCCCGGAATAAACAATCGTGACAAAAAATTTATTGCTATATTTTTAGTCTCTTTTTTAACCGCGACTGTTTTAAGTACTTTTGTCTTAAAGAACGTTTTTCGCCGCCCAAGGCCATTTTTCCGAACTGATTATAACCGATTTCAACTTATTAAACCGATTCTAACTGATGCTTGCCCTAAAGATTTCTCTTTTCCATCCGGCCACGCCGTCTCTGCTTTTGCTGCAGCTGCCGTTCTAACCAGTTTTAGTAAAAAACGACGCTGGCTATACTACTTAATTGCTTTATTGATTAGTTATTCAAGAATTTACCTTGGTTGTCACTATTTCTTTGATGTTATCGCTGGGGCTATATTTGGATACCTAATAAGCAAGGCTTTTCTTAAACTATTCACCGATCACTAACCTGATTGTATTATTTCTTTTTTCCTCCACCGCATCCGCAGTTACATTTTTTGCAACAAGCACACATATGTTATTTCACCCCCTTAAGTAATAAAAGTAACAATTTATAATTTTGTTCATTTCTTTCTAAACACCTCAATCACTTCTTTCACCTTTTCATCCAAATCTTTGTCTTTTATCATTGCTTCACGAACGCAGGTTTTCAAATGGTTTTCCAAAATTAGTTCATCAGCTTTGCTAAGAGCGCTTTGAACTGCCTGCGACTGCTGGATAATATCCAGACAATATTCTCCTTTTTCAACCATTTCAATAACCTTCTCCAAATGCCCTTTAGCAATTTTCATTCTATGAATTAAGTTTGCTTTATGCGGGTTTTTCATATTTTTGATATTTAATTTTTAATATTTAATATTTCTTCCCTATCCTCCCCCCCAGGATACAGAAAGTTCTAAAAAATGTCAAGTGATTCTAAAAAATTTTATAAGAAGTTCTTATTTTTCCACTCCGTAGAATTTGACGCGGTCGCCTCTAAACATCAAGTCCATTTCGCCGGTCGGACCGTTGCGGTGTTTGGCGATGTAAAGCTTAACTAATCTTTTATTTTGATCCAAGATGTCTTCCGACTCTTCCTCAAGATAAAGGAACATGACAACGTCGGCATCCTGTTCAATCCCGCCAGATTCACGAAGATCGGCCAGTTGAGGCTTTCTTGTCCCCCGCTGCTCGACTGCCCGGGAAAGTTGGGAAATCGCCAAAACTGGAATTTTCAGTTCGCGCGCTAAGTTTTTTAATCCTTGGGAAATCGCCGAAACTTCATTAACGCGAGATTCATAATATCTGCCGGCAATGGCCAACTGAAGATAGTCAACAATCAATAATTTAATGTTTTTTTCTATCTTTAATTTTCTAGCTTTTGTTCTCATTTCCAAGATCGAAGCGCCCGGCGTGTCGTCGATAAAGATCGGCGCCTCTGATAATTCTCCCATCGCCTCGGTCAGTTTTTTGTAATCATCGTCGGACAGTCTACCCGTCTTTAATCTCCAAGCGTCAATATCAGCCTGTCCAACCAAAAGTCGGTCAACCAGCTCTTCCTTGCTCATTTCCAAAGAAAAAAAACCGACCGGCAGTTTATCTTTCGTAGCAACTGATAGAGCTATATTTAAAGCTAAAGTGGTCTTTCCGATTCCGGGCCGCGACGCCAAAATCAAAAGGTTTGAATCCTGCATTCCCGCTAATCTCGTATCCAAATCGGTAAAACCAGTCGGCACACCCCTAAGATGAGTGCCTTTTTTCATAAACTCTTCCAGTCTTTCAAAGCTTTCGGCAAGAACTTCTTTTAGTTCGATAAAATCACGGTGTAGATGCTGTTGTGCCAAAGAAAATATTTCCACTTCTGCCTCGTCAATGAGTTTTTTGACGTCGCCTTTTTCGTCAAAAGCTTTTTCCACCATTCTTGAAGACAGATCAATTAGTCTTCTTTTGATAAAATGGTTTTTGACAATGGTAGCGTAGTTTTCTACATACGCCGAAGTAGGAACAGTATTTATTAAATCAGAAAGGTAACTCTTACCGCCGATTTTTTTCAAGGAGTCGGTTTTTTTTAGTTCGTCCTGGATGGTGACAACATCTATAGGCTGCTGTTTTTCAAAAAGAGTCAGCATTGAAGAAAAAATCAGCTGGTGTTCGTGAGAATAAAAATGCTCTGGTTTTAAAAATTCTACCACAAGATTGATCGCTCCCGAATCAATCAAAATCGCTCCTAAGACAGATCGCTCTGCTTCAAGATCATGAGGCGGAACTTTTAAAGCATCGCTTGATGAAGGCATAAAAAATTTCTAATTTCTAATTACCCTAATTGACCTAAATAATTCCCAATCTCCAATTGGAGTTTGGTCATTTTTTAGAAATTAGATCAATTAGATTAATTAGATTAATTCTAATACAACCACCTTCATCTCCTCTTCCACTTCTTCTCTCTTATAAACTAATTTTGGAAGAGGAACTGGTTTTTCAATGCCGAATTTTTTGGTAAATTCTTCAACCGGAGACAGTTGACCGAAGTTTTTTTTATTTAATTTTCCGTGATTAAAATGCATCGGAATGACGATTGCGGGTTCGATCTTTTTTACTAATTCTGATGCTTGCGCTGGATCAATGGTATAAAATCCGCCCGTCGGAACCATAAGAATGTCAACGTCTCCAATTGAATCAAGAAAGCTGTCTTCGGGAATAAACCCCAAATCGCCACAGTGAAGAACGGAAATGCCTTCGGCTTCGATCTTATAGAGAATATTTTCGCCTCTTTCAGAGCCGCCTTTATCGTCATGAAAACTCTTAAAGCCAAAAATCCTCACTCCCATCTTTTCAAATTCACCGGGCATATCAATGACTAAAGGAGACGCTCCGGTTGGCGGAAGTGAAACAGCATCAACCCAGTCATGGTCGTGATGATGATGGGAAATCGTAATAATATCAGCTTCGGTTTTTGGAAACTTCATGCCCGTCATCTCTGAATCAAATGGATCAGTAACAATCTTAGCGGTTTTTGTTTTAATTAAGAAAGAGGCATGACCTAAATATTTTATTTCCATAAGTGTAAAAAGAATAACAAACTCTTTTGTCAATTTCAATCGATGAGCCTGGAGCGGGAATCGAACCCGCACTCTAGCCCTTACCAAGGGCTTGTTTTGCCACTAAACTATCCAGGCTGCGTTCTTTATTATACAAAAATTATTTACAGATATTCTTTTTTATTTCCTCTTGTTTATCTTGAGGAAGTTTTTTGATCTGTTCAACAATCGGCTCTGTGGCTTTCTTGATTATTAAATTGGAAACAGCATTTGCAGACTCTGAAGCAATATTTCTTATAAAATTTGTCGTTTCGCCGAGTACATCGCTGGTTAAATTTTGTGACTGACCGATAAAATTATTTATCGTCTTTTCAGCTTCTTTGGAAGTTTTCTTTGCTTCTGTCTCCAAAGACAGAACCTGTTCGTTTTTGTTTTTCTCTCGCTCGGCAATCATTTTATTAGTCATAAAGCCTAAACCCAAGAGAAAGGCAAGAAAACCTAGTTTTATTAAAACTGTTTTATTATTATTTTCTATCGGTTTTATGGTCATAAGTTAATCTGATTATATAATTTTTACCAATGTACGGCAAATGTCGAAGCTGAGGTAAGCGTTTTGTGCATACGATGGATTACAAGGTAACTAACTCTCAATTTCGACAATAAGAGGAAAATGATCTGAAGTGCGATCAAAAAGTTTTCCTTGGACAACCCGGGTTGAAGCAATAACTATGTCAGTTGTACAGAATGCATAATCTATACGGAGAAAGGGAGAAATCATGGGGGATGTTTTGTGCGTCGGTGTCGTTGGCTGTCCTTTTTTATCTGCGTCGATAAATCCTTTTGTTTCGAGAAATCGTATAGCACCTCGGTGAGCAAGTTTTTCTTGTACAGAGTATAACTTTGTCCGGACGTTTCGTGGCGAGTTTTGTAGTATGCTTTTCATGGTTTTTTCAATGAGTTTTACGTCCCGGTCGGAGATACAATTGAAATCTCCAAGAATAATAGTTTTTCTATTAGGTGTCACATATTGGAGTAATGCCTTCATTTGTTCAAGCCGTGTTTTTTCGCGGACGTCATCAAGATAGATGGAAATAATATCAAGTGGTTTTTCGTTTATTTGTAATGTTGTTTTTGCTGCATTACGTGTTTCAATGCGAATTGTTTCAAACTTTTGCACATCTAAATTGGAAAGTACAGTAATTCCATTATTATGGCCGAGTGCTTTCAATCGATCGTCTTGAAGATTTATGCAAAACGCATGGGCAAACCCAAACATGTGTTTAAGGTTTTCATTGGTGTAGAGGGTATCCCATCGGTAGGTATCAACAAGAGAAACAAACGCTGCATTCAATTGTCTGACCCCTTCCTGTATATCTGTTAAATGATATGGAGTTTTCGCAGTAGGGTTATATCCTTCAAACCCACCGCTTTGGATATTCCATTCGGCAAATCGAATTTTTTGTTGTTCCGGAGAGCCCATGACACCGAAAGTATAGCAGATGCGGATAAAAAAATACAAAGCATTCCGAGGCCCCAAACGTACTTTTGGGTGACTGACGGGATTTGAACCCGCAACATTCGCCTCCACAGGGCGACGCTCTGCCGTTGAGCTACAGTCACCAGTATTTAAATTATAATCTATCTTTTTAGAAATTAACCCCAATTTATAATCCTCTTTCGTCCTTTTTTAACTTAAATTTTATTTCCTTCAACAAAAAACGCGCCGGGTCCTCGGAAAAGTCTTTGGACTCGGCGGCGTATGTGCTTTAGTTTAAGAATTTCAACTCTTACTCTTAAACTAATCATTTGTCACTATTCTTATCCGCTCCATAACCCTTCGAAAAAGTTTTCTTCTTCAAATCTTATCGTATCTTTTGTTCTCATAGTTTTTTAGGTTTTTATGATTAAAAGCTGATCAACCTTTAATCAAAACTTATAATTAAACTTTATCCTATAATTTAACATTAGAGGATAGTTTTTCATTTGTCAAGGGGTATTTTGAAGCTAAAAATATTGACCTATATAAATATCTAAAGTTATGAGTGAAAAATTAGCAGTTAGTAGTTTAATTACAAATTATAAATGACAAATCCACAAATCAAATTCAAATGTCAAATAATAAATGTTAAAACGGTTTTGTCATTTATTATTTAATATTTGTTATTGAATTGTTATTTGAATTTTGTCATTTGTTATTATTTTTTGAAATAATCCAATAACTGACAATGGCAGCGGAAACGATGACATTCAATGATTTATTTATCCCCCACATTGGAATCTCAACGATTTGATCGGCTAATTTGAGGGTTTCCTCGGTAATTCCTGATGTTTCATTACCGAAAATCAGAGCGATAGGAAAACTATAATTAACTTTTGTATAAGGAACTGAAGTCTTGTGCTGCTCAACAGCAATGATGGAAATTGGAAAATGGTTGTTGGTGACTGGTGACTGGTTTGGAAATTGGAAATTAGAATTTGGAATTTGTTTGGATTTTGGATTTTGAAATTTGGATTTTAAGTCGTCAATTGCTTCCCCAACAGTTTTTTTATATTCCCAATTTACGACCTTATACGTCCCAATCGACGCCTTTTTTATCCTCGAATTGGGCGGTATTTCGGTCTCGCCGCAGATATACATTTTCTCTATCGCCAGAGCATCAGCCAGCCGGAACAGTCCACCAATATTATATGTATCATATATATTTTCCAAAATGAAATAGATCGGACGATGTTTGATGGATTTTAGCTTGTCAACGATTTCCTTTTCATCAACATCACGGAGTTGCTTAGCGTTAAGTTTCATAGATGAATTATACACTTTAACATTTAACAGTTTAACCGTTTAACTGTTTAATACCCTATAGTTGACATCGCTACAACCTTATAGTATAATACCGTCTATGAAAAAATTATTGACTTTTCTTTCAGTTGTTTTTTCATTATTGGTTTTTGCTTCTTCAGTTTCTGCTGATTGTGGCGGACAATATCAAGCTCCTTGTCAATCATATTCTATAATCGTTGATAAAATGGTTGGTAAACCAGGCACATCTTCTGAGGCGACTGTTTATGAATATGTTGATAATCTTTCTGTTTCTGATCCCCGCTTTAAACCGGATCAGGTTGTTTTTTTTAAAGTAAAAATCAAAAATACTTCGACCACAAAGCTTGTCGGTATGGAAGTCAAAGATACTATTCCTTCTTATTTAGATCCTTCTGAGGGACCGGGTTCTTATAACTCAACTACTCGTGAAATCACTTGGAATGCCGGAGACTTTGACGTCGACCAAGAAAAGATCTTTTATCTGAAAATGAATGTCTTTCCCCAAGCCAATTTACCTGCTGATAAAGGTTTATTCTGTGTTACCAACTTCGTCAAGGCCAACTCCTCTAATGCCTATGACGACGACACCGCAGCTCTTTGTATTGAAAAACAGGTTGCTGGAACAGCTAATGTCCCTTCTGCCGGACCGGAGATGGGATTGTTTTTATTCGCAGGCGAAATATTAGCTCTTGGAGCTGGAATGTATATAAATTATAAATTAAAAAATAATAAATAATATGAGGCCAGAAGCAAAAAATACTATTAGGAGAGCTGCTACAGGAATTGTAATTACTGGAGGACTGTTAGCAGGTTATATTGGATATAATCATTTATCACAGGATAATGACGCTTTAAGGGCTGCAATTACGCAAATGGCTGGTCAAAGTACACCAACTCCAGGTGCAACATTAACCCCCGAAACAACATTTACTTTGCCATTTTCTACCCCTACTTTCAACCCTACCTTTACTGAAAGTCCCACGGCAACAGAAGTACCCACTGAAACACCCATGCAAGTTCCTATTGAAGCAATAGAATACACTACGTTTGCCAACGCAGATCAAGTTGCCCAAGTACGGGGTGGTAATCCAGAGAATTGGGTACTTAAAGTTGAGGTGAGAGATGGAAAAGATAGCTCGGGTATAGTCGATCCAACGGACGTCAGATACGGACACACCATTGACGGAGTAACGACTCAGATTACCTTGGTAAAAAATGAATGGATGTATCGAGGACCTATGACCGATCTCAAACCTGAATATCAGATTCCCCAAACAGCAGAAGCTATTGCATTGCAGTTGGGAGGAAATGTGAAACCAGAGAATATTAGAGTCATTAGAATTACACACGATGCGACTCAACCTTCCTATGCGAAGTGGATGGATTTGTGGCAAGTGGAAGAAGGAACTGTTATAGGATATGAGCTCATGCAAAATCATCAAACAATAGATGGATCCACCAGTGGGAATGGTTTAGAGCCTTATGTGTTTAATTTACCTCCTGGAGCCGTTGTTGAAGCATATGACGATAGACAGACAGAAGAACCAACCGATGATGTTGCGGCAACGATATTTAACCCAACCGGTAAATCAATGATATTGTTCGTCAGCGGTGCAACAATTTGGCCTTGGGGAGATGTTAACGCACTCATAGTTGAACAAGGAAACTTTGAAAATGGAGCACCAGGAGCATCATCTTCAGCTGTTATTGACGGAAAAGTTGTCAAGCTTAACGTAGCCAGCAATGTCTTAAGTCCTCAAACAGCACATGCTATTGTCAATGTCGATTTTTCAACTGGAAGAATTGATCTAACAGGGTTTGTAAATAATCCTGGTAAAGATCCAGTAAAGGATGAGGCAACTCATTAAAGCGTTGAGATAAAATAATAAAGCCCTCGAAAGAGGGCTTTTTTTATCTTATAGTAGTTGTCTATCTGCTTCAATTATGGTATAATTCGACCAAATGAAATATCTTATAGAAAAATACAACAAAACCAATACTTTGGCTGTCATTTCTTCCTATCCGGAAAAAAATTCAACCTACAGCAGGAAAGTCTGCGCTGTTGGAGGATTCACGAAAAATACCCTAAAATTTTTTAATTATAAAAAGGTTGTGTTTACTGTTAAAATATCCAAAAAGGAAGAAATTTATGAGGAAAACAAAACTTTAGTTTTAAGGTTACTTGATCGAGAAAATCCTCTTTCAGTTTTTCCGTTAATAAGTTATGTTTGTAAATTCAACAAGATTAAGAATTTTCTCATCGAATTTGAATTTGGTTCATTTGGCAACATAGGCGCTGTCTCTGCTTTTTTGGTAGTTCCATTAATTTTAAAGCTCCTTGGTAAAAAACAAATATTTGTTATCCATCAGGTAATCAGTAATCTAGGCTCGATTACCGGTCATTTAGGCTGGACCGCCAATGATTTGAGGATAAGTATTTTTAATACCTTTCTTCATTTATTTTATAAATTTATCTATTTTTTATCCACGACAACGGTAGTTACCGAGCAGTATCTTAAAAATAATTTAAGAAAAATAGTCGGAAATGAAAGAAAAATCAAGGTAATTCCCCATGGAGTTGATACCAATTTAAGGCTTCAAGATAAAGAAAACAGTCGAAATATCTTAAAACTGCCAAAAGATAAATTTATTATCCTCTCTTTTGGCTATCTCAGCTGGTATAAAGGAGCCGACATTTTTCAGGAATACGCCCGGAAAAACTCAAGAAATAAAAAGTTGTTATTTATCATGGCCGGCGGACAATCATTTACCAATAAAAAGAAAAAACATTACCAGGAATATTTGGATAAATTCATTGGTAAACCGAAAAACCTAATCATCAGCGGTTTTGTTCCCGAGGATGAGATCGGCCTTTACTTTTGCGCTGCCGATTTAGTCGTGGCTCCTTACAGAGTGATGATGTCATCTTCAGGACCTATTTCTTTGGCTTTTTCTTATGAGAAACCGATCATATTATCTCGACCGCTTGAAGATTATTTTAAAAGTCATGATTGTAAACAAGCATTAAAAACAACCAAATTAACTAAAGAAAACTTAATTTTTGATCTTAATTATGATTCTTTTAAGAAAAGACTAGTCTGGGCACAAAATAATCTTAAAAAACTTGTTTTATTTTCTAAATTTATGAAAAAAAAA
>Ga0315297_10001557_pt1 | contig 14252 bp, 10 predicted proteins | sample YL17G15_0_MG_FD_203628 | JGI IMG/M metagenome (GOLD analysis project Ga0315297, IMG submission 203628) | Sediment microbial communities from Yellowstone Lake, YNP, Wyoming, USA - YL17G15_0 | ecosystem: Environmental > Aquatic > Freshwater > Lake > Sediment | place: USA: Wyoming | collected... | reverse complement strand
CGGCCCCCCGGCCAGAGTGGACCCGGCCGCCGTGATTGCGTCTGGTGTGCGGGAAGACCTAGGCCTTCACCGAGGCAGCCTTGGCGGCTTCGCCCTCGAGCCACTTTGTCGTCACCGACTTGGGCCGCGTGATCGGCAGGCCCATCGCCCGCGACATCACCGCCTGCGAGCACACGCCGAGCGCGCGCGACACGCTGAACAGCACGGTGTAGTACGCGAACTCGGTCAGGCCGTAGTGATAGAGCAGCGCGCCCGAACCGGCGTCCACGTTGGGCCATGGATCCTTGATCTTCTGAATGGTCTTGAGGATGTCCGGCACCGTGTCGAACACGTTCGACACGGTCTGGAACACCGGGTCGTCAGCCATGTGCTTCTTGCCGAACGCCAGGAACGCGTCGAAGCGCGGGTCGGTGATGCGCAGCACCGCGTGGCCGTAGCCCGGGATCACGCGGCCGGCCGACAGCGTCTCTTCCGCGTACGCCTTGATCTGGTCCTTGGTGGGGCGGCCGCCGAACTTCTTGTTGGTGTCGAGCACCCACGACAGGCACTCCTGGTTCGCCAGGCCGTGCAGCGGGCCCGCCAGACCGTTCAAGCCGGCCGACAGAGAGTAGTAGAGGTCCGACAACGCCGAATTCACGGTGGCCGTCGTCATCGCGCTCACGTTGCCGCTCTCGTGATCGGAGTGCAGCACCATGTAGAGGCGCATCAGTTTCGCGAAGTTGCCGGTCGGATCCGCAATGCCGAGCATCGCGGTGTAGCCGGCCGCCCAGTCGAGCTTGGGATTCGAGGCAATGCGCGGACCCTTGCCGAAGCGCATGCGGTACACGCCGGCCGCGATTTCCGGCAGGACGGCGACGATCGTGAGCGCGTCTTCGAGCGTGGCCACCCAGTACTCGTCCTTCTTCATGCCCGCGTCGTAGCGCTGACGGAAGACGGATTCCTTCTCCATGACGAGGATGGCGGTGTTCAGCATCACCATCGGGTGCGAATCGGCCGGCATCGCCGAGAGCACGGCCCAGACGTAGTCTGGCACCTTGGCGCGGGCGCGCAGGTCTGCCTGCAAATCGGCCAGTTCGTCGGCCGTGGGCTTCTCGCCCGTCATCAGCAGCCACAGCGTCTCTTCCGGCAATTGCTCGGTCAGCTGCGACACGGGTATGCCGCGGATGATGAGTCCCTTGTCCGGCGGGACCTCCGACGTGTCGCACACGAGCGACTTGACGCCGCGCATGCCGCCATACGCCTGTTCGATCGTGCACTGGGAGATCTTGACGCCGCCGCTCTCTTTGGTGAGCTTCTTGATCGTCTCGCGCAGCCCCGGGATTTGCTGCGCGAGTTTCGCCTGTAGCTTCGACATATGAGTCCTCCAGTAACCCGCTTTCGGCGGGCGGCGCACCGCATGAATGAGGAGCCAGGGTGCGCCAGACTAGGCTGGTAGTGCGTCCTGCCAGGGGGGCTTGACGGGCGACGTTGTCGCGCCCGAACCGCCGTGGGCCGCGCTCGGATTCCGCGACGGGAAACGGGGTCGCGCCCGGATCCCCGGGGTAGCGGCCACGATCCGGTAATATAGCCGACGCCGTGGGCGAAGCACGGAAAAAAGCGGAAGAGGATCGCTCCAGCGCCGCCGGCGCCCGGTTCCCCGATTCCTGTGGACCTGCGCAGGCCTGTTTTGAGGTATTATCGGTATCGCCTCCGCGGTTTTCTCTCTCCCCCTTTCATATCCAGCCCGAAGGAGTGACGCAGAATGGCACTAAAAGAAACGCTGAAGCAGAAGATTGAAGAATTCCGGCCGAGAACGGCCAAACTCACCAAGGAGTTCGGGAAGGTCGTCATCGACCAGGTCACCATCGACCAGGCGATTGGCGGCGCCCGGGACGTCCGCTGCCTCGTGACGGACATCTCCTACCTTGATCCGCAGGAAGGCATCCGCTTCCGCGGCAAGACGATTCCGGAGACGTTCGCGGCGTTGCCGAAGGCCCCGGGGTCCACGTATCCGACCGTAGAGTCGTTCTGGTACTTCCTCCTCACCGGCGAGCTGCCGACTCCAGCTCAGGTTGCCGAAGTGGCCGCCGAGTGGAAGACCCGTCAGATCGTCCCGCAGTACGTGTTCGACGCGCTCCGTGCGCTGCCGCGCGACAGTCACCCGATGGTGATGCTGTCGGTCGGCCTTCTGGCGTTGCAGAAGGACTCGAAGTTCGTCGGCTTCTACAACTCGGGCAAGTTCAACAAGATGTCGGCATGGGAGTACGTCTACGAAGACGCCTCCGACATTGTGGCGCGCCTGCCCGTTATCGCGGCGTTCATCTACAACCTCAAGTTCCGTGGCGACAAGCAGAACGCGATCGATCCGAAGCTCGACATGGGCGCCAACTTCGCGCACATGATCGGCCAGTGCGAGGAATACAAGGACGTCGCACGGATGTACTTCATCCTGCACTCCGACCATGAGTCGGGCAACGTCTCAGCCCATACCACGCACCTGGTGCACTCGGCGCTGTCGGATCCCTACTACGCCTATTCGGCCGGCCTCAACGGCCTGGCGGGCCCGCTGCACGGCCTCGCCAACCAGGAAGTGCTCGACTGGACGATCAAGTTCCAGAAGAAGTACTGCGCGAACACCGAGCCGACCAAGGAGCTGATCACCAAGGCGCTCTGGGAGACCCTGAATGCCGGCCAGGTCGTTCCGGGGTACGGGCACGCCGTGCTTCGGAAGACCGACCCGCGCTACCAGTCGCAGCGTGAGTTCTGCCTCAACACGCCGGGCCTGAAGGACGATCCGCTGTTCAAGCTGGTGTCGATGATCTTCGAGGTGGCCCCTGGCGTTCTCACCGAGCACGGCAAGACCAAGAACCCCTGGCCGAACGTCGATGCCCAGTCCGGCGTGATCCAGTGGTACTACGGCCTCAAGGAATGGGATTTCTACACGGTCCTGTTCGGCGTAGGCCGCGCGCTCGGCTGTATGGCCAACCTCACGTGGGACCGCGGGCTCGGCTACGCCCTTGAGCGGCCGAAGTCGGTCACGACCGCGATGCTCGAAAAGTGGGCGGCCGAAGGCGGTCGCCAGCTCGCGTAACATCGTCGCCAGTCCATCATCTGGACAAAGGAAAGGGGGGACGCCGGCAACGGCATCCCCCCTTTTTTCGTCTCTCGGTAGGCGCCCCCGCCCCTCGCCCCTACCGTAGGCTACCGCGCGCCGGCCGGCCCGGCCGCCGCCCGGTCGGCCGCCGCCTGCAGGTCGAACGACACGGCCGTGATTGCCGCCAGATTGACGATCTCAGCGACCGTCATGCCGTGCTGAAGCACGTTGACGGGTTTCTTCATGCCCATCAGGATCGGCCCGATCGCCTCCGCGTTCCCCAGGCGTTGCACCAGCTTGTAGCCAATATTGCCCGACGTCAGGTCCGGAAACACCAGCACGTTTGCGTCACCCTTGATGCGCGAGTGCGGATAGTTCTTGGTGACGATTTCCTCGACGACTGCGGTGTCGAGGTGCATCTCGCCTTCAACCACGAGCCCCGGGGCCTTCTTGCGGACGATCTCGACGGCGTCGGCCACTCTCGTCGAGATCGGATGCGGTACCGACCCGAAGCTCGAGAACGCCAGCATGGCGATCCTCGGATCGGTGTCGAAGGTGCGCGCCAGGTCGGCGGCCAGGCCTGCGATTTCCGCCAGTTCCTCCGCGCTTGGCGAGATATTCACCATCGTGTCGGCGCAGAAGAAAATGCGGTTCTTCAGCACCAGCAGGTGCGCGGCCGACACGCGCGACACGCCCGGCTTGAGGCCCACGATCTGAATCGCCGGCCGGATCGTCTCGGAGTACGCCTTGTACATGCCGCCGACGAACCCATCGGCATCCCCCTGGTGCACCATCATCAGGCCGTAGACGGTGGGATCACGGACCAGATCGAGCGCGGCCGGCAGCGTCACGCCCTTGCGCTGGCGCAGCCGGTACAGCGATTCGGCGTAGGCCTGCTCGTTCTTCTGGTTGGGCACGTTGACGATGGCGAAGTCGACTTGATCGATGCCCAGCCGTCGCGCTCTGGCGCGGATCTCGGTCTCGCGGCCCAGCAGCACCGGCATCGCGATGTGCTGATCGACGATGTCGCGCGCGGCGCGGATGATGGAATCGTGCTCCCCTTCCGGGAACACAATCTTGCGCGGCTTGTCGTTGCGGGCCTTGCGCGTCACGAAGTGCATGATCTTGCGCGATGGTCCGAGTATCCGCTCGAGTGATTCGCGGTACGCGTCCCAGTCGGTCAGCGGCTTGCGGGCCACGCCGGTATCGCAAGCCGCCTTGGCCACCGCGGGGGCCTCCCACGTGAGCACGCGCGGATCGAACGGCTTCGGGATCAGATACTCCCGGCCGAACGACATGCTGTCGACGCCGTACGCCTTCAGCACGACCTCGGGGACGTCTTCCTTCGCCAGCTTCGCCAGGGCGTACGACGCCGCCATCTTCATCTCGTTGTTGATGGCCTTCGCTCGCACATCGAGCGCGCCGCGGAAGATAAACGGGAAGCCGAGCACGTTGTTGACCTGATTCGGATAATCCGAGCGGCCCGTCGCCATGATGACGTCCTTGCGCGTCGCCACCGCGAGCTCGTACGGGATTTCCGGATCGGGGTTCGCCATCGCGAACACAATGGGATTCGCCGCCATCGTCTTCAGCATGTCCGGCGTCACGATGTCCTTGGCCGAGACCCCGACGAACACATCGGCGCCCTTCATCGCGTCGGCCAGCGTGCGGGCCTTGGTGTCGACCGCGAATCGCGCCTTGTACGGGTTCATTTTCTCGGTGCGGCCCTCATAGATCACGCCAACCGTGTCGATAAAGAGGATGTTCTCCTTCTTGACACCCAGGTTCAGGTATAGCTCGGCGCACGCGATGCCGGCCGCTCCCGCGCCGGTGAACACGACTCGGACCTGGTCGACTTTCTTCTTGACGACCTCGAGGGCGTTGATGAGCGCCGCACCCGAGATGATCGCGGTCCCGTGCTGATCGTCATGGAACACGGGGATGTCCATCATCCCCTTGAGCGTTTCCTCGATGTAGAAGCACTCGGGCGCCTTGATATCCTCGAGGTTGATGCCGCCAAACGTCGGCTCGAGCGCCTTGACGATCCTGATGATCTCGTCCGGGTCCTTCGTGTTGAGCTCGAGGTCGAACACGTCGACGCCCGCAAACCTCTTGAACAGCACGCCCTTGCCTTCCATCACGGGCTTGCCGGCCATCGCCCCGATGTCGCCAAGGCCCAGCACCGCCGTGCCGTTCGACACGACCGCGACCAGGTTACCCTTGCCGGTGTAGCGATAGGCCGCCTCGGGGTCTTTCTCGATCTCCAGACACGGTCGTGCCACGCCTGGAGTGTAGGCGAGGGACAAGTCGCGCTGGGTCAGGCATGGCTTCGAGGTAATCACCTCGAGTTTTCCCGGTCTGGGCTTCTCGTGGTACTCAAACACATCTTCGTCGCTGATCTTGATCATGACAGTGGCCTCACCTGGAACGTGATGAGCAATGAACGCATCCGCTGGGGACGTTAGGAAGTGCTGTCGGCTGGCCTGCAAGCCGCCAGCCGCATGATGGCACTGCATAGCCTATCCCATCTCGAGTGGATCGGACAAAGAGAAGCCCCCCGTGAGACCCCCCGTGCGGATCCGCCCCCGTTCTTGACACGGCGATTCGCCCGGACACACGATGGGTGGGGCCGCGGCTCCCCGGGCAGCCCGGACCCGCCCTGACACCGGCGGGCGAACACCTGTCGAAACGCCGCCCCGGCCGACACCCGCGTCGCCCGGGTTCGACGAAAGGCCCACGATGAAGACGTTTGCCATCAAGGTCGATCCGCTGACCAACGAGGAATACTGGGAAGTCTACCTGCGCGGCCAGCAACTGCTCAGCGATCCCCTGCTCAACAAGGCGTCGGCTTTCACTGAAGAAGAACGGCTCGCGCTCGACCTGGTGGGCCTGCTCCGGTCCGGAGTCTCCGAACTCGAACTGCAGGAACAGCGCACGCTCGAAGCGTACCGCCGGAAGCCCGACGACGACCTTGAGAAGTACATCTACCTCCAGGGCCTGATGGATCGGAACGAGGTGCTGTTCTACCGCCTGCTGGTGAGCAACCTCTCCGAGATGGTCCCCATCGTCTACACGCCGACCGTCGGCCAGGCCTGCCTGCAGCTGAGCAAGATCACGCGGCGGTACCGCGGCGTCTACATCAGCCCCGACAGCGTCGGACGCATCGATCAGATTCTGCAGAGCATCTCCCTGCCGAGCGTCAACCTGATCGTCGTCACCGACGGCGAGCGCATCCTGGGGCTGGGCGATCTCGGATCCGACGGCATGGGCATCCCGGTGGGCAAGGTCAAGCTCTACGTCGCCGCCGGGGGCCTGCATCCCGCCTGCTGCCTCCCCATGTGCCTCGACGTGGGCACCAACAATGACGCACTCCTGAGAGACCCGCTCTATCTCGGGTGGAAACACCCGCGGCTCGACGGCGATCAGTACTGGGACTTCATCGAGAGGTTCGTGCTCGGCGTGAAGCGCAGCTTCCCGGACGCCCTGGTCCAGTGGGAGGACTTCGCGAAACACAAGGCGTTCACCCTGCTCGAGCGCTACCAGGAGCGCATCCTCTCGTTCGACGATGACATCCAGGGCACGGGCGCCGTCGCGTTGGCGTCGATCATGACGGCCATGCGCATCAAGAAGAGCCGCATCGCCGACGAGCGATTCGTGATTGCCGGCATGGGTCAGGCCGGTGTCGGCATCAGCATGAACATTCGCGCACTGATGCGATCGGCGGGACTGGGCGATCAGGAGATCCGGCGGCGCATCTTCGCGATCGACATGCCAGGCTTGTTGATGCGGGACACGCCGGGCCTCTCGAAGTGGCAACAGAGTTTCGCCCAGGACCGCGAAACGGTCGCCGGATGGACGCTCCGCTCCCAGGACCGCATCGACCTGCTCGACGTCGTCACCAATGCGACCCCGAGCGTGCTGGTCGGCGTGACCGCCCAACCGGGCCTCTTCAGCCACGACATCCTGTCGGGCATCGCCCGGAAGGAGCAGCGTCCAGTCGTGCTGGTGCTCTCCAACCCGACCAGCAAGTCTGAATGCACGCCGGACGACGTGGCCCGCGCCACCGATGGACGAGGCCTGACCGCGACGGGCAGCCCATTTCCCGACACATCGTGGAACGGCCGGACCATCACGACCTCACAATGCAACAACCTCTACATCTTCCCGGGTGTGGGTCTTGGTGCGCTGGTCGCGAAGTCGTCCAAGGTGACCCGCGCGATGTTTTTTGCGGCCAGCCGGGCGCTCTCCGCCATGGTGACGCCGGCGCAGGAAGAACAGGGCTGCCTGCTGCCGCCGATGGACGATATCCGCGCCGTGTCGCGCGAGGTGGCGACAGCCGTCGCCATCGAGGCGCGCGACGCCGGGCTGGGACGGCTCATGGATGATCAGGCAATCGCATCGGTCGTTGCGCAGGCGCAGTGGGAACCCCGATACGCGCCGTATCGCCCCGGCCGGCCGTCCTCGTGAGTGCTGACGCCACACCGCCACCGGTCATCCGGGGCGACGGGCGGCGAAGCCGATCCGCGTGTCACGCGAGCGTGACGCGCCGGGCTTTCTTCCGGTAGAATTCCCGAGACTGTCGCGAGCCTCGAACGCATGCCGTGCCCCCAGGACGTCGCGCGCGTTATGAAGATCTGCATCGTCACTGAGTACTACTATCCGCTCCTCGGGGGAATCAGCGAGCACGTCCACAATACGGGCCTGCAATTGCTCCGCATGGGCCACGAGGTGTGGATCATCACCTCGAGCCAGAAGCGGGACGACGGCAACGGCCACTACTGGCCGGACCAGAGCCCGTTCAACATCGTCCGGATCGGGCGCGGTTGCCGGGTGCGCGCGAATGGCTCGATGGCCAGCATGACGCTGGGCTTTAGTAATCTGTGGACCCAGATGCGCGGATTGATGTTGAAGGAACAGTTCGACATCGTGCACGTCCACTCCCCCCTCGTCCCAACGCTGCCGCCGATCGGGATCCTCGCGGCCCCGTGCCCCAGTGTGGCGACGTTTCACACCTACTTCGACTACCGCAGGGTCTACTCGGTCCTGCGGCACGTGCTCCAGCGCCGCTTTCTCGACAAGCTCGACGGACAAATCGCGGTGTCGCAAAGCTGTCTGCGCGCCCTCGAGCCGTATTTCCAGATGAACGCCCGGATCATCCCGAACGGCATCGACCTCGACACCTTCTCGCCGGGCGCCCCGAAGCTGCCGAAGTACGACGATGGCAGGCTGAATTTGCTGTTTCTGAGCCGACTCGAGCCGCGCACCGGGCTGGACCTCATGCTGCAGGCCTTCGAGATCATCAAGCGCCAGCGGCCGGACGTCCGCCTCGTCGTCGTCGGCGACGGGCAGCGGCGCTCGGAGTACGAACTCATGGTGCCGCGGGCGTCCGCGCACGACGTCGATTTTGTCGGCCCGATGCTGGCCGAGCGAGCGTCGTACTACCGGACGGCCGACGTTTACTGCGCGCCCATCAGCACGGCGTCGTTCGGCATGACGCTGCTCGAGGCCATGGCCACGGGTACGCCGATTGTCGCCACTGAGAACGACGGCTATCGCGACCTGCTGGGTCCTGACGAAGGGATCCTCGTGCCGCATGGAGACCCGCAGCACTTCGCCAACGCGATTCTGACGCTGCTGGCCAACAAGGACCGCCGCACGAAGATGGGACAGGCCGGGCTCGCAAAGGCGGCGCAATATGCCTGGCCGAAGGTCACCGAGCAGGTGATCTCGTTCTACGAGGAGATCCTGAGCCGTCCTCGAAGAACCCCGGGAGCCCCCCCAGACGGCCCCCGATGATCTACCGCGTGATCGCCCTCGTCACGCTGGCGCACGTCGGTGCGGCGCTTGTGGTCAGCCGGCTGGCGCGAGCCTTCTCGCTGGTCCCCATGTGTGGTGCGGGCCGATGGATCGCGGCTTTCCTCGTCGTCGATGCCGTCGTGCTGTACGCCATGCTCGAGCGGCGGGCACCGGTGTTCGGACGCGTCTGGTGGCAGGGGCCGGCCCATCGCGCGGTCGTCTCGTTGACCTTTGATGACGGACCAAACGAACCCTACACGTCGCGCGTGCTCGACGTGCTCGGGCACGCCGACGTGAAGGCGACGTTCTTTCTGCTCGGGACCAATGCCGAACGCTACCCCGAGGCCGTGCGCCGCATCGTGGCCGACGGTCACGAACTCGGCAACCACACGGTTGACCATGCCGTGCTTCCCTTGCGGGGACCACGCCACACGCGGTCGACGATTCGCTCGACATCCGACATCATCGAGAGGATCTGCGGTGTTCGCCCGCGCCTGTTCCGGGCTCCGCATGGCTGGCGGAATCCGTGGGTTGACTCGATCGCGCGCCTGGAAGGCTGCGAGCCGGTCGCATGGACGCTGGGCGTGTACGATACGGACCGGCCCGGGGCGAACGTGATCCGCCAGCGCGTCGTCGACGGCCTCGCGAACGGATGCATCATCCTGCTGCACGACGGCCGCGGCTCGGAGCTGCACGCGGACACGAGCCAGGTTGTGGACGCCCTGCCTGGCATCATTGACGAGGTCCGCCGGCGCGGCTACCTCTTCGCGACGGTTGGCCAGTTGATCGCCGGGGAGCCCGCCCGATGAAAGCCCGCGCCAGCCTCATTGCGCTGGTCATCGCCCTGACGGTGATGGCCATGATCCTGTACCGTCTCGACTGGCAGGCCGTGGTTGCAACCTGGGCACGCGTGATCTGGCCGTGGGTGGTCGCGACGGCCATCGTGAATGTCGCCAACAGCTGGGTCGAAGGGCTGCGGTGGCGAACGGTGCTGGGCGCAAGCGATGTCGCCGTGAGCGCGAGCACGACATTCTGGGCGATGCTCGTCGGCACGGTTGGCAACGTCGTGCTGCCGTTCAAGCTGGGTGAGGCGGCACGGGCGTGGGCCGTGGCGCGCATGGCCAGCGCGCCGATCAGCACTGTGGCGTCAACCGTCGTGCTGGATCGCCTTGTCGACCTGGCGGCCCTCGTCATCCTGCTGATTGTCATCCCGTCCATCGTGGGCCCGGTGGTTGGCGTTACGCTGCCGAGTCCGCGCACGTTGTTGATCGCGGCCGGCGGGGCGTTTGTCTTCCTGGCACTCGCGGCAGCCGGGTGGCGGCACCTTCGGCGCCGCCGCAAGAGCAGCGGCGCCGGCGGGTTCGGGCCGCACGTCGAGTCCTTTGTCCGCGGCCTGAATGCGTTGAGACAACATCACATCCTCGCGCAGGCTATCGGCTGGGCCGTCTGCTCGTGGTGCACCCGCGTGGCTGTCGTGTGGGTGATGCTCCAGGCGTTCGGGCTCGACTGGCCGGTGATGCGGGCGGCGATGAGCCTGCTCATCATCAACCTCAGCATCGCCGTCCTGGGCACGCCGGGCAATGTCGGGACGTTCGAACTGGCGGCGGCCGGGGCGCTCACCTTGTTTGGCGCGAGGCCGGAAGTCGCGATAAGCTTCGCCGTCATCCTCCACCTGGCGGAGGTCGTGCCTACCGCCCTGCTTGGCGCGCTCGCCATCTGGAAGTTCGGGCTGCGGCTGCAGCGCCCCGACCAATAGCGGGCGGGCGGATGCTCCGGGCTGGCGGCCTACCGCGTCAACGCGCGCACGACCGCGTCGGTGTCCAGCAGATTCTCGAACACGACGGCGGCGCCGGCCGCTCGGAGCGCCGCCTGGTCGGCCCCGCCGGTGGCGACGGCGACACAGGCGACACCGGCCTTCCGCGCGGCGTCGACGTCGAGCGTCGTGTCGCCAATGATGATCACGTCGGACAACCCCACCTTGGGGCAGCCCGCCTCGGCGGCACGCGCCATTGCGACTGGCACCAGTTCGTGCCGGAGGTTGGCATCCCCGCCGTACGCCCCGCACCGGAAATGGCGCCAGAGATCGAAGTAGGCCAGCTTGATCCTCGCGCCGTCCAGATAGTTTCCCGTCAACAACCCGAGAAATACCGTGTCGACGCCGGCCAGGCGCCCGATCAACTCTGGGACACCGGGCAACGCGCCTTTGAAGTGGCGGCGGAACGTGCCATCGACGGGCGTCGGCACTGGCGCATCAACCTCCTGCTCGAGCAGCGCGAAGTAGGCCGTCGTGAAATCGGCGAGGTGACCGGTGGACGCCGCAACGCCAAACGTCGCCAGGGCATCCGACAGAATCGCCGGATCGGTCCGTCCTGCCATCGGCACCCCCCGGAATGCGTCGGTAATGCCATAGACCGCTTCAAACGCCCGGTTCATGGCGCGCACGCCAGCGCCACCGGTCAGCACCAGGGTCCCGTCGACATCGAACAGCAGCAGTTTCACGGTGTGTTGCCTCTCAGCCACATTCGCCATCGGGAGTCGGCGATCAGTTGACCGCTTGCCGGATCGAACCTGAGTACGCGGCGGGCGACAACCCGCGCGAACCGCTGATCGGCGGTCAGGGCGAGCAGCGGGAGGCGCCGACTCCGCGCCACGCGCGCAATCACCCGGCCGAACGCGAGCGCCTGATCCGCGGCCAGCACGTTGGCGTGTTCCAGGACGAGCAGGCGCGGACCTGATGCGAGGGCTCGAGCCAGATGGCACCGCGCCCGGAGGTCCGCATCCAGATCGCCGACTCGCGCGTCGAGCCGATCGGCCGGCAGGTCCACCTCCGCCGCCAGCCGGCGCACATCGCCGAGCACGCGAGCGGGAATCGGATCGATCGACAGCGTGAAGGCCGTCGCGATATTGGCCGCCAGGCTGAGATCGTCAACCAGCACCGCCCGCGACGACACGAGTCCGCATCGATCGAGTGTGGCCAGCCAGTCATCAGCGTTCACAATCGCCGATGTCGCCTGCCCGAACACCGTGATGTCTCCCGCGTCGGGCAACGTCGCACCCGTGACGAGGTTGACCAGCACTTCGGCGCCGGGACCATCGATGCCCGTTATGGCCACGCGTTGGTCCGCGCCAAGCGAGAGATCCGCGACCCGCAGCGGCCTCAGGCCGCCGAACTGCTTTTCCAACCCGGCAATCCGGATGACGGGTTCCCGCGCACTCATGGCGCGCCCGCGCCTTCGGGCGTGCGGGCCGCCGGACGGGCCACCACTCGTGGCAGCCACGTGGCCACAGACGGCGACACGGTCGAACCGGGGAACACGCCGCTCATTGCAGCTCGTCAGGACGGGCGACGCCCGGCCCGGCGGCACAGGTCGTCGAAATCGTCAACGGGCACGACGAAGCGGCCGAGGCCGCCCGGGTGGTGCGATGGGTCACCGTGATAGTCGGATCCCCCGGTGACGCCGAGGTCCAGCCGGCGAGCCAGCGCCAGATAGCGACTGGTGTCGGCGTCGGCATGATCGGCATGGTAGACCTCGATCGCGTCAAGGCCGCCGCTCACCAGGCCGGCGATGATGTCGTCAATCCCCGTCAGGCCCGGATGCGCGAGCGACGCCAACCCCCCGGCCTCCTTGATGATCTGGATGGCGTTCTCGATGGTCACGCCGGCCCGAGGCGAAAACGCCGGGCTTCGTTCACCGATGTACTGCTCGAAGGCGTCCTGCCGATTCTGGACATGGCCCCCGTCGACCAGCGCCTGCGCGATTGCCGGCCTTGACACGGGTCGTCCACCGGCCGATGCAATCACCGCCTCGATATCGATCGGCACGCCCATCGTCGCCAACCGCCGACCGATCACCCGCGCGCGGCGGATGCGGTCCTGGCGCTGGTCCGTCAGGAACGCAATCAGGGCCGGCGCGCGATGGTCGAGAAAGTACCCCAGCACGTGCACGTCCTTCCGCTGCCACACCGCCGTGATCTCAATGCCGGGCACGACGCGAAGCCCCGAACATCGTGCGGCCGATTCGACGGCAGGGACCGCGTCGATCGAATCGTGGTCGGTGACGGCGATGACCGACAGGCCGGCCGCCGCGCAGTGTGCCACGAGCGCCTCGGGCGCATCCACGCCATCGGAGGCCGTCGTATGGAGGTGCAGATCGATCAGCCGGAATGGGCGACCCGGAATCGGAGACGGGTCGGCTATCAGCACGGATGACGTCCTTTGATTCAGTCGTTCGGTGACGAGTGTCTTCACTCGGCACGTAGTGCTGAGCGAACCGTTTCACCCAATTGCGTCTCGGGCATACGCCACCGTCGTGGCGAGTCGAAGCATTACGCCCGACGTCTGGCGGAGCGTGCGCGTCGCGCCGCGCGGGCCTCGCTCTCGCGCGTGCTCAGACTGATGTACTCGCGAAGCAGGAGATCGAGGTGGCCGCGTTCCTCGTCGGCGAACTCCAGAAAGATCTGCTTGCCGGTCGAATCCTCGAATCGCTCGCCGTATCGCTTGAAGAAGCGGTGTGACGCCCGCTCGCATCGGATGCCGATCTTGAGCGCCTGTCGGTCGTCGACGCCCCGCGCCACTTCTTCGGCCGCCGCCGCGAACAACCCGTTGGCGGCCCCCTTGAAGAACAGGAACGTCGGCCGCGACTCGAGTTGCGGATCCTGCTGCAGCAGTATCTGATAGCGCGACTCGAGGGCGGACAGATGGTCGCGCTCTTCGTCGGCCAGTTTCCGGAACACCCGCCGGCCGCGCGCGTCTCTCGTCATCCTCGCGGCCCGCGTGTAGAACTCGAGACCGCTGCGCTCGGTGGCGATCGCGATGCGCAGGGCGTCGCGGGCAAACACCATCTCGCTCGTGTCGCCATCGGCCACGGCGGGTTTGCCCGTGCGGCACTCATCACAGGTGCCGTAGATCTGCAGCACGCTCTGGCGGGCCGAGAAATTCCGGGCGGCCGCCACTTCCTCGATCAGCGCTTCGATGTCGGAACTGAGGAACTCGAGCGATCGATTGCAGGTCTTGCAGATCAGATGGAAGTGGCGCGGATGCCGGAACGAATGTTCAAACCTGAACCGGCCTTCGCCAAAATCGACCTTGCGCGCGATGCCGGCATCCACCATCCACTGCAGCGTCCGGTAGACGGTCGCCCGGCTGATGCGCGCGTCCTCCCGGCGGATCAGGTCCACCAGATCATCGGCGGAGAGATGGCCTTCGTGCTTGAGAAAGACCCCGAGGATCCCCTCGCGCTTGGTCGAGCGCTTCCCGCCGGGCAGGGCGAGGCGGGAGATTTCCGGCACGACGAGATCAGCTGGCGTTGACATCGAACGCGCCCGCTCCGAGTTGATGGACCCGAAGAAGATGGGGTCGGACCTGTTTTCGCTGCCGGCCTCG
>Ga0315297_10001556_pt1 | contig 14252 bp, 10 predicted proteins | sample YL17G15_0_MG_FD_203628 | JGI IMG/M metagenome (GOLD analysis project Ga0315297, IMG submission 203628) | Sediment microbial communities from Yellowstone Lake, YNP, Wyoming, USA - YL17G15_0 | ecosystem: Environmental > Aquatic > Freshwater > Lake > Sediment | place: USA: Wyoming | collected... | reverse complement strand
CTCCACCCAATCGGCCGCATAGCTTTGAAATCCCAGCCTCGTTTTTTCCAAGTCGCCCGCGCCGTTGAACAGATAGCCTATGCCGCCGCCCAGCTTGAGGCCGAAGCTCAAGTCGGCGCTGTAGGCGTTAGTCACTGTTCCCAGCATGAGGAACGACAGACCCAAAAACGACAAGAAAACAATACGCCTTCTGAGAGCAATTTTCATTGTTCCCTCCTATTCTTAGTTATTTTCATTCAATAGTTGAACATTTGTCAACAAGAATATTGAAAAAAATATTCTTTGTAAAGTTCGCCGACTAATGGACTATAATTAAGAAAAAGTTCAAAGGAAGGAGATTGGCATGAATCATTCCCAGAAAACCATCAGCCTTCTCTTGATCGTCCTTCTCGGCTTTTTGTTCTTTCAAAGCTGCGCCACGCTCCAGCAGATGGCCGCGGCCCTATCCAACCTGAAGCGTTTGCAGTTCCGGTTGTCCCAAGTCCGCGATTTCGCCCTGCTGGGCATCAACTTCAGCCGGATCTCGTCCATTTCGGACTTCAACGCCATCGATGCCCTGCGGCTTGTCCAGGGCTTCGCCACCAAGCGATTCCCGGCGGAATTCGTCCTGGACATCGAGGCGGTGAATCCCAACGACGGCCGGGGCGGGTCGCCTCAAACGGTCTCGACCCTGACCAGCCTGGAAAGCCGCCTGCTGATCGACGGAGTGCCGACCGTGACGGGCAACCTCGACCGGGCGATCGAGATACCGGGCACGGGGCAAACCTCGACGATCCCCCTGCGGATGACGATCGACCTCTACGAATTCTTCGGCAACAAAGGCTACGAGGGCGTGCTGAACATGGCCCTGGCTTTGGGCGGCATGCGCCGCGATCCCGCCCGGATCTCGCTCGACGCCCAGCCCCGAGTCTCCACCCCCATAGGACAAATCGTCTATCCGGGCCGGCTGACCATCATCAGCCACGAGTTCCGCTGAGCCCGGTTTATTTAGCAGCGCGTATCCTGGGAAGCTGAACCGCAGTCCCGCATCGTCCACAATATTATTTTCATTCACGTCCGAAGCGTTCTATAATCATTATCGCCGAGGAGAATCAAGCCGCATGATTCGATACTCAACAAAACTGGCTGTCTGGGCCGCCCTCATCTGTCTTCTGGCCTCCGCGGCGCCGGGCCAGGAGGCCGCGACTCCGGACGGGCGGGGTTTTTTTCTCAGCCTGTCCGGTCAGCAGCTCGACCTCCGGGGCGACTTCAGCGGAGAGATGACGCTCTGGCATTTCGAGAAAGCGTTTTTTATCCCGCGACTCAATAAGGACTTCGGATTAGGCCTGGGCATCGGCTTCCGGAGCGAATCGGGCCTTTGGGAGTTCAACGTCCTGCGTTCGAATCAACGAGCCCTTTGGAGCGGGACGGAAAGCCAGGCGAGTATTTATGTCCTGGAAATCAACGGCTGGGGATTCCCTTGGAAACACTCCGTCGTGCAGGGTTATTATCTCCTCGGCCTCTGTTTCCCCTTCCTCATCGTCCGGGACGGCTCCCGGATGGCCGGCTCCATTTTTGACGCCTCCTACACGGGGTTGGGAGTCAACCTCGGAGCGGGGCTGCTCTTGAACCTGGGACACAGACTGTTTATCAGCGGCGGATTCAAGTACCGGTTTATGGGATTTTTTTACGTGAGCGGGGGCGGCAAGGGACGCGACATTCAGGATCTGACCGTCGGGTATCAGGGGTCGGCCTGGGGCCAATGGCTCCGGGCGCCCAGCCTCGGCCTCACCTTCGGAATCGGACTCATCCTCTAGGCTTTCAGCAAAAACCCCGCCCGGCCCCGCTCAGGGCCTAAGCTAAGGACAGAGGCGGACGCCTTTCCAGCAGGACATATAAGGGGATCGGGTCAAGGCCTCGCTCCAACGGAGATTCTTCACGCCTTCCCATTTCGGCTTTTTCAGCGGCTCAGAACTCGCAGACGCCATTGATTTTACGGAGACCGGCGTCCGCTCAGACATCTTCGCCGGCCGGCTTCTTCCGAGCCGGCTTCCCTCAAAAGCCTCATGTCTAGGCTAAATCTCCTCATGGTCGCTACGGCCTTCACCCGATCCCCTCTTAGAAAAAATGAACGGGGGGCAAGGGCAGGGGGCCCCACAAGCAGTACGGATGCATGTCATACAGGCTCCCCTGATTACTTAGGGGGGAGCGGGGCCCAACCTGCCGCTCCTCCGAGAAAAAATGAACGGGGGGCGAGGGTGGGGGACCCCCGTCAGGCCTGAGTCGCCAGCCGGCAGTCTAAAGAAAATCAGGCATGAAGGGCTGATGGGGGAAACCCGAAGCGGGGCCCCGTTCATTTTTTCTATCTCTTGTTCCTGGACCGAAGTCTATGATAAAAAGGAGCAATGATCATGAACGGCAACATTCCCGTCCTCCATGTCAACGGAAAAAACCTGCCCGAAGCCTGGGAGAAGGCGGTCCTGAGCTGCTGGCAGAACGGCGCTTCGATCAAGACCGAATACGACCGGCCCGGCGACCCGCCCAGCAAGGACTGCACAATGGTCTGGGTGGCTGAGGACCCTTTCGCCGAGCCGCGCCTGCATCGGGCCTTTCCGGGAGGGCTGGAGGACCTTGAGATCTACCGTCAGGAAGTCGTGGAGGGGGTCCACGACCACTGGATCGCTCCCGAGGAGGGCAAGTGGACCTACACTTACCACAAGCGGCTCTTCGCCTACGACATCGAGGGCGCGACCGTCAACCAGGTCAACGACATCATCGACAAGCTCAGCCGGGCCGGACACTCGCGGCGAGCCCAGGCCGTCACCTGGAACGTCAAGCTCGACCCGCCCACCTCTGACCCGCCCTGCCTGCAGAGGGTCTGGTGCCGCCTGATGACCGATGAGCAGGGCGGGCTCGCCCTGAACATGAATTGCCACTGGCGGTCGCGGGACGCCTACAAGGCCGCCTTCATGAACGTCTTCGCCCTGACCGACCTGCAGAGGATAATGGCCGAGCGGATTACGGCGCGTATCGGCCGGCCGGTCCGCGTCGGACGCTACGCCGACCTCACCGACAGCTTCCACATCTACGGGTCCTATTTCAACGAGTTTCAGGGTTTCCTCAAGCTCGTCGAAAAGCGGAGCTTCGAGGAGCGCACCTGGCCCAGCTCCTACGCCCAGCCCATGTTCGAGGAAGCCCGGGAGAAGCTGAGGCGGGAACGGGTTATCAAGACCTAGCGCCTCGGGCGCCCTTGCTGTTAATAGTTCAGGAAACAGGCTTTAAGAATTTCCATCTCGGGGGATCCACGCCTTCTTGAAAGAACAGCTCGAAAAATGGGCGTCGCAAGAAAAATATTCGACCCCTCCCCTATTTGTCGTAGCGATAATATTCCTTGGGCGTCTTTTTGACGACAACCTTGATCGCCTCTTTGATCATCTTCCGCAGGGCCGCTTCGACCGGAGTATTGGCGTAGCCCTGCAGGGTCGTGGGTAAACGCGACCAATCCTCCTGGGATTGCGCCCCCAGCCGTACATTCGTGGCGCTGCCCTTGACCGTGGTCACGGCCACGATCCGCCCCGTCCGGGTATCGACGATCCGGAGGTCCATGGCGACCTTGGCTTTCTTGTAGCCGATGTTGGCGTCGAAGGTTTTGCCGAAGGCGGGGATGGGAATGGTGATCTCCCCTCCCTGGCTGGTGGCGTCGAACTCGGTCAGGGCGCCGTAGATGAACAGCTCCACGCCCTCCAGCTGCCCGGCGGGGATTTTGGTCTTGGGGTTGGCCCCCGCGGAGTTGGACAACTGCTGCTCGGCCATGATGTCGGCCAGGTTCTCGCGTTCGTACACGATGAACTTCTCGCAGGCCACGAGCTCGGTAGTCAGCATCTCCTTGACTCCGCCGCTGATGGGGTCGCTGAAATTGGACCAGCTGTTGACCCAGGCCTGCTGCTGTCCGGCCGCCCCGCCCTGCTGGGTGTTGAGGTTTTTCATGGCCTGGGCCATGGCCGCCTGGGCTTGGACCATGATCTGGGCGATCTGCCGCTGGAAGGACATCCACATGTTGCCCTCGACTTTATTTTCAAAGCGGGCCACGGCCACCCGGGCCTTGAGGCCCACGGCCGATTCCTTCTGAGCATCCTCGATCCGCGGCCCTCCGGTCGTCACCCGGCCGGAGGCGCAGCCCCAGGCCGCAAGACACACGATCAAAAGTCCGATTCCTGCGGTAGCGGTCCTCATTTTTTCGACCCCTTCAGGCTGTAGTTGACGATATAATCCACGGCCTTGTCCAGGCAGATGCGGATGGCCTTGTCCATGGGCGTCTTGTTCCAGGCGCTGAGGCTCATAACCATGGGGATGCCTCCCACCCATTTGAGCAGCCCCACCCCGACGGCCGTGTCCGTAGCCTGGCCTTCGACCTTGACCGAGGTCAGCACCCGGGACGTTTTGGAGTCGACGATCCTCAGGTCGATGGCCATGTGGGATTGCTTCATGCCGCCCAGCGGCGTGTTGACGCCCCGCGTGTCCGGCTCGAATTCGGTGACGGCTCCGACGACCAGGAATTCGGCGCCCTCCAGTTCGCCGCTGGGAATGGCCGCTTCCTTTTTGACCGCCCCGGACCGCGACAGATCCTGCTCCTGCATGACCACGTCCAGGTTCTGGCGCTCGAGGACGATGAAACGCCCGGTCTGGAACAGGGCGGTGGTGAGCATATCGGTCATGCCCTCGGACACGGGATAATAGGTCTTGTTCTCGAAGCGGGACACGGCGATCCGAAACTTAGCCTGGCTGTCCACGCCCTGGGCCTCGGCGATGGTCGGCCCTCCCTTGGTGACGACCGTGGCCGTGGGCATGCAGGCGGTGAGAATGACGGACAGACCACCGATCAAAAACCAAAGCCGTTTGTTGTTCATGGAACCCTCACTCTTCAGGATGGAGCTATTATAGCCATAGCGGTCGGAAATCACAACCGCTGGAGGTTGACTCCTTGGCTGTAGGAGGGGCCCCGTTCATTAGAAAAGACCGGAGCGCTACTTGGATTTTTCCAGGCCCTGAACGATTTTCTTGATGTCTTCCTGCTTGTCGTTCAGCTTCAAGGAAGACGTGTAGGCGGCCAAGGCCTGGTCCGGCCGGTCGGTCTTGACGTAGCAGTTTCCCAGGGCGTTGAGCAGCCGCGTGTCGCTGTTGTAAACCTTATTGGCTTCCTGAAGGTTGTTGATGGCCACGGCGTAATCGCCCTTGTTCATCCAGGACAATCCCCGGATGAGAAAATAATCGAAGCGGCTCTTGTCGTCGCCCTTCATGTTCTCCACCACCTCCAGGGCCCGGTCGTATTTCTGCTGTTTGACAAGAAAATTGGCGTAGTTGATGACCCCGGTCCGGTAGCGGGGATTCAGGGCGAACGACTGGGCATAAGCCGCCTCGGCCTCGGCCGGCCGCTTGACCTGCTCGTATTCCTGGGCTTGGATATCGTAGAAGAAGAACTTGTTGGTCAGGGATACGCCCTTGGATTTGGCCACGGCGTGGCCGATGGCCCGCTCCGCGACGAGCCCAAACCCCGCGCTCTTCTCGTCCAGGACTTTCTTGTTCGGGCCGAGAAGCACCACCTTCAGGTCATAGTAGTCGGGCGCCAGGCCCTGGACCGGGATGGCCTGGGACAAGGGCAGGATCTTCCGGTAGGGCGAGTCGGCCAGCTTGAAAGACGCCACTCTCCGGAAGGGGATGTTGCTCTTCTGCCCCTTGAGCGAGACCTGGACCTGGGCCTCCGGCCAGTCTTCCGGACTGACATTGACCGCGGACAGGTTGAGGAGAACCTCGTCCTGGCCGGCGAACATCATCTTGGGGTCGACCACGATTTTCTTGTCTCCCAGCTTGAAGGGCAGGTGGACATCGGCCGGATAGCTCGAAACCTGGTAGCCCAGCAGAGGGCTGTCCAGCCGGGGCTCGGCCGCGGCGGGCACGCTGACCGATTTTTCCACGACGCAGAACTCCTTGCCCTGCTCGTTCTGAAGGAGGAGGGACACCGTGTACTCCCCTTCGACCACCGGGAAGCTTTCCTCGAAGGCCAGGCCGTTCGACTTGATCCGGGCCATCTCCTCGGCGGTGAAGTACATCGAGTAATCCTTGGAGTACTGGTACAGGACCGGCTCCTTGGCGCCCGCCGGCCTGAGGCTGACGCTCAGCTTGAAAACGCAAAAGTATTGCTCCGTGGGCTCGTAGTAGTCCACGGACACTTTTTGGGGCGCGAGGGAAAAATGGACGAAGGGCATCCCCAGGACGGGGTCGGTGATGACCGTCACCAGGGACTGGGCTTCGATCATGTTGGTCATGTATTCGGTGCTGACCAAGCCCTTGTAATCCAAGAAATGCGTGGCGTAGGACGGGTTGACGTCCTTTTTGGGCGAGTCGTAAACGGCGGCCAGGACGGTATAGTTCCGGAGCGAGGGCTGCAAATTCGTGGGGGTTTCGCCGGGGATCATGGACAGGGACAGGTCGGCCAGAACGGGGTTGATTTCGTAGAGTTTTTCATACGTCGTGTAGTTTTCGCCCATCCCCCCGGAATCCTCCCTATGCTGTTCGAGCAGGGCCGCCGGGCCGTCCACAAAGGCGTCGTACATGCGGGATTCGCCGACCCCCCCCTTTTGGAAAAACAAAATGCCGAAATAGGGGGGCAATTGCTTGGCCGCATCGCCGTAGTAATACCAGACTTCGCAGGGAATGAGCCCCAGCTCCCTGAAATCCTCCTTGCTGACCGGAGCGCCGAGGATCATGTAGATCCGGCCCTTGTCCGTCTTCCAGCCCTCCCGGGTCGTCCCCCGCGAGAAGAATTGGTTCACGTAATGGAAACGCTTGTTCATCTCGCTTTTGTACTCGTTTTCGGGAGTGCCGGGCGTGGGGTCCCTCTGCTTCCAGAACGATTCCATGAAGACGTCCCGGTCGCGGTTGGAGGTCAATTTCAAGAAGACATCCTTTTCCACGGGATGCATGATATAGGCCGTGACCTTGAGGAAATCCTGGTAACCCGGGTCCAAGGCCGCTTGCGCGGCTTTGGCATCGAACGGCTTGGGCTTGGGCTTCTTCTGGGCCGTCGTCTGCCCCAGGCCGGAGGCCAGCCCCAGGCACAGGATCATCAGTAGAGACACGGATACGCGCAGCTTGTTCATGGCCTCATCAAACCTTGATCTTGAATATTTTCCGGGTTTTATTCAGCACGCCACTACTGGTAACGATGATGTCGACATAATAGTTGCCGGGCGCGATGTCCAGGGGAAAGGTGAAAGCCAAGCGCTTCATCTTGGCCACCTCGTCCTCGGGCTTGGCCAGAAGCCCCTGCCGCTCGACCTTCTGCTTGTGAGGACCGCCGATGTCGTAGATGAACAGCGTGAAGTTCAGCTCGGCTTTGAGCAGCCCGTCCTCCGCCTTGAAACGGAAGGCCTTGACCGGAAGGGAAATCATGCCCTCTCCGCGCGCCCGGTCGTAGTCGAATTCAAAGTCCTGATACCTGAGGTTATCCTCGGTCGTTTGTCCTAAGTAGCCGAGCTCCGCCTGTTTGAGGGCCAGGTTGAATTCCCCCTCGTACTCGCCCAGGACGTATTTGCCGTTTTCGTATTGGTCGATGAACTGGAAGCCGAGGTTATAGCGGTAATAGACCCACCACAGGACAGGCCCTCTTTTCGGCTCTCCCGAGAGCTTCAGGGATGGAAATTCCTCGGTCTTGTCCGGCGGGCCGAGGTAGATATAGATCCGGCCCCGGTCCGTATTCCAGCCGCGGCCCCCCTCCCGGAAACGCCGGTTGGCGTAGTCGACCCGGTTATAAAATTCGGTCTTGAACTCGTTCTCCGGAGTGCCGGGGTCGGGGTCGCGCTTGTCCCAGAATTCCTGGATGAATTCCCGGCGGGCGGCCTCGTCCGGAAGATGGGCGAAAATGTCCTTCTCCTCCCCGGACATGATCAGCCGGGCCGTTTCATAAAACGTCCTGCTGTCCGGGTCGAGGCCGGCGCCCGGCCCCGATGAACAGCGGACAAAGGCCAGGGCCAGGACACAGAGAAAAGCCGCGCTTTCCAGACGCGGACGCCCGGACCCGGCCGAAGTGCGGGAGGCCACTACTTTTTCCTGAGGTAGTCCAGAAAGCTTTGGACTTGCGCCGCCCGTTCGGAATCCGGGTCGGCCTTGAGATAATTCTCGAAGGTGGCGATGGCCGCCGGATTGTCCTGGAGGTTCAATTGGGTCAGGCCCAGGTAATAGATCCCGTCCGCATAGCTCTGATTGAGCTCGACCGACCGCTGAAAACACTTCAAGGCCTCGGCCATCTTGCCGCCTTTGTAGTAGCCCACGCCGACGTTGTACAGGACGTCGAGGTCGTCGATCTGGGCGCTGTCGATTTTGGCGTAGTACTCCATGGCCTTGTCGCTGTCGTCTTTGTTGGTGTAGGCATTCCCCAGGGCGATGAGGGCCTTGATATACTGGGGATTCTTGTCCAGAACCTTGAGGTAGCTGGCGATGGCCGGGTCATACTCCCCTTTCTTGAAATAGCAATTGCCGATATTGATGTTCAGGATGTAGGCTTCGGGGTTCTCCACGAGGAGTTTTTCATACTGGACCCGGGCCTCGTCGAGTTTGCCTTCATTGAAGAGCACGTTGGCTTCGTCCAGGAGCTTCATGAGATCGTCGCTCAGGACCAACCCTTCGACCTTCTTGAGGATGGTCGTCCCGGTGAGCGGCCTTGCCCCTTCGGAGATCGTCACAAAGTCCTTCCTGGATTCATACCCGGTCTTGAAGAATTCCAGGCTCCACTGCCCGCCGCGTATGAAGTTGGCTTCCCATCGGCCATAGCTGTCAGTCTTGGTTTCCAGCCCGGAGGCCGATGCCGCATGGAACAACTTGACCCGCGCTCCCTCCAGGGGGGCTCCGGTCTCGTCCGTGACCGTTCCCCTGATCCGGCCCTTGCCGGCATAAGCCTGTGAATACCCGGAGCTGTGGAGCATGAGAAGGCACAACGCCAGGCATGTGCTTCCCAGAATCACTTTCTTGAACATGGTCAAACTCCTTCAGGAGCCATTATATCATATTACTAGGAACTGGTTACTAATGTAAACGCAATAATTGAGTTTACATTGTCATTGCGAGCTACCGAAGGGAGCGTGGCAATCCGACCCGAAGGGTCGTTGCGAGACATCGAAGATGTCGTGGCAATCTCCTCGAAAAAACGTGAGATCGCCACGCTGCGCTCGCGATGACATTTTATTTAATGCACTTGTATTAGTTACTACCTAGGCAAAAAAAAGCCCGCCCCGGCTTCCGCCGGGACGGGCTTTGTGAGCTTCTGCTTTTCTGCGGGGAATTAGAACTCGAAACGCACTCCAAGCCGAATGATTCTGGGGTTCAAGAATGATCCGACTTGTCTGTTCGTGGGGTTTTCCCACCAGTCGTCGTTGGCCACATCATAGTCGCCCAGATAGGCATTGTAGGTAGCGATGATATGGGCGGAGTTGAGCACGTTGAACATGTCGGCCATGAAGTACAGTCTGCCTTCGCCGACCTTAACCATCTTTTCCAGGCGGAGGGTCAGCTCGTAGAAGGGGTCCAATTTGTCATTATTAGTCGGCTGGGTGTAGACCTGGGCCCACGTGTCGAGACCGGAGAGGTTGGAATCGGTGATCCAGAAGTAGTGAGCGACGCGGTAGCCTTCGCGGGCGCTGAAGAAGCCGGAGAGGTTGAAGTCCCAGGGCAGCTGGTAGAGGCCGCCGATCTTGAACATCCAGGTCGAATACATCTGGACATCGTAAGGTTTGCCGCTCAGACTGCCTTGGGCGCTCATGTAGGGCTGGCCGTCAAAGGCCCACTTGTTGGTGGGATCGGTGTAGGAGTCGCCCCAGTAGCCTTTGTTGCCGCTGAAGGTGGCGTTGGCGCTCATCATCCACTTGTTGGACAATCTCTTGGTCAAAACGAGGTCGAGGCCCCACCACGTGGTGTAAGCGGATCCGCTGGATTTGATGTAAGAGTAATCCGTAGGCCCAAGCTCGTCGTATCTAGGCCCCAGCACGTACCAGTTGCGGCCCGCCGCTCCGCCGGTGGAGTGGCCGCCGACCGTGGCCGGGATCGTTCCCGCCGAGACGTACCAGTCGGGGCTGTCGATCATCTCTCCCGTATCGGGATAATAGGAAACCCAATTTTCCCAGTCGGTGAACTTCCTCATGCTGAAGATGGCGGCGGCGCCGAAGTCGGGCAGGAGTTCCCGTTCCAGGGAGATTATGAGCTCCTGGGTCTTGGAAGAGGACTTCTTGTCGAAGGTGTACACTTGTGTGGTGTAGTCGAGGTCAGTGGGGTTTAAGGGGTCGTAGCCTGCATACATGCCGGCGGTTTTGCCCAAGGCCCAGTTGGCGGTAAAAACGCCGCCCGTAAAAACATTGTAGGCCTGGTTTTTCAGCGCGTGGGTGGAGGGATACAGCCAGTAGGCTTCGTCCGAGGTGAAGATGCCATTTCCGTTGGCGTCTTTCCACCAGAACAGCATGGATCCGGCGAGTCCCAGAGGAGCGGCTAAGCTGCCGTAGCTTGTGGTCATCACGTCGCCGTATTGAGCGACCGACAGCTTGGCGATGGTCTTGCCGTCGCCGGTGGCGTCCCAGGTCAAGCCCAGGCGAGGCGACCAGGTGTTCCAGATAACGTTAGATTTGACTTCCTGGACGTCTATACCCGGCAGGAGCTGATCCAGGGTAGTTTGGAATGAGCTTTCGACGGCCGCGTTCCAGGAGGCAGAGCCGACCAGGACCGCGGGTAAGGTGAAGGCGCCGGAAGACGGAGACTGCCTGTCATAGCGCAAGCCGAGCAGGAAGGTGAAATTGCCGGCGGTGATCGTGTCGGAGAAGTAGCCGGCGATCTGATCGACTGTGGACTTGCCGTCCATGCCGGCCCGGTTGAAGCTGAACCGCTTCCAGGTCGCCGGAATCTTGTCTTTGACGCCGTCGCCGGTCAGGTCGATCTGGGCCGTGGCATAATTGATGTTGATTTGGAAGTCCTGGAAGTTGCCCCACTGATGGGAGGCTTGCTTGTTGGACATTTCGACCCCGGCTCTGATTTCGTGGGACACGCCGAACAGCGAGTCGTTGAAATAGGTGGCCGTGGCCTGGTAGTTATTGCGCGGCCGTGAAGCGAAATAGCCGCCCCAAGTGCCGTTGGTGTACTTGGTCGTATTCACGTCGTAAATGACGGCTTTTGAGAACGTCTCATCATTGATGGGCGCCCACTTGAAGCCGGTGTCGTTGAAGGAGTACTTCAGGGCGACGAAGAAATTGCTGCCGAAGACATGCTCGTCCTGAATCTTGATGATCGGGCTGCCCCAGTGATACTTGCCGGTCTGGTGGTCGCCCACGTCCTTGGCCACGCCGGCGTTCCGTCCATACAGTTCTTTACCGCCGGAGATGACCTGGGCTTCCAACCGGTTGTCGGGGATGATCTGGGCGTTGAGTTTCATGTTGTAGTTGTTGAAAGAGCCCTGGTTCTTGGCGCCCGTTATTCCGTAGGTGAAGATGTCATTGACGCCGTAGCCGGCCCACCACCACAACTTGTCTTTGATGATCGGGCCGCCGGCGTTAACGCCGTAGTCCTTGATCTGCTGGATCTTGGCTTCTTTCAACCCGGCCGCTGTGATCTCGGCGGTGATGTTGGTGCCCTGGAAATAATTGTCGGTCAGGTAGAAACGGCCGGCCAGGTTCGTCCTGTTGCCGCCGCGTCGGGTGACCAGGTTGACGGCGACGCCGCCGGTCTGGAGGCTCACGTCCGAGCCGCCGGTGGTGATGTTCATTTCCTCGAACGTGTCGAAGTCGTAATACGAGGTCGAACCGATGGCGGCCGGGTCGCCGATGTCGATACCGTCCATCGTCCAGAGGTTGTTGCCGCCGGGCTGAATGCCCTGGTACTGGGTCGAGTCGCCCTTGGCCACGAATCCGGACTGCGAACCGGACTCGCTGCCGCCGACGTTCTGGCGGTCAAGCAGGACGCCGGGCGCCATGCCTAGAATGACCCAGGGGTCTCTGCCCGAGGGCAGGGACTGCAACTCGGTCCGGGTGACGTTGGTGGCCTGAGTCGTCTTCTTGGCGTCGACGACGGGGGTAACGGCCACGACCGTCACTTCCTCTTCGAGTTTTCCGATTTCCAGCACGAGATTGATCTCGACGCTGACGCCGATGGCCACGATGATGCCGGACTTCGAGGCTTTCTTGAAGCCGGTCAGCTCGGCCGACAGGTTGTAATCATTGCCGGGGCCAAGAGCTGGAAAACGGAATGCGCCCATTTCGCTCGTGATGGCCGTAACCGGGGCTAGAATCCGGGCCGAAAGCGTCACGGTGACACCGGGAAGAGCGGTCCCTTCCGTATCGGTGACTTTGCCGTAGATGTTTCCGGTTCTGATTTGTGCCATCAACGAGACGGACATGAGCAACACAAATAGAACGATTAAGCTCTTTTTCACATTTCCTCCTAAATTAGGATAAATATTTCCAAAAACCCGGGAGCGGGCGGCCGCTCCAGCCATTCCCTTTGCAGTACGTTCCCGCTTAATTCTCACCTCCTCATTTTTCATATTATTGCAAACAAATGCGTTCATCTTGCTCTCAACTCAATGCAATTTATATGCCAAGGTATAAATTTGATATTATTATAATGATATCAATCATTTATACGGCTTAAAAACAACGTGGCGAGTTTCGATAAAATCCAATTTATTGGATTTATCCAATAAATTGGAAGAGGGGATTAAAGCAATAGTTGCGCTTCAAAAAAGCGAACAGATCCTTCTTTCGCGGAATTGGAAATATTTATTGGGAAAAGCGGCCCCGGCGGGAAACGACTTGGTATTCTTTCCCCTTGATTTTGATATTGAACTTTATAAATGCTCCGTCTTTCGCCTTCGACGCGGGAAAATAATAGAGAAGATAATACCTCTCCGAGGTATTCAAGGCTTTCGATATCGAGGCGGCCGGATTCTGGGAGTTGTCGACTACCCCGCCCGAATTTCCGGCGACCTGGGAGAGCGCCCTGAACACGTCCTCGGACTGTTCGCGCATGACGATTCCAGAATACGTCTCAGGATTCTTGTTCATGAACAGAAAATTGAAAACAATCCCGGAATCGGCAAAGGCTTGCTGAATCCTGTCCGGGTTCAGGGAGGCATTGCGACTGTAGACTTGAAAGAGTTCCTGGACGGCAACCAGGACATGAGGCCTCTCCTGGTTGCCGCTGATGATGTCCTGGAGCAGGCGGGGGCTGATCTCCGGCCGGAATTCCCGCTGGTAGACATAGAAGACGAATTTCTGTCCTTCCTGGCTCTTGACCGCCCGGGCGAACGCCAGGAGTCTCTTTTCGTCCACGGCCCGCAGGGATTCCATTTTTATAAGAGAGTCCCGGTACATGGGCAGGACGAGTTCCAGGGTGAAACCCTCAGCTTCCTCGCCGCCCTCTTCCCCGATCTGAGCCCTGGACTGGGTGCCTTCCATGGACCGGATGAACCTTTTGAGCTCTCCCAGAAGGTTCCGGTACAGGGAATTCCCTATGGTGATGTCCTTTTTGATCCTATCGACCATGTCCTTGGCCAAGGCCTCCCTGGACGCTTGAGCCGCAGCCTGGGGCGAGAGCCGGTACAAATGCATCGGCGTCTGGACTTCCAGGGAGTCTCCGGGCTGGAACACGTTTTCAAAAAAATAACGAACCGCCTCGGCCAGCTTGGGATTGTACTCGAACATCTGAAACATGAAATAGAATTTCCGGGAGACGTTGGGCTGGAAATCCCGGCTGCCCTCCCGGCGCTCGACCGCGTTTTTATTGATGAGGTACAGGGCTTCGATCGGCTGGGGCAGGCCGTTCTCGGAAAATTCAAAATCCTGCAGGCCGAGGTCGGAGACGAAGCGATCGCCGTCCCAAACACGGACGGCAACGGCCTCGGGGGCGGCGGCGGATTGCTGGGGGCTGAGCGAAGCGGGAATGCTTGCCCATGCGATAAGAACCGCGGCTACGGCCAGGGTCTTTTTCATTCGGATCATATTCGAACTCCTTTGCTGCGAATCCTGTCAAATTTTCAAGCCGGCATAGTTTTATGAACTCGGAATAGGTCAGTACGGTTCCCTGCAAAAGACAGGCCAAAAATTGGCATCCGGATGGACTTGCTCCAAATTTAATTATAATATATTCATAATAAAAGAATTATAAATATTTTTGGATTTTGATTTGGCCATTTAGAAGAAATTACAGGGTATGACCTTCGTCAGCTTTCTTTCCAATTATTAAAC
>Ga0315297_10001552_pt1 | contig 14264 bp, 8 predicted proteins | sample YL17G15_0_MG_FD_203628 | JGI IMG/M metagenome (GOLD analysis project Ga0315297, IMG submission 203628) | Sediment microbial communities from Yellowstone Lake, YNP, Wyoming, USA - YL17G15_0 | ecosystem: Environmental > Aquatic > Freshwater > Lake > Sediment | place: USA: Wyoming | collected... | reverse complement strand
ATCGGTTCTACAAGCTCATCAAGCGTGAGGGCAAATCAGCCCTTCGGATCACACAGATTGGCTGGACGAAGGTTCATCTGCCCGGCAGGCAAGAAGATCTGAGCTTAGTTGTCAGTCGTCTGGCTGGGTGCGAGCCGCCGCTGATGCTGTTGACGAATCTGCCGGTGGAAGGGACTAAGAACGTCGCGCGTGTTTTGCGTTATTACATTCGCAGGTGGGAATGCGAGGAGGCAATTCGCTTTCTGAAGAGTCAGGTGGATCTGGAAAAGATACGGACGTTTTCCTGGCGGGCGATTGAGCGTTTGGTCTTGCTGGCGGTGCTGGTGATGGTGTATTTGGGTTGGATTACAGAAGAGCATCCCGGTATCGCTGAGCGGCTGATATACCTCAGTCAGCCATTGCCGGACGAGCCGGAGTTTATTGGGTAGCGGCTTGACACGCACAAACAATCCGAGAACTGTCACAAAACCACTTGGATTCTTCAGCTTGTGGCGCATCGTTCGTTTCTCCTTGCCTTGTTGATCATTCTCCAGTCACTGGCTGCTCTCTCCTGCTGCGCGCTTGAATGGGTCTGATCGGACTGGTCCGACTGCTCACTCCCCCACCGGCGGGAGCTTCATCTCCTCCAGCCAGACGCTCAGGGGGGCGCGCGCCGGGATGAAACCATCGCCCGACCGGTTGTTCATCGGGAAGTTGCTGACCGCGATGGTCACCTTGCCGCCCTTGAATTCGTCGCGGAAATCGGCCCAGATAGGACCGCCGCGGGGCTTGCCGCCTTCTCTCCGCCAGGCGACCACGCCGGCTTTCGACTCGGCCAGCAGCCTGCCGTTGACATAGATCGCGTAACCCTCGCCTGAATTGGCGTGTATACTGCCGCCAACCCTGATGCGGTAGCGATGACCCTCCTTCAACGGCGGCAGATCAAAGCTCCGACGCAGCAGCAACACGTCCCCCTTGAACGCTGTTTTGGGCTCACTGCGCTTGGGGCCGCCGTACCATTCCGGCGTTGGGACCGGCGGCTCATCACCCTGCACTCCGAACGGCGCCTCGCCGCTCTTCCAACCCGCCTGTTTTGCGTCGAAGGCGGGCGCGAACCAGTTCTCCATCCCGGCCGGACAGGTCATCTGGAGGTCGCTGATCCCTTTCTTCTTGTCCTGGGTTTCCGGCAGGTCGAAGCTGAAGTAATCCCAGGCGGCGCCTTGGAGGTCTCCGCCGAAGGGTTTCCAATCGTAGTCCCCTATACCGGCCGTGTGGTAGTAGTTGACCGCGTCATCCAGGGTATCCCCCAGGTAAGGCGATACCTGTGCGGGCTTCTCCCCCTTGATCGCCGCCTGCAGCAGCGGTTGGTTCCGGGGATTGCTCATGAATGCCGCCAGCGCGCCGTCCAGGATCATCGGTTTGACCGCCACCAGCGAAGCGGCTTTCTGTTCTCCCGTCGGCACCGGCTTCGTGGCCTCCGCAGCCACGCGGGCGGCCGTCCGTGATTCACGGTCCGACCGCGGAATCTCCTCGGCTTTGCCGCCCAGCATACGCACCATCGCCCGCCCCATGGCCTCGCCCACCAGCAGGTATGTCTCAGGATTGCGGTTGTAATGGTAATCCTGCTCCCTCGGCGATTCCTCGACCTCGCGCCAGAAATCCCTGGTATCCACCGAGGCCACCGTGCCGGCAAACTCCGGGTGCTGCTTCGGATTGCCCACCGCCATCTGCGCATCCCAGACACCATTCCACGGCCCCTCAGCCAGTCTGTACCCGTTGAAACCAACCGTGGCCACGACGGCCGGCATCTTCGGCACATTGAACTCCTTGCGCAGATCGTTGATCAGGTTGACGAGGTGCTTCTCGTACTCCGCCTTGGGAGCGCCACTGTCCTTGTGGCCCTGGAACCAACAGAAACCGGCGATCTCGTAGCCCTGCCCCTGGTAGCCTGGCACGACCTTGTCAATCTTGTCGAGGGTCTCACGAACACCCTTGACCATGAGCTTGTATTCGAGCGACTCATACTGGTTGGAGACATCCGTGCGACCGCTCGACGGCGGACGGAAGTCAAAACCCAATGAGCGATTGCCCTGGGCCGTCTTGATCAGCAACACCTGCTCGTCATGGAAGGTGCCCATCACGTAACCGAAACCCAGTTCCGGCCCGATGCTTGCCCTATTGTTCGAGGTTGCGGAAAGCGCCGAGCCGGCACTTTCAGGATGAAGACGGGCTTCCTTGTAGAACACATCGTTGCGCACGGTCCAGTTGCTCTGGTCGTCGAGCAGGTACAGGAACTTCTTGTCCTTCTTCGTCAACGTCACGAGATCGCCCTTGCCCTCAAGCTCAACCTGCTCCAACCAGAACGCGGCCGAACCGCCCTTGAAGTAGGTGATCATGACTGGATAGCGCCTGCCTTTTTCAAGGGCGACCTTTCCGACGACGGGCTTGCCGCCAAGCTCCTTGCGATACACCTCCTTGCCGTCCAGGGCGACGACACTGTACGTGCTGTCTTCAAAACCCGCGTGAAGGGTGTAGGTCCCGGTGGCCGGCACGTCAATGGCGGCACTTACCACCACCGTATGCGGGCCATCAATGGCGGGCAGTTTCTCGGATACTGTTCCCAAAGCCACCGTGGCGGTCTTGGCCAGCGTCAGTTTGGCGCAGTCTGCCTTGGGATCGTAGGCCCCCTTGTAGAGAGAGACCTTCGCACCTTTCGCCGCGTTCGCATCGGCCGACTGGTACACCCCGTGTGCGGCAAGCGCAGACCCGCCAATCGGCATGACGCCCGGAATGATCGCGGGATCGGCCGACAGGAAGATGCTCGGATAGAGCGGACGAGCGCCGCTGATATCCCCCATCCCCACCATGTTGGATTGGCCCGCCAGGATATAAACCTTGACCGGCTTGCTGGTGTCAGGCGCTTTCCCGTCCGGCCTGGGCAACTGATCCGGAATCTCCCTGGCAGCAGCAGGAAGGACGAGGATTGCCATCGCCACGGCGGCGAGGGTCAATACGGTTCTGATTCGGTTTCTTGTAGTCACTATTTTCTCCTGTTAAATGAAGTAAGAAGGGCAAACGGCTGAGTCTGTTTTGCTCTCATCCAAAAAGACCTCTACTGAGATCATAATTATCTTTGGCTATTTGTTTCTTGAGGTTTTCGACAATGCGGCTTCACTCTTTTTCCGGTGCAATATTCAATCCCAAAGCCAGACCATAGGCGGTTTGCGAACCCTAATCGTATACGCCGGTTTCGGTATTGAAAATCTCTTTATGTAAAGCTTTTCGACTGAGATTTCCCATTTGTCTTTACTACTGCACGCTTTGAGACTGTGCTTGAGACACCGTTGTAAAATTCAAGCCCTATAACTGGGTATCCTACCAATCTGGTATTGGGCTTCCACATGGCCAGCTCAGAACAAACGTATTGCCGGCAGGATATGCAGAGACAGCCTGAACATGTGAGTCAACGAAAACGGCGTTGGCCTCTCCCTTGTTCAAGTCGCCCCCTGGAGGATTGTGGTAAGTTGCGAAACAATCCGTATTGCACGGAGGAGTTGACCGTAGATTGTTATCATTGACTCCAGCGCCACTGAGGCCTGGAATCCGCCATGTATTCTCCTCAGAGAAGAAGAACACACGGTCCGGATTCTTCACCTGCGACTCTTTCTTGAGATTCTTGATGACAGTATCAAACGGTGAGGGTACGGCACCCCATGCATCGCCATTAAGATAGGAATTCATACCGTAACTGTACTGAGGTTCAATGGCGATTGTTGTGCCGCTACAGAGATAGCAGCCCATCGTTTTGGTCACTACATTGAACTCGGGACACAAGTGTATATCGCTGTTTTTCAGATAAGGCCAGAGGACACCGGCGAGTGTGGGGTTCCGGTTAAGATTCTTGCTGGCATCATGCCACCGGCATCCCCTCCCGCCGTCCTTGTAAAGCCAAGTGAATGAATACGGCATGACGCCATCGTTATCATCGATATACAGCCTCGCTGCCAGGCCGTACTGACGCAGGTTACTTCTACAGATCGTTCCGCGCGCCTGCTTTTTCGCCCGCTGCAGGGCGGGCATCAGGATTGCCATTAGCAGTGCTATTATTGCGATGACGACGAGGAGTTCGACAAGGGTAAATGCCGACTTCTTCATAGGTATGGCTCCTTTCGAGTCAGGAGATCCACAGGTTTTCGAGAAGGATAACGAGGCAGGTTAGTCCTTCTTCAAATTCAGATTTCCCATTTAATTTCACAAGCGGCATTTCTGCACGCTTTGTCACTGTTTTTGAAGCACTACTGAACAATTCAAGCCCCATAGCACAAAATGTTCATCTCAATTTCAAGACAATCCCAGGCACCCGATAAACAATAACTACATTATTTAGGAACCGGTTCTGTTAACGAATTATCATCAAGCCACGCTGTGGCCATCAGAGCAAAATCGTCGAAGTTTATAACACAGTTCCTGTCAAAGTCAGCTGGGTAATCCGCCGCCAGACCCCTGCCGATAGCCGCCTGACAGGCATCATCGTACACGTCAATCGCCATGGTATCTTGCACAGTCGGGTGAACTCCGTCGTGAACCGCAAGTGTCAACGTAACGGTGGACCGGTTGGCGGTAGCTTTGGTAACCGTTGGCGCTTCAACGTTCGCCGCCGGAGGATTGAATACAACACCATCAGCAGGATCCGCCCTCCAAGCATAGGTCAAAACCGCGTACGGTTCAGTGTTATTCACAACGGTCGGAGCCAATTGTACAGCCCGGCCGGACCAGGTAATCATATCGACGCCGGCATCCACAGAATAGAGCGGGGGTCCGTCCGGAAAATACAGGTTGAGAATCTCGTCCACGCGTGCTTTGATTCTGGCACAGGTCGCTTCAGTATAAACCTCGCCGTCAGCCTGCTCCGGATCAGTTCCACAATAGTCCCAACCATTATCTTGCCAATAGCTCGTAGTATCCCACTGTCTTGCATGTTCCCTTTCGGTCCAATTCCCGCTTATGCTGGGCTGATGCCCCCACCAGCCCAATGCAAAAGCCCGGAAAGCGGCATTGTCAGCCGGCACGAGGGATTTGTAATGAACAAGGGTGTCGTAGATTGCCTTGGACGCCGGCAGGTTCTCCGCTTCGATGGCAGCTTTCAGAGCATTTGCGTTTACGGGATGGGTACCCCAAAAATGGAACAATGGCCTAAGATCAACGCCTACACTTTGGCACCATCTTAAAATAAGGTCGTCTATGTTTGAGCCGTGCCTTGACCAGATGATCCCATTTTCATAATCTTCGTTAATCGAATACCAAAAAGCGTTTAGACCTTCCCAGCCGAAAAGCCTTGCTATGTCAACAAATTTGGCATGTCCTTTGAGCTGGTATGCTTTTTCCGCTTCTGCCATCGGCACCTCATGCGGTGTGAAGTTAAAAACGGTCATCCAGGTAACCGCGGTATTGTCTAAAGTGCGGTTTGCGTTGCCTTGATAACCACATGAAGCGGCAAAAGCGTAATCCATGGCATATCCGAATTTCTGATGCCAGACCGCCACGTGCAGCAAGTTGACGGTAGACTCCATTTCGCCGGGGAATTTAACAAACAGGTAACCATGTCCCGCTTCATGGAAGACATAGTCCGGAACATATTCAGGGCCCTTGACAAGATAATGATTGGCGTTGCCGCCATAATTCGAGTTAGGATTGTAAGTCGCATTTACAGTAGGATATCCCGGCGCGTACACGGAGGCACGTAGAAAAAGATCGACTTGAAGGTACATTGTTTCCTTACCGCAGCCCTCCGGAAATCCCATCAAGTCGTTCGTCGCGTCCATCGCCTTATCCCACTTCTGCATCAGCGTTAAAGGGTCGTCAAACTTAAAGATCCAGTCGGTTGGAACCTGCATCATAAACTTGTCCGACTGGAAATCCGCCCATGGAGCCTGACGATTGCGTTCTATAGTCTGCCATTGGCGAAGCGATGTCGAATGGAAACTCTTTGCTGAAAAGAATGGTGAACGAACCGCGTTTCTTATCTGTACATCAACAATACCCGCGTTCGAATGCTCAGGAACTTCTATATAAATGCCTCCTCCCAGAGGGCTTGCGACTTTGACTTGCGTACTATCGATATTATAAACCAGCGAAGATCGATCCAGTCGTTTAACCGTTGGTTTATTGGAAAAATCCCAGGAGTGAGCACCTACTCTCACCTGGTAACCCTTCCCCAACATTGCAGGCGGAACTGTAACCGTTGCTATCGTTCCAGGCGCCAAATAGGTTCCAGTGGGTCTTCTTGCAGGGCGCTCCTCATGCATCACGTCGTGGCCCCAGGGGTCTAAGTAGCTCCCGTCTATGGTTGCCGTATGACTTGCTTCGGGGTCTACAGGTGGGTCTGCTGCGCCTGGGAAATTAGCCGAACTGTCAAATTTAAATCCATCTATAAGACTTTCATAATTTGCGATATTGTCTGTTGTGTAGGTATAATCCATGATGTACTGCATCACGTGATATATGGTCCAGTGTATATCATTCACTGCTGTACTCCTGGCAAAACTCTGAATTGGGCTGCCAAGAACAAAAAGAGGGCCGATTACAGTGTCATACGTTTCAACCAGATCAAAACCTGCTGCCATAACGGTATTATGGCTTCCGAAAAGCGTCTTATTTGCATCGATCGTCAATTCATGCGCTTCTATCCGGGCGGCATCCAAAGGAGTGACGCCTGTAATATGATCTTTAAGGGCTGTTAGTGCCGAAAGGAGTTCCGTCTCGCCGGCGTTGACCGCTGGGGTCGTGAGGACGAGGATTGCCATCGCCACGGGGGCGAGGGTGAAAATCGTCTTGATTCGGTTTTGTGTAATCACCATATTCTCCTGTTCAATTACATGAATTAAGAACGGCAAACGGCTGCGTCCGTTTTGCTCTCACACGAGCAAAACGATGACGCAAAACGCTATCGGGCGCCTGAGACAATCCCAGGCGCCCGATACGTCATGACTACATTATTTGGGAACCGGTTCTGTTAACGAATTATCATCAAGCCACGCTGTGGCCATTAGAGCAAAATCGTCGAAGTTTATAACACAGTTCCTGTCAAAGTCAGCTGGGTAATCCGCCGCCAGACCCATGCCGATAGCCGCCTGACAGGCATCATCGTACACGTCAATCGCCATCGTATCTTGCACAGTCGGGTGAACTCTGTCGTCAACCGTAAGTCTCAACGTAACGGTGGATGGATTGTCGGTAGCTTGGGTGATCGTAACCGTTGGATCTTCAATGTAAGCGTTAGGATCGAATACAACACCAGCGGCAGGATCCGCAGTCCAGAGATAGGTCAAGGGCACCTGTGGGTCACAGGGATCGTTATTAACAACGTCCGGAGCCAATTGTACCGGTTGGCCTGACCAGGTAATCATGCTTATGCCGGCATCGACATAAGGAAACGTCGAATCTAAGGTGACAGGGACCCCTTGCGGAGTGAGGGTATTTTGGCTGTCACCCGGGCCGGCGAGCGAACTGCCGTCAAGTTGCCCGTCGGAATTGCTGCCGGTTCCCCAGACTGTCCCATCGGTGAGTTCGAAGATGGTGAAGTGGTATCCGCAGGCAAGGGCCATGACGGGGGCGTCCAGCGTGAGGGTTTGCGGTGACTGGTAGCTGACAGGCGAAGCGTCACCGCCTCCGCACTGGCCTTCGAAGTTCCTTCCCCAGAGGTATGCCTGGTTGGTCGAGCCGATGGCGCCAGAGTGATGATAACCGGCCGCAATGGCAGTGATGCCGCTGAGCCCGGCAACGGCGGTAGGAGTGTTAGTCGAGGTGGTGGTACCAAGGCCCAACTGCCCAAAGGCGTTGTTGCCAGTGGCGAGCACTGAGCCGTTAGTGAGAAGGATGAGTGAGTGCTGCCCACCTGCCGCGACGGCGAAAGCGTTCGAAACGCTGGGAACGAGAGTCGGGATCGGTCGATCGGCTGTGTCTGCCAGACCAAGCTGGCCGTGCGTGTTACGTCCCCAGCTACAAACCGTGTTGTCACTCATGACCGCGAGCGAGAACCCGTCCCCGGCCGCCATCGAAGCGACGCCGGTCAGAACGAGGGTCGCCGACCCGGTGTCCAGGAGGCCCCCATCGCCGAGCTGTCCGCTGCCGTTGTGGCCACACGCGAAGAGCTGGCCGGTATCGTGATCGAGCGCAAGAAAGTGGCGATGTCCGGCGGCGATGGCATCGATGCCGCTGAGGCCTGCGACCTGGACGGGGTTGGCGATGGCATTTGGAGTTCCGTGCGGCGTAGTGTGCTGCAGGGTACTCTCGCCGAGAAACCAGACGGTGCCGTCGAACTTGAGGGCGATGGTGCTAAAGCCGCCCGCGGCAACCTGCGTGACGCCGGTCAGCCCGGGAATCGTGGCGGGGATATCGTTGGGACTCGGGCCAAGCTGCCCGTAGGTCCCGTCACCAAGGCCGAGGATCTGTCCGGAGTTGACTCCCACGAAGTGATATCCCCCAGCCGAGAGATAGGCCGGATCGGCCCAGAGCGGGGCAACGCCGAAGAACATGATAGCCAAGAGCACTATGTATCGAAGTTTCGTCATCTTATTTCGCCTCCGCTTTGAGTTGGGTAGTCAGGGCGTCCATCTCCGCCACCTTCGAGGCGTATCGCGGATCATTAGCGAGATTGGTGCGCTGGTAGGGATCGACCGTTACGTCGTAGAGCTGCACCGCTTCCGGGTCATTCGGGTAGCCGTTATCCGGGTAGCGGGTGTAGCTGAAGGACTCGGTGCGCACCCCTTCGTTCTTGAAGACGGTGGCGATTGCGGGATGATCGTGGAGGAATACGGTGCGCCAGTCGGCTGGCGGAGCGCCCTCGACGATGGGACGCAGGGAACGCCCCTGCATGACGGCGGGCTGGGAGACCCCGGCATAGTCGAGTATGGTGGCGGGAATATCAAGATTGAGCGTCATCTGACTTACGCGCTGGCCTCGAAGGGTAGCGGGGAGCCGCGGGTCGTAGATCACGAGTGGAACCCGGATGGATTCTTCCTGGATGTACCACTTGCCGATCTGGTGGCGCTCGCCGTGGAAGTAGCCGTTGTCCGATCCAAGTATTATGACGGTGTTGTTCGTCACGCTGTCAGAATGGTCGCCGTCGCCGTTTGAATCGTCCAGGGCGGCGAGTATGCGTCCGATCTGTACATCGACGCCGTGGACCAGACGGTAATACTTCTTGGTATTGTCCTGGTAATTCTGCTCGGTGCTAAATTCGGAGACCCATCCGGCAGTACCTGCCGCATTGGGCGCCTTGATAAACGAAGGCAGTGCGTCGAACTGGACCTGCGTGTCGGTCTTTGCGTGGGCAATGGTGTCGCCTGAATAGAGGCTGTCGTAGGCTGGATCGGGTTGTAAGGGGTTGTGGGGGGACTTGAAGCTGATCTGCAGGCAGAAGGGCGCCGCGGTTGGATTCTTGGCGGGGTCGGCCGCATCTCTCAGAAACTCGATGGCGAGATCGCCCATGAATTGGGTCAGGTGGCGGCCGTTCGCGGACTCGCCATCGATGACCTGGCCAAAGTAGGATCCCTGACGGTCGTAGCCCTTGTTGAAATCGTAGGTGCCGAAGAGCCCGGTGAAGCCGTCGCAGTGCCCGTGCTTGCCGATGAATCCCATGTAGTAGCCGTCGGCGTCCAGTTGGGCCGGGTAGGAGTTCGCCCACTGCTCAGCCGTGTACGTTCCCTTCTGGACAGTTATGACTCCGTGGCGCGCCATGTGCTGGCCCATGAAGACGCTGGCGCGACTCGGCCCGCAGATTGAAGTGGAAGTGAAAGCGTTCTCGAAGATGGTTCCTTGAGCTGCAATGCCGTCCATGTGGGGCGTGGTGATAACCGAGTTGCCGGTAAAGCCCGCCGCGTCCCAGCGCATGTCATCGAGGAAGAAGAAGAGGAAGTTGGGCCGCTGCGACACGTTCAGAGTTGAAACCGGCGGATCACCGAATACCCGTTTTGCAGGCAGCGCGTAAAACGCAGATGCTCCGAGTGCTGCATGTTTTAAAAAATCCCTTCGACTGTACATGAATATCCTCACATTGTTCTAAAGATTGAATCCAAAGCCCAAGCGAGCAAATAAGAAAATCCTATTCCAAAGTTATTGTGTTTAATACTGTTTATCACACTCTCTCTGCTGACAAACGTAGTTGAACAAAACGCCCAGAATCAAATACCGATACATATTATTGATCTTTCTTACCATATCCCCTTATCACGGGAAAAACCACGAAAAGTCAAGGAAAACCCACAGACCCCCGGATCCCGCGCCAAATCGGGTAGAAACACGACGGGCTCAAACGAAGGGGGCAGTCTTTGTTGTCCGAGCATATTGATGACGCAAAACGCTATCGGCCGCCTGAGACTTTTCCCAGGCGCCCGAAACATCATGACTACATTATTTGGGAACCGGTTCTGTTAGCGTATAATCAACAAGCCATGTTGTGGCCATTACAGCAATATCTTTGAAGTTTGTAATACAATTCTCGTCCAAATCAGTTGGATCAATCACCGCCAGACCCAAGTCAAGAGCCGCCAGACAGGCATCATCATAGACGTCAATCGTCATCGTATCTGTTACAGGGTCCTTGCCAGGGAGTGTAACGGCAAGTGTCAGCGTAACGACCGACGGGTTGTCGGTAGCTTTGGTAATCATAACCGTTGGAGCTAAGGCGGCGGGATTTGAGAATTCAACGCCATCGGGCGGCTCCGCACTCCAGGCATACGACAAGGGCCTTTGCGGAACCTCGGTATCGTTATTGACAACGTTCGGATCCAATTGGACCGCCTGGCCTGACCAGGTCACCATATCGACGCCGGCATCGACAGAAGGGAGATTCGCATCAACAAACCCGTCCTCGAAGGCCGCCGCGATGGTGGCAACGTCGGTTTTGGTGGTGTCAAACGAGAACGTATAGAGGCCAGGCGAGCTGATGTCTGCACGGGCCACGGCATGGCCGGCCCAGTTGTTGCCGGCCTCCAGCCCGGCGATCGTTACAGCTCCCGCCGGCGAGTTGGCAGTAACACCCGGCAGCGGGCTGGCAGTATTGCCTTGCCCGCCCATCCCGATATTAAAGATCACTATCGAACCAGCGGCTGTCGTGGTCAGGTCCACGGTGGCGGCGCCAGGGGCAGCCGCTGTGGGGCCAACGCCCTCCGCGGTGCCCGACAGGCCAATGGCGGTATAGACATAGTTATTCCCGTTCCCACTGACCGAAGCCTGGATGAGGCCCGCAGTGTGGTAACGACCGGGGTTGTCCAGATACCAGATGTCCGTCGCCGTTTGCCCGTGACCGCCAGTCGCCGGATCCGCCGGATTCACCTCCACTGCCTTGGTCAGGCCTACGCCGTCATACGTAATGTTGACAATGTTGCCTGAGAGGTTGTTAGGGAAGTTGTGCTCGCCCGTAGCCACCACGACCAGCTTGTCGGAACCACTGGCATCGAAGGTGCCGAGCGCTGAAGTTGGTTGCCAAGACTGGAAGCCGTCGAAGGTGATCGCCGCGTTGGCCGATGCGGCCAGGATTGCCATCGCAACGGCGGCGATGGTTAATATAGCCTTGAATCTGTTTCTTGTAGTCATGATTATCTCCTGTAAAATCAGGTCAAGATTAAATTTACTAATAACCGCAAACGGTACGTTATCACCCGCCTGAGACAATCCCAGGCGGAGCGATAAATAATAACTGCATTATTTAGCAACCGGCGCTGTTAACGCATTACCAGTAAGCCATTTTGCGGCCGCCTCAGCTAAATCTTCGAAGCCTGTAATACAGTTTCCGTCAAAGTCGCCCGGATTATCAGCCCCCAGACCGGCGGCTTTCGCCGCCAGACAGGCATCATCGTACACGTTGATCCTCACGGCATCTGTCACAGGCGGGTTCTCTCCGTCGTCAACCGTAAGTCTCAACGTAACGGTGGATGGATTGTCGGTAGCTTTGGTGATCGTAACCGTTGGATATTCAATGCTGTTAGAATCGAATACAACACCATCGTTAGGGTCTGCCTTCCAGGCATAGCTGACGACCGTCACACCGTCTTGAACGGTCGCATCCAATTGGACCGCCCGGCCGGACCAGGTAATCATGTCATCGCCGGCATCGACAGAATAAGGTGTCAGCAACTCGACCATCCCCCGGCCGAGGGCGTCGCCGGTCAGCATGAAGGTCTCGGCGTTCCGGTTGTAGTGGTAGCCCTGGTCGGCCGGCGACTCGGCGACGCTGCGCCAATAGCCTCGCGTGTCCATCGTTTTCACGTTGCCGGCGAACTCGGGATACTTGCCCCGCTCGCCGCTCACCGCAAGCTGCGCCTCGGCGACCACCAGCCCATAGCCGCTGGTCCCAGGGTCCCCGCACCCCGTGGCGAGCACAAAGGGCGCGTTGGTCTTAATATGGCCCGGGTAGCGGTTTTCGTAATAGTGCCGCAGTTGCTTGATGAACGGAACCAGGTTGGTCTCATAGCGGCTGGCGCCGGGTTCACCCAGGTCCTTGTTGCCCTGCCACCAGACGAAGCCGGCGATCTCGAAGCCCTGCGCGGCCCACTGCGGATACTGGGTCGCCCAGTTGTCGAGGATGTCGGTCACGTTGAAGACCGAATAAACATTCCAGTAGGTGGCCCACTGCGCGCCGATCCCCGGCTTCGAATCCGCACTGGAGGTGTGGGCCGTCTTGCTGATGTAGGTTCCCCCGCCTTGGCGGACCTGGCAGTTCACGGGATACGCTGTGGCATCCGCCCAGGCCGGGGCGCCCATGTCGCTCTCGGCCAGGAAGAAATCGTCGTATTGCTTGCCGGCATACCAGCCGTAGGGCGATGGGCCCCCGCCGATGGGCCAGGAGTTGGGTGAATCTCCGTAGCCGGCGTAGGTGTTGCCGTTGTAGTCGAACCGCGGGCTGCCGGGCGGCAGGCAGTCCCAGAGGAGGCTGCGGTTGCCTTGGGAGGTCTTGAGGACCAGCACCGGCTCATTAAAGTAATAGCCCATGACGTGGCCAAAGCCCAGTTCCGGGCCGATCGCCGTCGAAGCGGAGCCCTGCCCCACGGTCAGCGGGGCGTTGCCGAGGGCGGTGATCACCCCCCGGTACATCACATCATTGCGGACCGTCCATGCGCCGGCATCATCCAACAGGTTCGGGAACATACCGTCCGTCTTCGTAATAGTTTCTAATGTACCGGGAGTACCGAGAGGACTGATATTACCCATCCCCACCATGTTGGATTGACCTGACAGAATGTACACCTTGACCGGTTTAGTGCTATCAGGCGGTGTCGTGTCCGGGTCGGGCAGCGGATTCGGAATATCCGCAGCGGCGGGAAGGACGAGGATTGCCATCGCCACGGCGGCGAGAGTACATACTGTTCTGATTCGGCTTTGTGTGATCATCATATTCTCCTGTTAAACTAAGCAGGAACTCCAAGCGCCTGAGTCTGCTTTGCTATCCGTGAGGAGTTCTTAAGACCGACACGAATAAGACCTTACCCGGCGCCTGAGACTTTTCCCAGGCTCCCGATAATTAACAACTACATTATTGAGCAGCCGGTTTAGGGTTAAGGTTTAGCAACCGGTTCTGTTAACGTATAATCAACAAGCCATGTTGTGGCCATTACAGCAATATCTTCGAAGTTTGTAATACAATTCTCGTCCAAATCAGTTGGATCAATCACCGCCAGACCCAAGTCAATCGCCGCCAGACAGGCATCATCATAGACAACAATCGTCATCGTATCTGTTACAGGGTCCTTGCCTTCAAGGGTAACGGCAAGTGTCATCGTAACGACAGTCGCATCGCCGGTAGGGGCAGTTTTCGTAATCGTAACCGATGCATCTTCTTGATCAGCGCCTGTGATTACAACATCAAGGTTAGGATCGCCAATACCGTTAGGCTCGGCAGTCCAGAGATATGTCAAGATCCCCTGAGGCTCAGTGGTATCGTTATTAACAACGTTCGGATCCAATTGTACCGCTTGACCTGACCAGGTAACCATGTCCATGCCGGCATTAACATCAGGAAGATTCGGATCAAGAACCTCCCCGATCACTTCATCAAACGTCGTGCCGATGCGGATCTCGTCAACAAAGAACTTGGTGCCCGCGATATTAAGGAGGTCGAACTGGCTCTGGTCCAGGTTCGGCTTATTGGCAGTCCAGTTGACGCTCGAAAGATCGGGTTTGAGCGCAACCAGGGCGTCGAATGCCGCCTCGCTCAGCGTGTCCGTTTCCAGGAAACGGACGACCGTGATGATATCTTCCCCGCCGGTGTCGGCGTCCCATTCGATCTT
>Ga0315297_10001550_pt1 | contig 14273 bp, 14 predicted proteins | sample YL17G15_0_MG_FD_203628 | JGI IMG/M metagenome (GOLD analysis project Ga0315297, IMG submission 203628) | Sediment microbial communities from Yellowstone Lake, YNP, Wyoming, USA - YL17G15_0 | ecosystem: Environmental > Aquatic > Freshwater > Lake > Sediment | place: USA: Wyoming | collected... | reverse complement strand
GATTACATGCCTAACAAGATAAAACATGCTGCGTCTGTCCTAATAATGCCCAAACGGTCGGACAAGAGGTACATCGTCGGAGTTTATGATAGAACATACCCCATAGAAATATTTAGGGACCATTTCCTCTTTATTGGCGGAAACTTGAAGGGCGACTACTCTCCGTTATCGCTTCTGACTCGGGAGATTTCAGAGGAACTTGGATTGATGGCGACACTCCAGGACGAGACTGTGAACGGAAAGAAAAACCCGCGTAAGATTGCAGAAATCGATGAAAAAAATTATGCTCCTAGAAATTTGAGGGAAAAACTCAGAAACGAGGTATTGGATTTTGCAAAAGGTTATGCTGATTTTGCCACAAGAATTGATAAAACTAGCATCGGCACCGATGAGGATGTAACAGCGGTTATAAGCACTTATGTCGCATATGTCGACAATGACTTATTCGACCGCATAGAGAATGAAATCAAAAAGGGCAGACAAATAGTAAATGAAGGCAAGCTGATGGTAGTCAAACGTGATGAGCTAGTCGATGGAAAAATAAGAGGTGCGTGGGGCTATGCCACGATATTGAATGATATAACAGGTCTAAATGTTCCAGAATATCCTTTTGTAGAAGTAAGTTCTTTGGGAGAGCCGCCAAAGAACTCCTTTGCAGCTTATAAATAATATTTAAGAAGGACAAGATTCTAAAATTTATAAACGTGTAAGAGGTAGTATCTTTATGATGGAGAAAACAGCAAAGATATTTGTTTCCGGACATGAAGGGATGTTTGGTCAGGGATTGATACGACGTCTGAAATCAGCAGGCTATACTAACATAGTCACTATGCCGTCCTCTGAACTTACTGAACAGGTCGCTGTTCACAATTTCTTTCAAAAAGAAAAGCCAAAATATGTCCTAATGGCCACTGTAAAGGAAGGCGGTATCCAATTCAATATGAACTATCCTGCTGACCTTATCTACACAAATATTCAGATAGAAACCAATGTTATCCATGAAGCATGGAAAGCAAAAGTGAAGAAGCTCTTATTCATAGGCAGCTCCTGTATCTATCCAAAGTTCTGCCCGCAGCCAATGAAAGAGGAACACCTGATGACAGGTGATGTTGAACCGACCAATGATGCTTACGCTGTGGCAAAAATTGCTGGAATAAAGATGTGTCAGGCATACGACCGTCAGTATGGCACCAATTTCATCTCTGCAGTCCCAACGATGATATATGGCCCAGATGACAGCTTTGATCCTAAGTCGTCCCATGTTTTGCCTTCCTTTATATTGAAATTCGAGCGGGCAAAAAAGGAGAAAAGAAAAGACGTGACGCTATGGGGTACTGGTTCTCCCCGCAGAGAGTTCCTGTACATAGACGATTTTGCCGATGCATGCATATTTTTGATGAACAACTATAATAAATCAGAAATGATTAACGTAGGCTACGGAAGTGATATATCAATAAAGGAGCTGGCAGTTATGGTGAAGGCTGTTACTGGATTCCATGGCGAACTGGTGTTTGATGCTTCAAAGCCTGATGGCATGCCAGCTAAGTTGCTTGATACGAGCAAATTAAAGACATTGGGTTGGAAGCCAAAGATAGATCTGAAAGAAGGCTTGAAGAAAACCTATGGATGGTTTAAGCTGAATATAACGGTGTAAAAATGATTGATGCTGACACTAATTTAATTAAAATGTTGGGTGAGAAAGCAGCTTGGGCTAGGAATGAGGCCCTTAGGATGCACAAGACGTGCCGCGAGATGAGAATAGCTTCCTGCCTTTCTGATATCGAAATCTTCACTGTACTTTACTATGGCAAAATTCTGAAATTTGACCCAAAGAATCCAATGTGGCCTGGTAGGGACAGGTTCGTCATCAGCAAGGCGCACGGGTCTGTTTCTTTATACCCAATACTTGCTGATGTTGGCTTTTTTAACAAAAAAGAAGTGGAGAAAGTAGGCACAGAAAATTCTTTGCTACCTGGAAGCATCCCTGACTGCCGCGTGCCAGGATTCGAAACTATAAATGGTTCATTAGGTCACGGCCTTGGCGTAGCCTGCGGCATCGCACTTGCTCTCAAAGCAAATAATTCAGACTCTAATGTGTTTGTAATGATGGGCGACGGGGAGCTGTATGAAGGATCTGTCTGGGAAGCAATCATGTTTGCAGCGCAACACCGTCTGGATAATCTAGTACTAGTCATAGACCATAATAAAATGTGTATGCTTGGTCTTTGCCGGGATATCCTAGATATCAGTCCTTTGGATAAAAAGTTTGAGGCATTTGGTTGGAAAACAAAGTCCATAGATGGCCATAGCGTGTCAGAGCTGTATCATACTATGAAGGAGTTGAAACAGGAAAAAGCAGGCAAGCCAAAGGTGATAATTGCGAACACAGTGAAGGGGAAGGGTGTACCCTCGCTGGAGATAGATCCGCTATGCCACATAAAATCAGTGGACATTGCAGAAATAGATGCCATACTCAAAGAGGCCAAACAATGAATGATAAACCAAAAACCATGCGTGATGCCTTGATAGGCAGGCTCTGTCAGCTGATGCAGGGAAGGAAAGATATTTTCTTCCTGTCAGGCGACCTGGGAGCACCGGCTCTTGATGAACTGAAAACAAAATTCAAAGACAGATTCATTAATGTTGGTATTGCTGAGCAAAATCTCATCAATTTGTCAGCAGGTCTGGGATTAGAAGGTTTCAATGTTTATTCGTACGCTATTGCGCCGTTCTTGACAATGAGAGGTTATGAACAGATAAAGAACAACTTGTCCCTGTTGTCAGAATTCAGGGAGATGAATGTGAATCTGATAGGGCTAGGGGCTGGCATAAGCTACGATGTGGCCGGACCTTCGCATCATGCAATAGAAGACATAAACATCATGATGATTTTGCCAGAGTTCATAGTCTTTTCGCCGAGCGATTGGGTGCTAGCAGAAAAGTTTGCAGACTGGTCCCTTGAGATTAAAAAGCCAAAGTATGCCAGGCTGGACAGCAAACTGTTGCCCCAAATCTACAAGGATGACCAGAAAATAAATTTTCATACGGGCTTCTGCGAGCTTAAGAAAGGGGAAAAAGTCTGTCTTGTGTCAACAGGCTATATGACTCACAGAGCATTGGAAGTAGCTGCCGAATGCGCCAAAATTGGGATGAACACAGGTGTCATAGACGTCTTTTTGTTAAAACCACTGAATTCTGATTTAATTTGGAACATGTTGAAAAAATATGATTCGATAATCACTTTGGAAGAAGGATTCATTAACAAGAGCGGTCTCGACAATGCAATATCAAATTTATTGAGGACTAAGCAGTCTAACGCAAAATTGATAAGGTTCGGATTCGGTGATAAATTCGTCCTAGAGACTGGAAGCAGGGAATATTTACATAAGCTCAATCATTTAGACAAAGAAAGCATTATGAAAGTTGTCAAGGAGGCAATGGCATGAAATTTCTCGTAACAGGAGGAGCAGGTTATATTGGTTCCATACTGGTACCCAGATTACTTGAGAAAGGTTGGGAGGTAACAGTCGTAGACAATTTCATGTACGGACAATCGTCTCTGTTAGATGTTTGCCATAATGAAAATCTTACTATTGTCCGGGGTGACGTGCGGGACGAACAACTCATGTCAAAACACATACAGGGTGCTGACTTTATTTTACCTCTTGCTTGCATCACAGGTGCACCTGCTTGCGATAAGAAGCCTATCGAAGCCACGACAATAAACCTGGATGCGATAAAGCTGATATTGAAGCTGCGTAAACCAAAACAGAAAATAATTTTCCCAACCACCAATAGCGGGTATGGTATAGGTCAAGAAGGCATACATTGCACTGAAGAAAGTCCGCTGCGCCCCATATCACTGTATGGAAAACTGAAGGTCAGCGCTGAGCAAGAAATTCTGAAGGCAGGCAACTGCATAACACTAAGACTTGCGACTGTTTTCGGCATCAGTCCAAGGATGCGCTTTGATCTGCTTGTTAATGATTTTGTATATCGTGCACTTGTGGACCGCTCACTTACACTTTTCGAGGCTCACTTCAAAAGGAACTATGTTTACATAGGAGATGTTGCACGGGCATTTATCCACAGTGTGTTGAACTTTGACAAGATGAAGAATCAGACTTATAATGTTGGATTAAGCAGCGCGAACATCTCAAAGTGGGAACTGTGCCAGGAAATCAAGAAACAAATACCGCAATTTTGGTTTACAGAATATACTGGTGAAGGGTGGGCAAAGGACCCTGACAAAAGGAACTACATCGTAAGTAACGAGAAGATAGAAAGTACAGGATTCAAGGCAGATACTTCATTACAGAAGGGTATTACAGAATTAATCAAGGGTTATCAGATAATGCGCAGGAACCAGTTTTCAAATATTTGAGAATGCCATTCCAGGGGTATTGATTAATTATGTGTCAACCAATAAACGAAGAAGAAATAAAAATATTGGATAGTATGATTAAAACTATTAAAAACTCAGATCCAATCTATCACCCTTCTTTATTTTGGAAAAATTTAAACAAAATCAATCTTGAACAACTAAGTGCACTTGGTTACTCAAAATTTAAGAGGACAGTCAACCAGAACTATTTTAACTTTTTGGTTCTAGGCCCTAAAAACCGACAATTCATAAGCGTATTCTTAAAATGGCTGAAAAACCCCAAATTACAAGTATTCACATCAAAATTTGAAGGCGACAAATACATTATAGGCGGTGATCATAAATTCAGGCTTAACAAAATGCAATTGTTCTTCTACAAATTATTTATCTCCATGTTATGGGAATACACAAAAACAATTGATAAAGAAAATTTATTAGAACATCTTGAAGAACCCATAGAAGGTGATCCACTAAGGATTTTTTACAGAGGGAAGTTAATCTCACAAGATCTATGTAATTCTATCTTAGAGTATTACAGCATCACAAATCGTATACCCTCCGAGACCAAGAAAAATTTGACAATAGCTGAGTTGGGGGGGGTTATGGAAGAAATGCATTTGTATTTCTAAAAGCTCTAAAATGTAAATATGTTCTTTTTGATATCCCTCCAGCCTTATACATATGCCAAAGATATCTAAGCGCAATTTTTCCAGAGCTTAAAATATTTAAATTTCGGGATTTCAAAAAATACTCAGAAATTAAATCAGAATATGAAAATGCAGATATATGCCTTTTTACTCCAAATCAAATGGAACTTTTGCCTAAGCACCAATTCAATCTTTTTATAAATATTAGTTCATTACAGGAAATGACAGTAGAACAGATAAAGCATTACTTTAGCCTTATTGATGAATATTGCAATGGCTACTTCTACACCAAACAATGGTTGCGCTCAAAAAATCCTCAAGATAATCTAACAATCTCCTACAAAGATTATCCAGTTCCCTCTGATTGGAAATTAATTTTTTTTCAGAAACATCCAATCCAAACAAAATTTTTTGAGGCATTATACAAAATAAGGGGTTAGACCACCAATCTGACAGCCTTATCGAAGAGCTCTTTCTCCCCAAGAGAATAATAGAAATGCATAACTGCACCCGGCTTGACTAACTAATAATTACAAAAGTTAGACGTAAAGTACGCCTATTCCGCACCGCCCTTGGTTACGGTCCTTGATTAACTCCGTATTTCTATAACGCTTTTTTATCTCAAGCCAGAACTTGTCTACATTGCAATTAATTTCAGGTGGATGTTTGGCAATATCATGGAACGCTATTATACCTCCGCGCCGTACTAGTTGCGAATACATTTCAAAATCCTTCTTGACCCCATCATATGTATGATCACCGTCTATGAACAAAAAGTCAAGTTTCTTGCCGCTTAGCGTTTCTTTAACTAGGTCAAGGGTTGAGGAATCATGTGAACTCATCCGCAGCAGATGCATGTCTTGTGTTGGTAATGCAAATGATTTGTAAAAAGGAATCTTCCATTCAGGATAGCCACCGCCAAATTTTCCGCCAGGCAAATCAACACTGATTATTTTGGCATCCTTTGCGATGGTTCGGGAAAATAAAAACAAGGTTCCACCATTTGCAGTACCTATTTCCAGCATATATTTTGGTTTTGCTTTAAGTAAAATTTGCAAAAGTCCAGAGATTTCTTCCTTTACCTGCGCTGGTGTTACCAAGCCAAGTAATCGATTAAATGAAAAATTCATTAGATCGCTCGTATTTTTGAATCTTGCATTTTTTATTAAAACAGTAGCATAAGGGACTAAAACGAAGTTTACTTTTTGTCTTAGCTTGCCCACAGCCTTTTTTAATAGAACAAAAATCCCTTCCTCTCTTAATATTTTTTTAGCCTTTGTTATTATCATATAAGTTGTCCTTCAATCCATTTGCTTTATGATGCCCGGTTTTGGGATAGGTTTTATGAAATGTCCACCTGCTTCTGTAAACCATTGTTCCTTTTTTATAATTTCATCAGCAAAATTCCAGGCAAGCAATAAAATATAGTCTGGCCTTTTTTCTCGTAGGACATCAGGGGATTTTATCGGTATATGCATGCCAGGTGAAAACTTGTTCTGTTTCAGAGGAGTGGAATCAGTGATGTAGTCAATAAAATCAGTTCCAATCCTGCAATAATTAAGCAAAGTTGTGCTTTTTGCAGTTGCGCCATATCCAACTATGTGCTTTCCTTCAGATTTTATCTTTTCAAGGAGGGTCCAAAGCTCTTTTCTGATTTTCTTTACATCATCTGCAAATTTGGTGTATGTTTTAATGTCATCAAGCTTGTTTTTCTTTTCCAGCGCTATCAAATCAATTACATTTTGGGAGGGTTTGGTTGTGCCTTTCTTCTTGACAAAAACCCTTATGCTGCCACCATGGATAGGTATCCTCTTTGCGTCCACAATATCGAGCCCAAACCTGTTGAAAAGAACAATCAGCGGCCTTATGGCATAATAGCATAAGTGCTCGTGGTAAATCGTATCAAATTCTGTATGCTGTATCAGATCAAGGAGATACGCATTTTCAAATATGAAAACACCATTTTCATCAAGCAGGTTAACTACCCCTTTCATGAAACCATCCAAATCTGCCACATGTGCAAACACATTTGTTGCTGTTATTACTGAGGGTTTCCCATGTTTTTTGACTATCGTATGTGAACTCTCCTCGTTGAAGAATACATTCAATGTAGGAATGCCATCCTGTTCTGCTATCTTTGCAATATTCGTGGCAGGTTCAACGCCAAGGACATTTGCACTATTTGCCTTGAACAGTTTTAAAAGAGTCCCGTCATTGCTGCCTATGTCTACCACAAAAGGCGCCTTACCCTTTTTTATGTAATTCTCTGCGTCTGCAACCAAACCTTTAAGATTTTCGAGCATTGTCTTTGACATTGAAGTCATGTAAAAATAATTTTTAAACAGCTTTTCTGGTGGAATAATGTTACTTATGCCGACGTGATTACAGTTCAGACAGAAATAAACGTCAAGAGGATAAAACAGCTCTCCCTCTTCCAACTGGTCTTCAGTAAGTAATGCATTAGCTAATGGAACCGGCCCCAGCGAAAGAAAGGTCTTTAATTTCGAACTTTTACAAACCAGACAATGTTTCATAAGCAGCCATCTTCCGATTCTTTTAATGTCGGCCATTTCTTATCCTTTTCAGAAAGAATTGGTTTTTTGCTCGGCCATTTTATACCAAGTTTGGGATCATTCCAGATAACACCCGCTTCATCCTTCGGGCTGTAGACATTGTCAATTTTGTACTGAATTTCAGCTGTGTCGCTCAAAACATAAAAGCCATGAGCAAAACCTCTTGGGATAAATAGTGCTTGTTTGTTAGTTCCAGACAAGATTACGCTTAGCCACTTTCCAAATGTTGGCGAATTTTTTCTCATGTCAACTGCCACATCAAAAATTTCGCCACTAATGCATCTCACAAGTTTGGCCTGCGCTGCGTCTCCCTGTTGGAAGTGCAATCCCCTAAGTACGTTTCGAGCTGACCTTGAATATGTGTCAAACACAAATCTGTTTTTTATACCAAAATCAGAAAAAGTCTTGTAATCATATGTCTCCATAAAGAATCCCCTTTCATCTGAGAATACTTTTGGCGTTATAAGTACGACTTCTGGTATTTCAAGTCTCTTGAACTCAAATGGCAACCAAATCACCTATGTAACCCTTTTCGATAAGGTATCTCTTTAATGCATCTTCCCATTTTGGCATTTTGATTTTGAGTTTATGTATCCTGCTGTTAGCTAGGGCAGAATTGGCAGGTCTATGTGTCGACATCTCAAGCTGTTTGGTTTTTATCGCCTTAATCCTGACCTTCTGTTTCAGTAACTCAAATATCTTTTTCGTGAATGTATACCAACTACACCTGCCTTCATTTGCTATGTGATAAATACCAAATTTGGGCCGGATTTCTAAAATTTGTTTGATGAGCTCTGCAGCATCCTTTGTGTATGTAGGGGACATTATCATGTCATCGACAACATTAAGAACTTCCTTGTTTTTTGCCTTGTTTATCATCGTTTCTATAAAGTTACCGCCTTTCCCGCTTGAACCTGCCTTGCCAAACAGGCTGGCCATCCTGAATATATAATATTTTTGAGAGTAGTTCTGTGTGGCTATCTCCCCTGCGTATTTGCTTAAGCCATAAAAGTTCAGAGGATTTGGCACATCGCTTTCAGTATAAGGACCTTTTTTGTTCCCATCAAACACGTAGTCTGTGCTGATGTAAACATTGACTGCATTAAGCTCTTTGGACAGCCTGGCAATGTTGAATGCGCCAATAATGTTGGTTTTTGCAGCTGCTTCTGTCTCCTGTTCAGCCATGTCAACCTTGACATAGGCAGCGGCATTGATTATTACATCTGGTTTCTTTGCCCTTAACGGACCAAATGTTGATGGATTTGTAACATCTATGTCACTATGTGTAAACGGAATGGCATTTCCCTTGAAGGCAGCCAACAGGTCTGTTCCTAATTGCCCGTTTGCACCAATTATTGCTACTTTATTAATGGCTTCCACCACCATTCATTGTTGAGATACCACTTAATTGTTTCTTTAAATGCATCTTCAAATTTGTATTTGGGTTTCCAGCCAAGTTTTGCAAGCTTATCACAATTTAATGAATATCTAAAATCATGACCTGGCCTGTCTTCTATAAACTGGATTAAATTTTCAGACTTATCCATGCTTTTTAGTATTAATTTAGTAATTTCTAAATTAGTTTTTTCGTTTCCACCACCTATGTTATAGATTTCTCCATCTTTACCATTTTTAGAAATAAAGTCGATGCCTGAACAATTATCTTTAACATATAACCAGTCCCTAACTTGTTTTCCGCTCCCGTATACTGGTAATGGTTTGTCATATAATGCATTAATGATAAAATGAGGTATCAGTTTTTCAGGGTTCTGCTTCGGTCCAAAATTATTTGAACTTCTGGTTATAACTACAGGTAATTTGTGTGTTGTATAGAATGATTGGCACAGAAGTTCTGCACCTGCTTTTGTGGCTGAGTATGGATTTCTCGGGTTCAGAATATCAGTTTCTTTAAAAGAACCCCTTAGGATTTGTCCATAAACTTCGTCTGTTGATATCTGGACAAATTTGTTTACATCATGTTTTCTTGCAGCGTCAAGCAGCACTGATGTACCCATTATATTTGATTCTATGAACGGTGCAGCATCATTTATTGACCTGTCAACATGTGTTTCTGCAGCAAAGTTAATTATGATATTACAGTCTTTTATTGATTTTTCAACATCTTTTGTGTTACAGATATCGCCCCTCACAAAAGTTATTTTACCTTTGAAATCTCTTAAATTTTCAAGTCTGCCGCCTGTAGATAACTTATCTAAAACTGTTATTTTGTCAGTTGGATAACGACCCAACATATACTCTACAAAATTACTGCCTATGAATCCCGCAGCACCAGTAATTAACAGATTCATGTTGATACCCCTTTATTTATATTAAAATATACTATAGTGTTTATAAGTTTTCGCTGTTAAAAACAAAAGACTTAAAATAACCACATATAGATTATTATTATAAGGGAGTGGTCAATATTAAAGGCATAATTTTAGCAGGTGGCACAGGTTCAAGGTTACAACCAATGACATTGGTAACAAACAAACACTTGTTACCAGTTTATGACAAACCAATGGTATACTACCCTCTTTATACACTGATAAACGCAGGAATAAAAGAGATAATGGTCATAACAGGAAAAGAACACGCCGGGGCAGTAATGGAACTTCTTGGCAGCGGTAAGGATTTTGGCGTTAAGTTCACATATAGGCTCCAGGACGAGGCCGGTGGCATAGCCCAGGCACTTGGATTGTGCGAACAGTTCGTTGATGGCGATAATGCGGTTGTTATTCTCGGCGATAACATCTTTGAAGACAACATAAAAGAATATGTAGAAAAATTTGAAAAAGGAAAAGACGAATGCATGCTTTTCCTTAAGGAAGTTCCTGATGCGCAAAGATTTGGTGTAGCAGAGATAGACAAGAGCCATAATATACTTAGTATCGAAGAAAAACCAAAAGCACCAAAATCAAATCTTGCAGTAACCGGCCTATATGTGTATAGTCCTAGTGTATTTGGGCATATAAAAAACCTTAAACCTTCCACGAGAAAAGAACTTGAAATAACAGATGTAAACAACTGGTATGTCAAACAAAAAAAGACAAAGGCCGTGATACTTAAGGGTTTCTGGAGCGATGCAGGCACCGTTGAATCACTTTATAGAGCGTCAGAGTTCTTAAGAAATAAGAACTTTGTAAAAAAGTAGGTACCGACAAAATGTACTATCCCACCGTTTCTGTTATGCTTGTGAATTATAATTCGAAAAAGTATGCCGAAGAATCAATAAATTCTATCTTAGCGCAGAATTATCCTAAATCTAAAATTGACATAATTGTGGTGGACAATGCATCCTCTGACGGTTCTATTGAATTTCTTAAAGAAAGGTTTGGTAACAAAATCAAACTAATCGAATCTAAAACAAACAGGGGATTTGCTGGAGGAACTAATCTAGGTTTTAGATATGCCAAAGGAGAATTTATTCTTCTTTTTAACATAGACGCAATTGCTCCAAAGGATTATCTCAGAACTATTATTTCAGAAGGTCTGAAAAATAAAAAAATGGCTATTGGGTCATACGATTTCCCAGTTAACACCGATCTCGACAAAGAGAAACCATCCAAAGGATATACGTTAAATTTAGTGGGCGGAAATGTCGACGTACCTAACCAATTTAAGACAATCGGTGGTGGGGGAGTAGGTTTTTTGATTAGAAGAAGTACGATAGACCACCACTCATATGATGAGGATTACTTCCTGTACTTTGAAGACACTAAATTCGGATGGGAATATAATGTGCGTGGTTACGAAGTGATATGTTCACCCAAATGTAAACTCTGGCATTACGGGTCTGCTATTTGCGGGAAAATATCTCCGCTTAAAACATATTATAGCGAAAGGAACAGGATTATGTCCCTGTTTGTGTGTTTTGAATTTGGGACGCTCATAAAAATAATTCCATTATCCTTTATTGACTCAGCACTTAGATTCGGTTATTACCTTTTCCGTCCAAAGCTATTTGTCAGCTATTTAAAAGCTATGGGGTGGATTATAACACACTTCCCGCTTATAATAAAAAAAAGGAGAGAATTCAACAAATTTAGAAAATTAAAAGACCGGGACATATTCCATCTGTTTTCATATAAGCTTTTTACAAGACATAGGACCGAAAAGAGTATTGCTTTCTGGGATGCTCTGGACTCTCTAATCAAAGGCTATCTTAAATTGGTAAAAATCAAAACAGGAGATATGGAACAATAATATTTAAAAGAGCAAAAATGAATATTTTGAGAGTAATCTGAGCCTAAAAATGATTGTGGTGGAAAAGATGAAAGTAACCTTTGGCGAATTGAAAATTGGGGACATAGCAAAGAAAAATTTGCAGCGAGTTATGGATAGCAATTGGGCTTCAGAAGGCCCGCTTGTTAAAGAATTTGAACAGAAGTTTGCCGCTAAATTTGGATACAAACATGCCATTGCAACAAGTTCTGGTACAGATGCTGATTTGTGCTGTTGCGCTTCATTATATGATTTCGGCGCCAAAAGGGGAGACGAAATTATCGTACCAGCACTATGCTTTGTGTCCTGTCCTAATTCGATCCTGGCCGCAGGATTCATTCCTAAATTTGTCGATGTTAATCTTGAAACATTAAACATAGATCCGTCTAAGATAGAAGAAGCGATTACAGATAAGACGCGGGCAATAATGGCAGTTCATACGATGGGCAAGCCATGCGAAATGGATGAGATAATCAAAATCGCAAAGAAACATAATTTAAAAATTATAGAGGATTCATGCGAAGCTCACGGTGCCAAGTACAAGGGCAAATTTATTGGTACTATCGGGGATATGGGGGCCTTCAGTTTCTATGCTGCGCACCTTATTGTTTGTGGCGAAGGAGGGATGGTTGTTACAAATGATGACAAATTAGCTGATGTCATAAGGTCTGTAAAATCACATGGTCGTCCGCCAGGAAGTATATATTTTGATTTTCAGCGCATTGGTTTTAACTCAAAAATGAATGACATGGAAGCAGCAATCGGGTTAGAGGGTATTGCACATTTTGATGAGACATTTAAAAAGCGTAAACAAAACTTGTACAAATTATTAGAACTAACTAAGGACCTATCTGATTATTGTTATTTCATAAAAGAAGAAAAGTACGAAAAGGTAAGTCCACACGCATTTCCTTTGGTCTTAAAGAATGAAAAATACAATCGCGATAAACTGTACAAATATCTGGAATCAAAAGGGATACAATGCAAAACACTGTTCGGCAGTTTACCAACCCAACATGAAGCATTTAAATTTTTAAAATATAAACCTGGGCAATTCCCAGTAGCTGAATACATAGGCAAAAATGGATTGCATTTCGGGATACATCAACATTTAAGCGAAGATGACCCCGTTTTTATAAGCAAAGTTCTGAAAGAGTATTTTAAAAGTAATAGTTTTTAGGCGGTGAACCCATAAATGATGAGTGAGAAGATGCTAAAAAATAAACCGCTCGTAAGCATAATAACCCCGGTGTTCAATGGCAAGGAATTTTTGGAAGAATCAGTAAAGAGCGTTCTTAATCAAACATACAAAAAAGTAGAACACATTATTGTTGATGGCGGTTCTACAGATGGAACTCTGGAGATACTAAAGAAATATGCGTCAAAATATCCGGGTAGAATAAGGTTTATTTCTGAACCCGACAAAGGAACCGGCGATGCTTGGAACAAAGGCTGGAAAATGGCAAAGGGGGACATATTTGGGTGGCTTGGTTCAGATGATATGTTTGAACCTGATGCTATCTCCGCAGTTGTGGCGTTTTTCAAATTAAATCCAGATGCTTATTTTGTGTTTGGCAATTACAATGTTATTGATGACGATGGAAAAGTGATTAGACGGCCCGCAATCAAAGATTTTGATTTAAACGAAACAATTAATGACAGGTGCTATGTGCCTACACACGCATCATTTTACAGGAGAGAGGTTGTCGATAAAGTTGGCCTAATCGACACCAGTCTTAGACTACATAATGATCTCGATTATTGGATAAGGGTCGGAAAAGTATTTAAAATGTACAGAGTAGACAATGTTTTTTCAAATTTTAGGTTGCACAAAAATAGTTCGATATGGCATAAAGATAGGTCATTGCGCCGCAGTCTGGACGATGAATGGATGAGACTCATGGTTAGTAAGAAAAACGGTGGAAACACCTTTTTACTTTATAAACGATATTTTATTTTTTCAATAATCTCCATTTTAATCTTTCTTTTAAGACCCATTCTATTACCTCTTTTTCCAAAAATAAGAAAAGGTTTTTTTAGAATGAAGGGCGTTCCAGACAGGGATTAAGACAGTGTTGATGTTTTTTTTATAAGCAACGCAGCGTCTTCAATTGTTTTAACAATAAAAACTCTTCCCGGATTTTTGTTTGCTAACTTTTTAACATTTTCAATATATTCTGCGCTTTCTCCTGTGAGAACCAATATGCCCCTGCCACCCGCTTTAAGTCCTGTGGCCACATCTACTTCCTTGTCGCCTATAAACCAGATATCAAAATCTGGTAATTTCTTTCCAAGATCAGTAGCTGCTTCCTTTAACAAACCTGTACCTGGCTTTCTGTTTTCACTGTTTTCTTTTACGTGGGGATTATCCAATGGTATCCCCTTTGCGATTGCATACTCTTTTGTAACATGTGTCGTGAAATACCATCCGTTAATTAATGCTCC
>Ga0315297_10001548_pt1 | contig 14278 bp, 11 predicted proteins | sample YL17G15_0_MG_FD_203628 | JGI IMG/M metagenome (GOLD analysis project Ga0315297, IMG submission 203628) | Sediment microbial communities from Yellowstone Lake, YNP, Wyoming, USA - YL17G15_0 | ecosystem: Environmental > Aquatic > Freshwater > Lake > Sediment | place: USA: Wyoming | collected... | reverse complement strand
CGTGGCCGCTGACGCGCAGGGCGCCCTTCTTGCTTCGCAGCCAATAAAGGAAGAAGACCATCGGCCAGCCCGTGCCCACCAGAAGGCGATTGGCTCCCGTCATGTTGGCCGTAGCAAGCGCGGCATTCTCCGCGCTGCCGTGTGCCGTCCAGGCCAGGTAGAGGTCCACTGCGTACTCAGGCAGGACGGCGATGAGGGCGATGGCCACCAGGGCCAGGCCCTGGGAGATGTCCTTCTCGGCGGTCTCCGACGCCCAGGTGAGGATGAAGGCGGCGGACACAATGGCGGAGCCGAAGATCAGCACCGCCGGTACGCTTCCTAGCTCTCCGATGACCCCCGTGATGAGGAGGAGGCGCAGGATGGGAGCGGGGGCGCAAATGGCGGCGCAGGCCCCTAGCAGCAGCCAGTTCCTGAAGGAGGCGGCCTCCTTCGCTGGCCGGTCTTCTCGTCCGGATGGAGAAGGCATGGACAGGGGCGGCCCCTACCAGAAAGCCATTCCAGGCACACCGATGGCAGCAACGGAGGTCAGGCGCTCTGAGAGCGATCCCATGCAACCACCTAGCGGCCTACTCTTGAGCATGAGGCCATTCGAGCGCCAGTATAGCATGCCCATGCTTCATCGTTGAATAGGGTTCCCAAATTGACACTCCCTATTGCCTGCGCTACACTTCTGCCGAGGTCTCTCCTCTCGTCTGAATTGAACCGGCGGCACGAATCCTAGCAGGAGCGTAGGGTGCCCAGCAGAAGCAAGAAAGAATGGAAGGATAGCACCCTAGCCCACATCCTCGAGCGCCTGCCGGAGCGGGACGACCCCTTCGAGACCAGCTCTGGCCAGCAGGTGGACACCCTCTACACCGCCGAAGACCTCGACCGCTGGGACTACCAGGAGAAGCTGAGCTACCCCGGCGAGTTCCCCTTCACCCGCGGCGTCCAGCCCAACATGTACCGCGGTCGCCTGTGGACGATGCGCCAGTACGCTGGCTTCGGCGACGCCGAGGACACAAACCGCCGCTACCTCTATCTTCTCTCCCAGGGCCAGACCGGCCTGTCGGTGGCCTTCGACTTGCCCACTCAGATCGGCTACGACTCCGACGACCCGCGGGCGAGCGCTGAGGTGGGCAAGGTGGGGGTGGCCATCTCCAGCCTGGCCGATATGGAGATCCTTTTCCGGGAGATCCCGTTGGCCAAGGTGACCACCTCCATGACCATCAACGCCACCGCTGCCATCCTCCTGGCGATGTACGTGGCAATGGCCAAGAGGCAGGGGGTCGACCTGAGCAAGCTCGGCGGCACCATCCAGAACGATATCCTCAAGGAGTACATCGCCCGCGGCACCTACATCTTCCCGCCCCGGCCTTCGATGCGCCTCATCACCGATACGTTCGCCTGGTGCAAGGACAATCTGCCCTCCTGGAACACGATCAGCGTCAGCGGCTACCACATGCGGGAGGCAGGGTCCACAGCCGTGCAGGAGGTGGCCTTCACCCTGGCCGACGCCATCGCCTACATTCAGGCGGCCCTGGACGCCGGCCTGGCCATCGATAGCTTCGCCCCGCGTGTGTCCTTCTTCTTCGCTGCCTATACGAACGTGCTGGAGGAGGTGGCCAAGTTCCGCGCTGCCCGCCGCCTCTACGCCAAGATCATGCGCGACCGCTTCGGGGCCAAAGACCCCCGCTCCATGATGCTGCGCTTCCACACCCAGACCGGCGGCGCTACCCTCACGGCTCAGCAGCCGGAGAACAACATCATTCGGACCGCCCTTCAGGCCCTGGCGGCCGTCCTCGGCGGCACCCAATCGTTGCACACCAACTCCATGGACGAGGCCCTCTGCCTGCCCAGCGAGAAGGCGGTGCAGATCGCCCTGCGCACTCAGCAGCTCATTGCCTACGAGAGCGGCACCACCGATGTGGTCGACCCCCTCGGCGGCTCCTACTACCTGGAGGAGCTCACCGAGCGCATCGAAGAGGAGGCCCAGCGCTACCTCGACCGCATTGATGATATCGGCGGCGCTCTTGCGGCCATCGAGCAGGGCTTTCCACAGCGCGAGATCCAGGAGAACTCCTACCGCATACAGAGGCAGATCGAGGCCGGCCGCCGCACGGTGGTGGGCCTCAACAAGTTCCAGACGGAGGAGCCGCCCCTGGAGGGCAGGTTCCGCTTGGACCCGGCGGTGGCCGAGCGCCAGTTCGAGCGGCTGAGGCAGGTGCGGGCCAGCCGCGACGAGGCCAAGGTGCGGCAGCTATTGGCCAGGCTGGAGGAGGTGGCCGCCAGCGACCAGAACACCATGCCCGTCTTCATCGAGTGCGTGGACAACTACCTGACCTTGGGCGAGATCTGCAACGTCCTCCGCCGCGTCTTCGGCGAGCAAAGAGAGTTCATGGTCATCTAGGGGGAGGAGGGAATCTAGGGTGATCCAGAAGATCCACCACCTGGCCATCGCCGTCAAAGACCTGGAGGAGGCCCTGCGCTTCTATCGCGACACCCTGGGCCTGCCCGTCCACGAGCAAGCGGTCCGCGAGGACCAAGGCGTGAAGGCTGCCCTGCTGACCATCGGAGAGAGCGAGATCGAGCTCCTGGAGCCCCTCGGCCCGGACACGCCCGTCGGGCGCTTCCTGGAGCGGCGAGGCGAGGGCATCCATCACGTCTGCTTGCAGACCGACGACATCGACAAAGAGCTGGCTGACCTCAAGGCCAAGGGCGTTGAGCTCATCGACCAAGAGCCGCGGCAGGGTCTGGTGGGACGCATCTGCTTTCTCCACCCGCGTTCCACCAAGGGCGTGCTGGTGGAGCTAGCCCAGCCGCTGGAGTGAGGCCATGGCACGGTTCAGCCGCTGGCCACAGGTTCGGCGAGTAGCGAGCGCGGAGGAGAACCGATGATCGAGATCTCGAAGACCATCAGCACGACGGCACCACCGGTCAAGGTCATGGAATGGTTCATGCGCTTCGACGAGCACTACGTGGAGATGTGGCCGGAGGCCCACAAGGAGTACCAGCGCACATCTGAAGGACTGTCCGCGGTGGGCGCCACCTTCCGCTTCGTGCAGGAGGTCAAGGGGCGTCGGAGCGCCGTCAAGGGTGTCATCACCAAGATGGAGCCAGCCGGCTTCGAGTGGAAGATGAAGCCCCTGGCCCTCATGGGCGGCGGCTATCGCTTCCGGCCGCTACCCGACGGTGGCACCGAGATCAGTCAGACGATTCGCTATGGCCCGACCTGGCCCGTCGTAGGCGGGCTGGTCACCTGGATCATGGAGAGGCTTGCCATGTCGCGAGTCACGCTGGCGGAGTTTGTGGAGGAGGAGATGGCCAGGCTGAAGCAAGAGCTGGAGGCAGGCGGGTAGGAGCGATCTGTCGGAGAAGGTGACTATGACGAAAGATAGGATCAAGGTCATCATTGCCAAGCCCGGCCTGGACGGCCACGACCGGGGGGCCAAGGTGGTGGCGCGGGCGCTGCGCGACGCCGGCCTGGAGGTGATCTACACGGGCATCCGCCAGACGCCGGAGATGATCGCCGAGGCGGCCCTCCAGGAGGACGTGGACCTGGTGGGCCTGTCCATCCTCTCGGGAGCGCACCTGGAACTCTTCCCCCGCGTGGTGAAGGAGATGAAGAAGCGTGGCCTGGACGACGTTATCCTCCTGGCTGGCGGCATCATCCCCCAGGAGGACATACCTGCCCTTCAGAAGATGGGATTCCGGGCCATCTTCGGGCCCGGCGCCTCCACCGAGGAGATCGTGGCCTGGGTGCGGGCCAACGTCACCCCTCGCAGCCAGTAGGCGACTGGTCGCCCTTCTTTCAAGCCTGAGGGCTATGTGCTATGATCACGGTGGGTCGGCGGCCTGGCATCGCCGATTTGTTCTTTCCACAGGCGACCGGCGGCGACCCGTGAGAAAGGGGCTGAACCTCTAGCAATGTACATCGGCGGCCCGTTCGGGGCGGCCCTGGACTTTCCCCACCAGGAATCGCTGTCCCTGGGGGGCGGAGCTCTCGCTGTCAACTTCGTCGCCCTTGCCATAAGCTTCCTCTTTTTCGCCTTCTTCACCAGCGCCGAGGCCGTGGTCCTTGCCTCCGAGCGCATCCGCACCCGTCACCTGGCCGAGCAGGGCAGCAAGGGAGCGCAGGCCCTGGAGCGATTGCGGGCGCGCGAGGATCGCTTCTTCGCCGTCGTTATCCTGGGCCAGAACGCCTTCGTCATCATCGCCAGCGCCCTCGGCACGGCCATAGCCATAGACCTGATAGGTACTGTGGGCATCGTGCTGGCGCCTATCATCATGACCCTGGTGGTCGTCATCTTTGGGGAGATGACCCCCAAGATCCTCGCCGTGCGTGCTGGCGATCGCTATGCTTTGTTCGCCGCCCGGCCGGTGGAGCTGGTGGTCATCCTCCTCACGCCGGTCGTCCGCATTCTTGCCCTGGCCCCCAATGCCCTTTCGCGCCTGCTCCGGCTGGAAGGGCCGTCTCGTCGCCTTACCGTCACCGAGGGTGAGCTGCGGATGCTCATCGGCCTCGGCACCAGCGAAGGTGCCCTCCGCGAGGAGGAGGGCGAGCTCCTGGAGCGGGTCTTTCGTTTCCGCGAGGCCCAGGTCAACGAGGTGATGGTGCCCCGCACGGAGGTGGTTTGGCTGGAGAAGGGCACCACCATCGGCGACTTCTATCGCATCTTCGCTGAGCACCCCCACTCTCGCTTCCCTGTCTATAGCGATGGCATCGACAACGTGACCGGCATCGTGGGCATAAAGGACGTCCTCCGGGCCCTCTCCCGCAGCGAGGTGGACGTTGGCAGCCCCATCGACGCCTGCATGCGGAGCGCCTTCTTCGTGCCGGAGACTAAGGCCATTGGTCCTCTCTTCTGGGAGATGCAGCAGGATGGCCACCAGATGGCCATTGTGGTGGACGAGTACGGCGGCACCGCTGGCATCGTCACCACCGAGCTGCTCCTGGAGGAGATCGTGGGGGAGCTAGGCGACGAGCTGCGCCCCGGCGAGCGGGAGTTCGAGGCGGTGGATGAGCGCACCGTCCAGGTAGACGGTGGCATGAGCATCCACGACGCCAACGAGGAGCTTGAGATGGGCCTGCCAGAGGGCGAGTACGAGACGGTGGCCGGCTTCGTCCTCAGCCAGTTGGGCCATATACCCCACGAGGGGGAGCAGCTCTCCTACAACAGCCTGCGCCTGGTGGTCGCCCGCATGCACGGCCGCAAGATCGAGCGCGTCCTGGTGACACGGCTGTAGATGAAGGTTCAGCGCCTTCGGGTTATCTTCTCTCGCGGCGAAGAGGTCAAGCACATCACCCACCTGGACCTCATGCGCTTCTGGGAGCGAGCCCTCCGGCGGGCGGCTATCCCCTTGGCCTACTCCCAGGGCTACAGCCCCGGCCCACGTATCTCCCTGGCCGCTCCCCTGCCGGTCGGCGTCACCAGCTCCGGCGAGCTTATGGACGTCTATCTCTCGCGGCGGGTCACCCCCTATGACTTCATCAAGGCCGTCGGCCAGCAGCTTCCCGCGGGCATCGCTATCGGGGAGGTGCGAGAGGTTGGCCTGGGTCTGCCGTCGTTGCAGTCGCAGGTGCGCTGGTCCGAGTATCAGGTGGATGTGGCCACCGATCGCTCGGGTGAGGAGGTGCAGGCGGCGCTGGCCAAGCTCCTGGCCGCTGAATCGCTGCCCTGGCAGCATCAGCGGGACAAGGAGATGCGCCGCTACGACCTGCGCCCGCTGGTGCACGACCTCTGGCTCGAGGGCGTTGGCGACGGCCTTTGCACCCTGGGGATGCGCCTGCGCACCGATAGCCAGGCCTCTGGCCGAGCCGAGCAGGTGGCGGCGGCCCTCGGCTTCAGCGAGCCGCCCCTACGCATCCAGCGCCGCAAGCTCATCCTGGAGGAGACCTCGCCCGCTGTCCAGGCCTGGCGCCGCCACGGGCAGCCGGAGTAGGGGCGGGTTGGAGGGAGCCAATGCGTCTGATCCTGGTCCGGCATGGCGAGACGGATAGCAACAAGGCCGGCCTGGCCCTCGGTCGGGCCGACGTCGAGCTGAATGAGCACGGGCGCTGGCAGGCCCAGCGGTTGGCCATCTCCCTCAAGGACGAGCCGATCGCCGCCATCTACTCCAGCCCCCTGAAACGGGCCCTGGCCACCGCCGAGCCCATCGCCTCCTCTCACGGCCTGGCGGTGCAGGTTGACGAGGGGCTCATCGAGATGGACATTGGCGAGACGGAGGGTCTCACCTTTCGGCAGGTGGGCGAGCGCTATCCTCAATTCCTTCGGTTATGGCTGGGTGGCCAGGCGGCCTACGAGCCCATGCCCGGCGGCGAGCGCTTGCTGGACGTGCAGGAGAGGGTCTGGCAGGCCATCGAGAGGATACGCCAGCGCCAGGAGCAGGGGACGGTGGCGGTGGTAACTCACAACTTCGTCATCCTCACTCTCCTCTGCCGCGTTCTGGGATTGGAGCTGGCTGACTTTCGCCGCCTTCGCCACAGCGTGGCCGCTAAGAGCGTTCTGGAGATGGGGCGCGACCGGGTCATTGTCATAAGCTTCAACGACACCTGCCACCTGAAGGCCGACCAGGCTTCACACACAACCCCCGCCTGAAGGTCATTGACACAAAACAGCTCGACACGGGGCAGGGCTGAAGCCCTACAGCTACGACCCTGGCTGCCCCCCCATTTCGTAGATGCAGACCTTTAGGTCTGCCTCTGAGGGGCCACCGGCAGCGTCGCACCACCTGGTCAACAACCATAAACCCGTGGCTTCCTAGAATCGAGAATCTGGTGCTGCGGGATTCATCCCGCAGGGCTAGGCAGTTCAGCCACCAACGGCCAGCCGGCCATCTCGCAGCCTCGCTATTGTGAGGTTTGACAAGTTGTGCTAAACTTGGCGGCTGGTGGTGAGCTTCTGCTGCCCAAGGAGGCGAGTCGCTGAATCGTAGCTCCTGGCTTTCGCCCAGGCGATTGGTGCTGCTGGCCACCGCTGTGGTGGTTGTCTATCTCATCTTCACCGTCGCAGGCAATGGCATCCAATCCTTTCAGCTTGGGCAGGACGAGGATCGTCTTAGCGATGAGGTGCAGGGGATGCAGGAGCGCTACAATCGCTTGACCGCCTTGCGAGACTACCTGAATTCCGACGAGTACATCGAGTGGGTAGCCCGGCGCGAACTGGGACTGGTGGGGCGCGGCGAGACGGGCATCATAGTCCTGTCAGAACCAACCCCTGCCGCCAGCCAAGGCGAGGCGGAGGAGGAGCAGGGCTCGCAGGCCGAGCAGGGGCAGCAGCAACACCTCACGTGGGAGGACATCATCGGCCAGTAGCCAGGGAACCCGGATGGCAGCAGTTGGAGAGACTTGGGCGGCTAGGGGCCGCCCAAGTGTTTCCATGATGGATGCTATGAAGGCGAAGACAGGGCGAAGTCATCCGGAAGCTCAAGCCCGCAGTCGCTTTGGCCAGCGGCTGGAGCGGCGGGTGTTTCGCTACATCCAGGGTCATGGCCTCTTCTCCGCCGCTCAGCGAGCGCTGGTGGCTGTCTCCGGCGGCCCCGACTCGACCGCTCTTCTCCTGGTCCTGGCTCACCTGTCCGCCTCAGGCGGGCTGAAGCTCGACCTCTGGCTGGCCCACTTCGATCACGGCCTGCGCCGTCGGGCGGAGAGGGAGGCCGAGAAGGCTTTCCTTTCCCGTTTGGCTGCCAAGCTCGATCTTCCCCTCCTTGTTGGACAGGGCGATGTGCGCGCCCATGCTCGCCAGCACCGCCTATCTCTGGAGGAAGCCGCGCGGGAGCTGCGCTATCGCTTCCTGGCTGAGCAGGCAGAGAAGGCGGCTATCGATGTGGTCGCCACCGGCCACACCGCCGACGATCAGGCAGAGACGGTGCTCATGCACCTCGTCCGTGGCAGTGGCCTGACCGGCCTGGCGGGGATGAAGCCCTCATCCTCCTGGCCCTTTCCCGGCCACGACGACCTGCTCCTGGTTCGCCCCCTGCTGGAGGTGAGCCGCGGGGAGACAGAGCGCTACTGCCAGGAGGAGGGGCTATCTCCTTGCCTGGATGTCACCAACCTCCTGCTGGGGCCCCTGCGCAACCGCATCCGCCACCAGCTACTGCCCTTGCTCCGCCGCTACAACCCCAAGATCGAGGGGGCTCTCCTTCGCCTGGCCGCCGCCACCGCCAGCGATTTGGCCTACCTGGAGGGGACGGCCACGGCCTTCTGGGATGCCATGGCCGTCAAGGAGAAGGGTGGTGTGGGCTTCCCTCGCTCGGAGCTGGCGGCTCTGCCACCGGCCATAAGGAACCGCCTCTTGCAGGCCGCCTGTCAGCAGCTTCTGGCCGACGCCCGCCAGATCGAGGCTGTCCACATCCGTGCCATGGCGGAGGCCTTGGCCAAGCCGGCGGTCAGCCGTCTATGCCTTCCCGGCGGCCTGGCCTTCACCGTCGATGGTGAATTCGTGCGGCTGACCGTGGGACAAGAGGCGGCTGCCGAGGTCGCGCCCATCCCCGAGACGCCGCTGGTCGTGCCTGGCCGCACGACCCTGGCTGGCTGGCTGATCGAGGCGGAGACCCTGGCCGGCCAGACGGTAGAGGTCGGTGCGGACCCCTGCGAAGCATTCCTGGATCATCAGGCGGTGGGCGGCCAGCTAACAGTGCGTGGTCGCCGTCGCGGCGACCGCTTTCGGCCTCTGGGCCTGGGCGGCGAGAAGAAGCTCCAGGACTATCTGGTGGACGCCAAGGTGCCCAGAGACGAGCGAGACGCGGTGCCCCTAGTGTGTGCCTCCTGGGGCATCGCCTGGGTGGTCGGACATCGCATCGACGAGCGAGCCAGGGTGCGAGAGGGCACGCGAACGGTCCTGCACCTCAAGTTTCAGCGGCACCGTACCCAAGGGGCTTGATGGGCGGTATCCAAACCTTGACAGGTGGTGTCCAGTGGTATATAGTACCATTGGCTCGAGGTTCATTAACAGGCTACGACGCGCCCGCGCTGCCAGGGCATATTGACAAGCGCGGGTTGTGGTCGTAGTATATGTTTTTGGCCGAGGTGGCACCTTAACAACTGAATAGCGGAAGGAAAAGTGTGGGCCCTCAAGTTTGATTTCGGTCCCACGTAAGTGGGGTTGAAATATCCGATGAGGGTTTGATCCTGGCTCAGGACGAACGCTGGCGGCGTGCCTTACGCATGCAAGTCGAGCGGGGTACAGGGCTTCGGCCTTGTACCTAGCGGCGAACGGCTGAGTAACACGTAAGTAACCTGCCCTCCAGTGGGGAATAACCCCTCGAAAGAGGGGCTAATACCGCATGTGTTCTCAGGGGGAAGTTCTCTGGGAGGAAAGCCTTCGGGCGCTGGAGGAGGGGCTTGCGGCCTATCAGGTAGTTGGTGGGGTAACGGCCTACCAAGCCTACGACGGGTAGCTGGTCTGAGAGGATGATCAGCCAGACGGGGACTGAGATACGGCCCCGACTCCTACGGGAGGCAGCAGCGAGGAATCTTGCGCAATGGGCGAAAGCCTGACGCAGCAACGCCGCGTGGGGGAAGAAGGCCTTCGGGTCGTAAACCCCTTTTGCAGGGGAAGAAGATCTGACGGTACCCTGCGAATAAGCCACGGCTAACTACGTGCCAGCAGCCGCGGTAATACGTAGGTGGCAAGCGTTGTCCGGATTTATTGGGCGTAAAGGGCGTGTAGGCGGTCCATTAAGTTCGAGGTGAAATCTCCTGGCTTAACTGGGAGGGGTCCCCGGATACTGATGGACTAGAGGGGGGTAGAGGAAGGCGGAATTCCCGGTGTAGCGGTGAAATGCGTAGATATCGGGAGGAACACCAGTGGCGAAGGCGGCCTTCTGGGCCTACCCTGACGCTGAGGCGCGAAAGCGTGGGGAGCAAACCGGATTAGATACCCGGGTAGTCCACGCCCTAAACGTTGGACACTAGGTGTGGGGGGTATCGACCCCCTCCGTGCCGAAGCTAACGCTCTAAGTGTCCCGCCTGGGGAGTACGGCCGCAAGGCTAAAACTCAAAGGAATTGACGGGGGCCCGCACAAGCGGCGGAGCGTGTGGTTTAATTCGATGCAACGCGAAGAACCTTACCAGGGTTTGACATGCCGGAAGTAGAAACCCGAAAGGGGGACGACCCGTAAAGCCCGGGAGCCGGCACAGGTGCTGCATGGCTGTCGTCAGCTCGTGCCGTGAGGTGTTGGGTTAAGTCCCGCAACGAGCGCAACCCCTGTTGCCAGTTAAATTTTTCTGGCGAGACCGCTGCGCTTAACGCAGAGGAAGGCGGGGATGACGTCAAGTCAGCATGGCCCTTACGCCCTGGGCTACACACACGCTACAATGGACGGTACAATGGGTTGCCAAGGCGCGAGCCGGAGCTAATCCCTGAAAGCCGTCCCCAGTTCAGATTGCAGGCTGCAACTCGCCTGCATGAAGGCGGAGTCGCTAGTAACTGCCGGTCAGCACACGGCGGTGAATACGTTCCCGGGCCTTGTACACACCGCCTGTCACGTCATGGGAGCTGGCAGCACCTGAAGTCGCTGGGCTAACCCTTCGGGGAGGCAGGCGCCTAGGGTGAGGTTGGTGACTGGGACGAAGTCATAACAAGGTAGCCGTACGGGAACGTGCGGCTGGATCACCTCCTTTCTAGGGAGATAGCAAATCTCCTAGGTCGATCGATGTGCCCTTCGGGGCCATCGCCAAAGGCTCACCTTTTCCTTTCGCTACTCAGAGGTTAAGGGGCCATTAGCTCAGCTGGTTAGAGCGCGGTCCTGATAAGACCGAGGTCCCTGGTTCGAATCCAGGATGGCCCACCAAAGTGGGCTGTTGGTTGGGGCCGTAGCTTAGCTGGGAGAGCGCCGCCTTTGCACGGCGGAGGTCGGGGGTTCGAATCCCCCCGGCTCCACCAGTCAGGGCGGTCGGCTAGAAAAGGGGTTTTGGGAAATTCGCCAAACCTTGACAACAACCGAATAGTCAGTAGACTAGGGCTGATGCAGACGGGGCGGTCGGCCTAAAGCATCGGGCCGACCGTTCTGCATGATAGAACAGCCCGGGTGGTAAGCCACCCAAAAGCACCTTAACAAAAGAACAGAGGAGCACCTTCGAGAACCCCTTGTGACAGGAGTGAGGGGTCGGTCAAGATGTTAAGGGCGCGTGGTGGATGCCTAGGCATTGGGGGCCGATGAAGGGCGCGGCAAGGCTGCGAAAAGCCTCGGTAAGCTGTCGTGCTAGCTAAGCCGGGGATACCCGAATGGGGCAACCCGGTCCGCAGGCAATGGCGGATCACTCCGACTTCAGTCGGAGAGGGAACCGGGGGAACTGAAACATCTAAGTACCCCGAGGAAAAGAGATTATTCCCCTAGTAGCGGCGAGCGAACGGGGAAAAGCCCAAACCGCAGGGGAAATAACGGCCCACAGGCTTTAATGCCCCTGCGGGGTTGTAAGGCAGCGATGGGGGGCTCTGTGGAGCCCCCGGGGAGTTACCAAGCTCACCCCTAGCCGAAGGACCCTGGAAGGGGCCACCGTAGAGGGCGAACGTCCCGTAGGCGAAAGGGGATGAGCCTCCCTGGTTGTTGACCTTGAGTACCACGGGACACGAGAAATCCCGTGGGAAGCAGGGGGGACCACCCTCCAAGGCTAAATACCCCCAGTGACCGATAGTGAACCAGTACCGTGAGGGAAAGGTGAAAAGCACCCCGGAAGGGGAGTGAAAAGTTCCTGAAACCACGTGCTCACAAGCCGTCGGAGCCTTGGCTTAGGCCAGGGTGACGGCGTGCCTATCGAAGAATGAGCCGGCGAGTAAGTCTTGGTGGCTTGGTTAAGCAAGGAAACTTGCGGAGCCGTAGCGAAAGCGAGTCTGAATAGGGCGCTCAATTGGTCGCCAGGATTTGACCCGAAACCGGGTGAGCTACCCATGGCCAGGGTGAAGCGGGGTTAAGTCTTCGTGAAGGCCCGAACCATTTAGGATTGCAAACCTACTGGATGAGCTGTGGGTAGAGGTGAAATGCCAATCGAACCCGGAGATAGCTGGTTCTCCCCGAAATGCATTGAGGTGCAGCCTCAGGGAAGTGTCCTGGAGGTAGGGCACTGGATGGGCTAGGGGGCAAAAAGCTTACCAAACTCAACCAAACCACCAATGCCAGGACATCTACCCCTGGGAGTGAGGCCGTGGGGGCTAAGCTTCACGGTCGAGAGGGAAACAACCCAGACCACCGGCTAAGGTCCCTAAGTTTGCGGGCTAAGTGGAGAAGGATGTAGGGCGGCCCAGACAACCAGGAGGTTGGCTCAGAAGCAGCCACCCTTCAAAGAGTGCGTAACAGCTCACTGGTCGATGCTGGCCTGCGCCGAGAATGTAACGGGGCTCAAGCCCGCCACCGAAGCCGTGGGATGTATCCCCTTGGGGATACATCGGTAGGGGAGCGTTCCGTCCAGCGGTGAAGTCTCGCCGTAAGGCAGGGATGGAGCGGACGGAAGTGAGAATGCCGGCATGAGTAGCGTCAGGTGGGGGAGGATCCCACCCACCGAAAGCCTAAGGTTTCCTACGCAAGGTTCATCCGCGTAGGGTTAGTCGGGCCTAAGCCTAAGGGGAATACCCGATGGCGATGGACAGCCGGTTATTATTCCGGCACCACCGCCCGATGCGTTTGAGGCCGCGGGGTGACCCAGGAGGGTAGGTCGAGCGTGCCAACTGGACACGGTGCGTCCCTGACCCGTAGGCGTCTGGGGAGAGGCAAATCCCTCCCCAGGTCAAGCGGAGGGGTTGGGGGAAGTAGAGACTTCGGTCAAAGCGACTCGGCTGAGCCCACGCTGGCTAGAAAAGCCTCGCCGCCGAGCTAGGGCGGTGCCCGTACCGCAAACCGACACTGGTAGGCTGGGGTAAGTGCCCTAAGGTGACGAGTGATCCCTCGTTAAGGAACTCGGCAATTTGACCCCGTAACTTCGGGAGAAGGGGTGCCCCTGAGGGTGAAGGATCTAGCATCCGGAGCACCTCGGGGGCCGCAGATAACAGGCCCGGACGACTGTTTAACAAAAACACAGGTCTCTGCTAAGGGGAAACCCTAAGTATAGGGGCTGACACCTGCCCAGTGCCGGAAGGTTAAGGGGAGGGGTCACGGGGCATCCTTCGGGATGTCCAATAAGCTCCGAACTGAAGCCCCGGTGAACGGCGGCCGTAACTATAACGGTCCTAAGGTAGCGAAATTCCTTGTCGGGTAAGTTCCGACCCGCACGAAAGGTGTCACGAGCTGGGCGCTGTCTCAACGAGGGGCTCGGCGAAATTGCAATGCCCGTGAAGATGCGGGCTACCCGCCACAGGACAAAAAGACCCCGTGGAGCTTTACTGCAGCTTGACGCTGGAGGCGGGCTAATGATGCGTAGGATAGGTGGGAGGCTACGAAGTCGCCCTTTCGGGGGCGGTGGAGCCGACCTTGAAATACCACTCTTCCTTGGCTTGCTTCCTAACCTGGCGAAAGCCGGGGACAGCGTCTGGTGGGCAGTTTGACTGGGGCGGTCGCCTCCCAAAAAGTAACGGAGGCGCCCAAAGGTTCCCTCAGGGTGGATGGAAATCACCCGCGGAGTGTATTGGCATAAGGGAGCTTGACTGTAAGGCCCACAAGCCGAGCAGGGGCGAAAGCCGGGCAAAGTGATCCTACGGTACCGAGTGGAAGGGCCGTGGCTTAACGGATAAAAGCTACCCCGGGGATAACAGGCTTATCTGGCCCAAGAGTTCCTATCGACGGCCAGGTTTGGCACCTCGATGTCGGCTCGTCGCATCCTGGGGCTGAAGTAGGTCCCAAGGGTTGGGCTGTTCGCCCATTAAAGCGGCACGCGAGCTGGGTTCAGAACGTCGTGAGACAGTTTGGTCTCTATCCGTGGTGGGCGCAGGAGGCTTGCGGGGGGCTGCCCCTAGTACGAGAGGACCGGGGTGGACAGACCGCTGGTGTGTGGGTTGTCGTGCCAACGGCATCGCCCAGTAGCTATGTCTGGTCGGGATAAGCGCTGAAAGCATCTAAGCGCGAAGCCCTCCCCAAGATGAGGCCTCCCACTCCGCTTCTGGCGGAGGTAAGGCCGCGGGAAGACTACCCGCTATATAGGCGGCAGGTGCAAGGGGAGCAATCCCTTCAGCTGAGCCGTACTAATGGCCGAGGGCTTGACCGTCCCCTCACCCCTGCCATAAGGGCTCTCAAGGTGATATGACTCTGTTCTTTCGGTACTTGACGCGGGATGGAGCAGTGGCAGCTCGTCGGGCTCATAACCCGAAGGTCGGGGGTTCGAATCCCTCTCCCGCTACCAAGATGAAAAGGGTTACGGGTCGAGACCCAA
>Ga0315297_10001547_pt1 | contig 14282 bp, 22 predicted proteins | sample YL17G15_0_MG_FD_203628 | JGI IMG/M metagenome (GOLD analysis project Ga0315297, IMG submission 203628) | Sediment microbial communities from Yellowstone Lake, YNP, Wyoming, USA - YL17G15_0 | ecosystem: Environmental > Aquatic > Freshwater > Lake > Sediment | place: USA: Wyoming | collected... | reverse complement strand
TAGACATTACATGTTCTGTTTCAGTTTGGGTTGTTTTGCTTAGTTTTCTCTTAATTTTATGGAATAACCCAAGATCAATTGCTATTGTAACTGACAGAATTACAAAAAAGACAATCCAAAGTTCTAAGGTGATCACGCCTGACTCTATTGGCAAATTGATTCAATTCGTTTAGGTTATTATTATAAATCAATCTTGGAATTTTTCAAAACGTGAACAGGTGTATTTCAGACCCTAAACAAATCTATGTTGTGTCTGTCGTCCAACCTCTTTCAAACAATCGTGCTTTTGTTTCTAGTTTTACACAAGCTGGTGAACTGTCAGTATTTTTTATGATTAAGACAAGCCCAGGCCTACAGAAGACCAGATCAGATTTTACTCCGCTTTTTGATTGTTTTAATGGTGGTAAAACAATTTCGCTTTTATTTTTAGATACACTAATTGTTGCAACATATTCTTCTGATATATTCTTGGAACTTGCAGGATAGGGCAGGATATCAATGAGGTTAATTTTGTATGAATCTACATATGAGGTAGTATTTTCACCTGTGGTTAGCATTATTGTTTGATGTTGTTTTTGATCGTAAATATCAAATGTGATAGATGCACGCCCTTCCCAAACACATGTGACATCTGAGGGACATCTTGAATCTTCAATTTTAGAAAACGTTAAAGCAAGATTATCAATAGACAACGTTTGATGTATTTTTATCATAAAAGGGTCATCAAGTGTTATTTCTTTAGACTCTAAGGCAAATGAGAATCCCACAGTTCCAATCAAAATCAAAAAAATTACAAGATATTTCATTATTTAATTAAATAAAGGATTAGAAGTTCATAAGGTCTTCTAATCTTTTGTAAATAGATGGCATGATGTAATGGTCGAGAAAACATCAGCCCATCTATTTGATGTGTATTATTCAAATTAGAATAAAAGACTCACGTAGAAATGATTCATAGTAATCATCAGTATCCCATAAATACTATTTTGGAAAATCATATTCAATTGAAACTCTCACCAAGTAACAATCGTTGTTGGTCTTAAGTTTCAATTCTAATCTTTATTATTCTGTAAATAAAAAGAGAACTTACAATATAACTAAAGTAATGACAATTAGGATTTGTTGGAAAGGAGTTAAATCCTAATTTTGATCATAATTGACATTGAAGAGTCCATACGAATCATACAATTTCTGCATTCCATGTGAAATCAAATATCCAAAATCAACTACAAGATGTTCTCAATGTGGAAATAAGATTAGAACAACTGCGCGGAATTCATGGAGGAGTAGATCACAAATGAAATTTATTTGTTCTAATTGTGGTCATATCTACGGAGAATGCATTTGTATCTGTTGTCGTGCAGATAAAGAACTAGAATAACACAGAATTTTTAGAGTAAAAATCATCTCAAAATGGAAAATAAAAAATAATGGTGTTGTGAATTAGATTTTAGGCAATATTGTCAAGTTTTTTCGTTTCTCTGGACTCATTGACAGAATCTTTTCTCTTAGCAATAGATTATCATCTCTGTTAAAAAACAGTTATCGCTAATTAATTTACAGCATATGCAATTTATTCCTAATTTCAAGATAAAATTAAAAAAACCTACTTGTATTGACCTTTCATAAATTCAGTGCCAGCTTTTTGTATTTCTTCTGGTGTCATGTCTTTCTTTCTGGTTGCTACTGTCCATCGATGTCCAAAAGGATCTGAGAGTATCCCTACACGGTCGCCCCAAAACACATCCATCATTGGCATCATTTGGTTTGCTCCTGCTGAAATGGCTTTGCTAAAAACAGAATCTGCATCGTTTACGTATAAGTATATTGAACCGCTTGGTCCACCAGTTGATTTTGGTGACAAACATCCCATTTCTGGCATTTCATCACAGAGCATTATTGCAGAATCACCAATTCTGATTTCGGCATGCATTATTGATTTGCCATCTGATCCTGGAAATCTGTACATTTCTTTTGCATCAAATGCTTTTTTGTAAAATTCTATTGCATTGGATGCTCCGCTTATTGTAAGTGTTGGAGTAACAGAATGATATCCATCGGGAATTGGTTTTGTCATGTCACATATTTTATCAGAACAAATTTATCTGTTTATCAATTTCCAGAGTTTTTTAGGTAAAGGAACCATAATTCTAAATTGAAATATCTAAACAAAAGATAACAAGAAAATATTTACCCTTCTGTGACCATGATTATTTAAAATGAAATTCTATTTTAGTTGTTTTCTCAATAACCCATTTATCATTTTAGAAAAACTAACCGAAGATGCAGATTGACTAATTTCTTTTGCATGTAGAATCCTAATTTTCTTATCTAGATTATCATCAAGCATTATGGTTACCCTTTTTGACACGTTATGAATAGATGAATTTAATATTTAAAGAGATAACATATCTTGAAAATCGTATTAATGACATGTTAAATATATAATATTTTAGGAACTGTTGAGAGTAACTGAAAACTAATTGATTTTATTATTTGTAATATTTTCCAAAATTTCAATAAAATATTGACTAGATCCTAATTTCTCCGAAGATAAACAATTGTTTAGAAAATTAACAAATATCCTACACTTGTATAACAAAGCATTGAAATCCTTTTTGTTTGAGGTATGCGTAATACAACTACGTGTAAAAATACTAAAAATAAATTAAAACTGAGCATATTCAAATGACGGTGGAAACGATTAGGAAAAAAACATGTCGGTAGAAGTTTTCATTAAAATCAAGGAAAAGTGTTCAAGATGTAGAAAAAGTTCGCCTATTACAGACTTTGAAACTGGAGAAATATGTTGTGCTGCTTGTGGTTTTGTGTTATCTGAGCGGGTAGAAGATTCTGGTCCAGAGAGACGTTCTTTTTTAGATGACCGAGTAGATAGAGGACGGACTGGTTCTGGTGTAACTTTAGCAAAACATGATCAAGGTCTATCGACAATAATCAATCCAATGAACAAAGATGCATCTGGAAAACCTCTTTCAGCTTTGATGAAAAATACACTCAAACGACTAAGAATATTGGATAGTAGAAGTCAAGTTTACACACCTGTTGATAGAAATCTCATACAGGCATTTAATGAATTAACACGACTAAAAGACAAACTAGCACTTTCTGATGCTGTAATTGAAAGAGCAGCTTACATTTACAGAAAAGCTATTGAAAACAAATTAGTACGTGGAAGATCTATCTCTGGAATGATAGCATCTGCACTTTATGCTGCATGTAGAGATACAGAAACACCAAGAACCCTAAATGATGTTGCAGAAGCAGGCAACACTAAGCGAAAAGAAATTGCAAGATGTTATAGATTGTTATATAGAGAACTAGATCTAAAAATGCCTGTAGTAGATCCAATCCACTGTGTTGCACGCATTTCCAGTCTACTGGAAATTGCAGAAAAAACAAAACGTTATGCAGTTAAAGTACTCAAAGTAGCCAAAGAACATGAAGAATCTGCAGGAAAGGATCCTATGGGGTTAGCTGCCGCTGCATTATACTTGGCTTGTGTTAAAAATGGCGAAGAAATGACTCAACGTGATATTGCAGAGGCCTCAAATGTAACTGAAGTTACAATCAGAAATAGGTGCAAGAGTCTAAAACTAGACCAACACATGGAACTGTAAATTATATAACTAATATCTATCTTAAATGATACTTTAAGTTATTTACTGTAAATTTTACAATTTCTGCAATCATTTCATACATGCATAACGTATCTTCATCCATGAACAGATCTTTTTGTAGTCTCCATGTTGATTCTATTACAACTTTGGAGTGAGTTGGCTTTGTATTTGGTTCATGATGTTTTGAAGAATATCTTGAAACTGAAATTGTTCTTTCTTGTAGTAAGCATTTTATCATTAATTGATATAGTGTTTGATTTGAGTATAGTGCATCAGCTACGTTATCTCGTACTAATCCTGGTGGTAAAGTAGTTAATTTTTGATAACCACTCCAAAGAAAACTCTCAACTTTGGAATGAAACATTCCATTCTTTATTGTTGTAAGAGTTCCCATATCAAATGGTCCTAACTTGATTGACTCGGGGAAGGAAAGAAAGAATCTGATTTTCCACCAAGAATGTATATGCACTCCCATTCCAACATGACCACCTACTGCAAAATCACATTTTGCAAATTCTTGTTTCTTGATTAGATGGATATAATCAATTGGGGATCCAATTAATTCTAATGACCCTACACTACCAATTTCCTCTTTGGTTCCTAAAAGATGAGATTCCTTGTAATCTGACTCAAAATCGGATTTTTGATCTGGGATTTTGCAACGTACTCCAAGAATTTCAATATGCTTTTGAAACTTTCCAAGAACTGGATCTGCATTTACCAACATACTCATCAGATTCATAATATCATAAGATAAATATAAAGAGATTTTCATATTATCTTAATATTCATTCATATATTTGATAAATTCTTAAATATTTATTTACATATTATGAGATATGGAATTTGATGAGACAGATACAAAAATTCTCAAGAATCTACTTGTAGATGCAAGATTGTCCGCCAGACAATTAGCATACAAACTTGGTTTGTCAACTGTCACAGTGCTTACTAGAATAAAAAAATTAGAGCAAAAAAAAATAATTACAGGATATGCTGCACGTCTTGATCACCAGATACTTGGTTATGATCTTGTAGCAATAATAGAAATTAAAACAACTAAAGGAAAAATGTTGGAAATAGAAGATAAAATTGCAGAAAATGAAAATGTGTGTGCTGTTTATGACGTTACAGGTCAGGCAGATATTTTATTGATAGGTAAATTCAAAAACAGAGATGAATTGAGTCATTTTGTAAAAAGTCTATCTACAATACCTAATGTAGAAAACACAGTAACACATATCGTGCTAAATACCATAAAGGAAGATTTTCGACTAATATAACATAAAAAAAGAATATTTAATTTTATGAAACTTTGTATATGTTATAATATTTCTATGGAAATCAGTTGTAGGGTTTTACTCTTAGTCATTATTCTAACTAGAATTAATACAATTTCACATATTTTCTAAAATCTTCAAATCTATTGCGAATTGTTATTCCAGATATTCCAGAAATTTTTGAGATTTCAGACTGTGATAAATTGATATTGGTTCTGATACACGCCATATAGATAACAGATGCAGCTATTGCATCAGGTTTTTTTCCTGCAGTTAATTCTTTTTCTTTTAGCGTATCAAAAATTTTTATTGCATCTCGTTTAGTGGTCTCAGATAATTGCAAGTTATTTGCAAATTTTATGATGCTATTAATTGGATCTGGTACAGAAACAGTCAATCTTAGATTTTGAAATAACATTCTATATGATTTTGCAATTAATTTTCTTCTTTCTTGTAGATGATCTGCAATCTCAATGATTGTCCGAGTAGTATCCATGTCTCTGCATGCGGCATACATACAAGCTCCTACTATTGATTTGATAGTCCTGCCACGTACTAATCGTGCCTTTGCAGCTTTTCTGTAAAAATATGCTGCTCTTTCAATTACGGCATCAGAAAGTGCTAGTTTTTCTTTAAGTTTGAGTATTTCATATAATGCACTTCTTAGATTTCGCTCCGCAGTGGTTTTTACTTGACTCTGAGAATCCCATACCCTCATTCTTTTCATGGATTGTTTCATTTCATAACCCAGTGGTTTTCCAACAAAGTCATGATTTGATTTTCCAATAATTGTTGAAAGCCCCATGTCATGCATTATTAGTGATGTCGGCATGTGTTGATTTTGTGTAAATGATCCTTCCTCTTTTTTTACATCTGTAGTCTTTTCTTGTAAAATCCGTCCACAATTCTGACAGAACATTTCACCTGTTTCATAATCAGTGATTATGATACTCTCACTACATGAGAGAGTTTCTCCTTTGTTTGCGATGAGTTTTTGAACCATAGGTATCCCAGATGTTAAAAAATGAGATAGTAATCAAAACCAAGCAGTTATCCAACGACAACTCTGTGTTCTGGTTCCAACACCAACTTCCACATTATTGATGTTTTTACTAGTTGATTACTACCTAAAGTGGATATATCATTATGAAATAAAAACAGTGTTCTGATGATCATGGATATTTGTTTATTTTTACTATGAAATTTTTTACAAACATAAGATTTTAGGGTAAAAAAGACACCATTAATTAGATTTTAAGGAATTTTATGTTTAATCAAAGATAATTGATTAGTTAAATCTGTAGTGGTTATTATTCCAATGATTTTGTTATTTTCAATTACTGCAAGCTTGCGAATTTTTTTTGATGACATTTGTTTTGCGGCATCTAAAATTGATTCATTTGGGCCTATTGTTTGTAAAGGCATTGATGCTACTTGACCTACTGGTGTATCTGATGGATATTTGTTTACCATAATTTTAATTGCAAAATCTCTATCAGTTATAATTCCTATAGGGATGGAATCCTTTTTTACAAAAACGGCACCTATCCCCTGTTCCATCATTTTAGATATCTGATATATGGTTGTTGTAGACGGTGTTATTATCAACTGTTTTGACATTACATCTTTAACTAAAATTTCAGATAGATTTTTTTCTAATTTGTTATTATTTACAAAAGTCTTTTTTGTGTTTCCAAATAATAAATCAAAAATTCCCATTGTATGATATTAATCAACAAAAACTTAAGTCTTTCGAAATATTGCATTAACTTGGGAATTTACAAAATCTAAATTATTTTACAAGTTAGAAGGTTAACCCTTCTTTCATCATTAGAGATAAATCATTTTTTAGTGGATCATAATTAAGTGTGAAATTCAGATTATCCAAAAGTGAATCTATCAATGCACATTTATTTTTTGCATATTGATAATACCCATCAAACGCCATATCAAATGAATTACATTTTCCAAATTGACTCCAAAAATCATCACGTATTACAATGTATTCCTGTAAAAAATGATACACAGGTACTTCAATGACAGGGGATGAATTGTATCGTAAAAGTTTGACTAGTATTGTCTCAAATTCTCTATCTAGATTTGCATCGTGGATTTGTTGGTAAATACTTGCCATATCTCAAGTAAATTCCATGACTTCATCTTTGGCTAGTTTTTCTCTAAATTTTTCTCGGTCTCTTTCTTTTTTATCTTTCATGATACAATATCATAATAATGGAATTTATTGTCGATTGTATAAAATATGAACAAATATGCAATAATAATTGAAAATAATGAACATTTTTTAAGATTTTTAAATTTGAATTATAATATCATGAGCTCATATAAAAAACATGTATGATGTTTTAAAATGTGAATGCCCTCCAGGTTCAGAAAGATATGAAAATGATGAAGGGATGCCAATTTGTCTTTCATGTGGAGGCTGGATAGAAGATTTGGAGTGCCGATGATGTCGGCAAATATTTTACTAGAAAAGATTGATCTTTATACTGATTGTAATCAATGTCACAGTCCACTACCACATTGCCATTGTAAGTGTCATTATTGTGGAAAACGAGATGACTGTGAATGTGTATTATTTGATGCAGTTACTGGAGGCTAAAGGAAATTTGAATCTTTATGATACTAAAACAATTCGGTGTGCGATTTGCCAAAAGGCAATAGGGGAAGTAGATTTTGATGCGGAGATAATTCGCCCAAAATGTGGACAGTGTTCAAATCCCATTCCAGATACTAGAGATAAAATGCCTTACTTAATTTACAACTAGAGTTTTTCCAGCGCATTAAACTCATAACAAAATTATTTAGTAAAACCCTGATTCCCAACCACATTTAATGTAATTGTGGATTTTATGTTTATAATCTTACGAATCTTTTTGCTAATAATATCTGAAATATCATTATATGTTGGAGCAACAAGTTTACAAATAATTTCAAAAGAACCAATCAGGCCATCAGCTTCGATCACTTCAGTTATTTTTTTTAGTTCTTGCAAGATTGTAGATTCTTGTGAATTATTACAATGAATCATGATAAAAGATTGTACCATGTATTTTTCTAAAACCTCTTTTTCACTTTTGGTTATTTTTCTAAAACTTTCTTTTTCATTGACCCATAATGTTAGTGTTGAACGAATTTTTTGAATTTTTCTAATTCCATTATAAATATCATGATGAATTTTTTGCTCATCATTTGATTCAAGTTTTGTTAGAATATCATATGATCCAAATGTACCATGTGCCTCCTTTACACTTTCAATTTTATTTAGATTAGAGATAACAGAATCTTCAGTTCCAGATTCATTAGATATTAGGACATATGCTTTTGGCATATTTTCACTAGTTTTGTCCTTCTATTCCCATAAGAGTAAGAGTAGATCTAATGTGTTCAATTTTTCGAATACTCCAAATAATGATTTCTCGTAGTTTCTCTTTTTCAGCATGTTCAATTTTTGCAATTATATCATATGCACCAAATGTGCCATGTACTTCCTTGACAGAATCTAGATGTTTTAGATTTTCAATTATTGTCTCTTCTTTTCCAAGTTCACAATTAATCAAAATATACGCTGTTGCCATTATATCATAAATTAGCAGAATTATTATTTAAGATGAATTATAAATTTATTAATATTTGTTTGATTATATTAAATATATTCAAATATATTTACATATATTAAATAAAGTACTTTATTATTGTGTAATACATTATAATACTAGGAGCATTATTTTGATTCAAATAGTTACGATACCAGTTCCAGAGATTAGTTTAGGAGATGGAGAGTAACGATTGAAGTACATTGTAATTTATGTTCAGGAAATTTTTTTCTAGATAAAAAACCTAATGCAAGTTGGTCCTGCATATGTCAAAACAAACCAAAAGATAGGCCATATTCAACGCTAATAAAATGTAGTAAGGGTCACAGAATGTGGATGCGCTCAAGAAGTGAAGTGTGTTTAGAATGCCAAAAAGAAAAAACAATTGAAGCAGCAAAGAAATTTTTAGAAATTCAAAGCAATCTAAATCGTCAAACTGTTGAAGAGTCGATAGTTGAAACAAATAGAATTTTTCATACATCTAGAGAAAAATTTCATGAAAAATTTTTACAAAAAGAAGCAGAGATTTATTCTTCATAGACAAGTCTACCTTGTTCCTAAAATAGGTCATATTAGGATATGATGTAAATTTTTGTTTGAAAACACTCACAGATATTTTCTAAGAATCTAAATATATCAAAAACATGATTTCTAGAAATGGGGGAGAGATACTTACGTTGTAATTGCTTACCTTCAGAATGCAAATCAAGTGATACCCCGTATGATTGTCCTAATTGCACATGGAAGCAATGTGATTGCTGGGCAGAAAATAATAATTCATCAGGATCAACAGGAGTTTAAATTGAGATACATTAAAGACGGATGGAATAAATCTGAATTACTCTAAAAGAATACAAAAATGATTATAATGAAAAATTTCTCTTTTGATATAGTCATGATACATGCTTGGTAAAAGTTAACGCAGATTGCTCAAATCCGATACTTTTGTAAAACTTGTGAGATTCCTTTCTTTGATTTCCTGATTCCAATCTTATTCTGTAACAATCTTTCTTTTTTGCAAGGTCTATGCAATATTTTATCAATTTTTTACCAATACCAAAATGCCTGAGTTGTGTTGTTACTATTAATTCAGGAATGTACATCTCTAATTTTGTACGATTCAGTCTACTTAGAAAAATTATACTTGTAAGTCCTACAATCTTTGAATCTTGCTTTGCAAGTATGATTGTTTTTTGGGGGTCTAAAAAATAACCCATGATTTTATTTTCAAATACTTTGATTTCTCTATCATTAATCGGTTTTGGCCTATCAAGCTCGTATAGAAGCTCAAGGATAAATGGAATATCTTTATCAGTTGCTTTTTTTATTGAGATTTCCATGCATGGGTAACTATATCATAGAATTTTAAAGATATTCCAACAAATAACACCTCATTACTTTAGACAATGATAATTTTTGATCTTCATCAGATAATCCAAAATATTTTCTCGGATCAAACCATTCCTCTTTTTCTGAAATTCCAGTAATGTCGTTTTGACCGTTTTTCAGAATCAAGTGATTGTCTTTGACATTAATTAAAACTCCGTAGCCTCGAAGGAGTTTAACGTTGTAATGGTTACGCTTTCCTTTAAGGGTCAAAGTGAGCCTATGTAGCTGGTAACTCCACTATCCTCTTTTGAAATGATTTGCAATATTTCAAGTAATGTGAACTGCAAGTTTTCAATTTCACTTATTTTTTTATGAATAGAATTTTCTGTAATCTCCAAATATTGTTTCTTTCCATCAGAATAAAATTCATATCTTATTTTACCTGTATTTTTTTTAATGTACTCAACTGTGGTATCTAACATACAATGAGCAAATTTATTTCTCCAGTCTCGAACTTGTTCTAAATCTTTTTTTAATTCGGGATGTTTTTTGTTAATTTCATAATAGTTGCTTTTCATAATGTTCAAAAAAACTCTAATTTTATTGCTGAAATTTAAATCGTGAATCAAAATGCTCAAAATCTGATTTCTTTTTATTTTATCATCAGAACAAAAATAATACGAAATTATTTGATTCAATAGTGTCTCAATCCATGTACTTTTGAAAAGATATGTGCCTCTAACATCTGTATCAAAAGCAATCACATTACTAATTGCTATTTTAAGATCATCAGGCTCCACATATTGTTCAGAATTTATTCAAATCTTAAGCATTACGACAACATATAGATTTTTACGCGTAAATTGTGAGATATTATTTTTACTCTATCGATTAACACAACTATGCTTCAATTATCCTATTATTTCTAAAATTTTCTCAGGAGGAATTTGACCATAACTTTTTTTTAATTCATCTATCGTATTCCAACCTCCAATCTCTGCAATCAAGCCAAAATTATAGTCAGTCTTTGAGAGCCAATAATGGGCTCCAATGTGGCGCAAGGCGTGATTTGGGCGTTTCTGAAAATATATGCTTTTTCCTAGATAAGAGTAGATTTGCTTTAAATGATTTGAAATCATAATGTGAAATTTGTACTTTGGTAGAGTAGATTCATAAATTCTACCATTACCTCTACTCTTTACCAGATCAATACTTTGTTGCGTATCTTCTCTTGTGATGTACTTTATCCATTTGCCTCCTCGAATATGACTAGTCTTTGATTCAAATACTGTCATGATGTATGTTATCTTTGAGGGACCAACATGTTTTGTAAAATCAAGATTCATGTTATACAAAGCATTGAATCTTGCACAACTTTCAATTCCAATCCAGAACCATCTATACACATCTGAATCAAGCCCCCAAGTCTTTTTGATATAATCATTAGCCATTTCAAGTTCATCATTTGTCAATCTAATGTCACTATACTTTGCATGATTTGGAATTTTCTGGGACATTATTCCACTAGAACCTCGTGGCCAACTCATACCATAGAACCTACAAAAATCCCTAACTCCTTGTACTCTTCTATATGTAACAGATTTAATGTCATCAGAGTTTTTTGCAAAACGCATTTCCATTACAGCTTTTCCTTGACGATACATCTTGACATACTGCCGAAGAATTTCCTCAGTATGTTTTTCTGATGTAAGTAATTTCTTCGGCGGTATCTTGCAAGTGTTGCAGACAGATTCAACTGCACTGACTCTGGCTCGCCATGACACTACTGCTTCACCACCTTTTCTTGTTAATAGATCATCTATCCAATCTACCACTAGTTTATCACTTTTAATTGGATTCAGTAAACTATATCTATGAAACTTTGATTCAGAAGTTTCTTTTGGTAGTACTAGCTTACCAGTAGAAGTTCTTTTGATGGCATGATCTCCTTTCATCTTTTTGATGTATTGGTAAACGGTCTCGCGTGAAACGCCGAGAAGTCTTGCTGTCTCTGTTATGGGGATGGGATATGGTCTTGACCCTTTACCTGTGATTAGATTGTATATTTCATCTATGATTTGTTCTTCTGATGCTCTTTTTCCACCTAGTCTGATCCTAGTGCGCTTCATAGAGCACCACCAAAAAAGAAGGTCATACTGAATTTTTTTTATATGTCAGGTATTGTTCATAATGGCATATTCTAGGCTCCATACCTGACAGTAAAACATATTTTAAAATTTAGCAATATATGATAGTCAGTATGATCCAGAGAGAAGAACTAGAATATATTTTGAATTTTGTAGCAAAAAGATGGGTAGACATTACAAAAGACCCAAACAATAAGGCCATGGAGACGCTGCCAAATAATTTTTGGATGAATTCTGTTGGGGGAAAAGCTGGAAAAGGTAGATGGATAACCGCATTAATGTATACAGAAAATGAATCAGACGCAAATGCATTCAAAGAGGTACTACTAAGATGGCAGACAAAAGGGATGGAAAAAAATCAAACCCCCGATCTGATTCAAATTGGAAAAAAGAAATAGACTATTAATAATTGGAAAACTTGACAACCGTATTGTCCGAATTTTCAATTAAAGAAAAAAAAATTCTATCCAATCATTTTTCAAATGCGGATGACAATGTCTTTGCAATAATTACACCAAGACAAGTTGATCGAGGTGCATTGATGTCAAGGTATAGTAGAACAGATAAAAGCATGCGCAGGATATTTTTAGATGAGTTTTTACAAAATAAAAATAGAGGGGAGGAATTTTACAACCGCGTATTAATAGAGTATGGTGATGATTCAGTTGCAGAATTAGGTGAAGCCCAAATTGCAATTGAAGGACTTTCAAATATCGCAGTTAAGAAAATAGAAGACAGACGAATGGGATTATCATATTTAGAGAAATCATCAAGATATGTGGCGTGGAATAAAAAAATAAATGGACAATATAGATTCCACAGAGAGCCAGTCTTAATGAAATCAAAATTTGGAGATTTGTATGAAGAGACATGTAATTTTTCATTTGATGTCTATTCAAAAAATATTGAACCCATGGTAAAGTACATACGAGAAAAATATCCAATTGAAAAATATATTTTTAAGGACTCAAAAGATAGTACAGAAAAATTATTTCCCAAACTAAAAGAAGAAAATGATATTAAATCTGCAAATATGATCTACAATGGCTCAACAAAAGCAAAAGCATTGGATATTCTACGCGGGCTTTTACCAGCATCCACATTAACTAATGTAGGAATTACAGGAAATGGGCGTGCTTTTGAATACCTCCTTACAATACTTGCATCATCAGAACTAGAAGAAGAGCGAGATTTAGCCTCAAAAATCAAAAAAGAACTTGATACAACTATCAAAGCATTTGTTAGAAGAGCAGATGACAAATATGGAAGAGTATTTCAAAATTATCTACAACAGATCAAAAAAGCATCAAAGATAGTAACAAAAGAAATCAAACCAAAAATAACGGAAGGAGTGAGAACACATCTAGTTGATCACGAATCAGAAAAAATAGCCATAGACAAAATAATTACAAGTATAATCTATGAGCAGTCTCCAAGTACATCATACAGTATCATTATGCAACAAGTAAAAAAATTATCAGATGAAAAGAAAATAAAAATAATTAACACATTTACAAAACTGCGTAAAAATAGACGTCATAGACCATCAAGAGCATTTGAAAGCGTATACTATACATTTGATCTGCTCAATAATTTTGGAATGTTCAGGGATTTTCACAGACATAGAGCACTGACATTAGAAAGACAGTTACTCACAACAGATCATGGGTATAACATTCCAGATGAAATCAAAGTTCTCGGAATTGAAAAAGACTATAGAGAATGCATGGTAAAAACAAAACAGACATTTGATAAAATTAGAATAAAACATCCAGAGCAGGGACAATATGTTGTTAACTTTGCATATAACTATCCATATTTTATGAAATTTAATCTTCGAGAAGCATGTCATTTAATAGAATTAAGAACAGTCCCACAAGGACATGCGGATTACAGACGAGTTGCACAACAAATGTTCAAAGAGATCAACAGAATTCATCCCAACTTGAGCAAAATAATGAAATTCGCAGATTTGAAAGAATACGATTTAGAGAGATTCGAATCAGAAAAAAGATCGGAAGAAAAAAGAAAGGCCCTTAAAAAATAGAAAATATTCTAATACAATAAAAATAAGACAAAAACATGGCAGATAAAATTGCAAAAACGCCTAAAGAATGGAAAGAAACACTAACACCTGAGCAATTTGAGGTGTGCATCAACAAGGGTACAGAACCACCATTTACTGGAAAATATTACGACAGTAAAGAAAAAGGCACTTACAAGTGTGTCTGCTGTGGAGAACCACTATTCAAATCAGATACAAAATATGATTCA
>Ga0315297_10001544_pt1 | contig 14297 bp, 9 predicted proteins | sample YL17G15_0_MG_FD_203628 | JGI IMG/M metagenome (GOLD analysis project Ga0315297, IMG submission 203628) | Sediment microbial communities from Yellowstone Lake, YNP, Wyoming, USA - YL17G15_0 | ecosystem: Environmental > Aquatic > Freshwater > Lake > Sediment | place: USA: Wyoming | collected... | reverse complement strand
AGCAGATCGCCGAACACGCCGCCAGCCGTCACCGCCGGACCGGCCCCTGGCCCCTGCACAATCAGCGGATTCTCGCAGTACCGGTCGGTCACGAAGCGCACCACGTTGTCGGTCAGCGCCAGGTTGGCGAAGGCGTGGCGTGCCTCGAGGCGCTCGAGTGAGACTGTCGCCTTGCCCGCCGCCGTCAATCGGCCGACATAGCGCAGCACCCTGCCCTCGCGTTGCGCCGTGCCTTGGAGCTCGCGCATGCGCGCATCGTGCGCCGGCAGTCGTTCGAGGAACTCGGCGACGCCGCATTCACGCAGGTCCTCAGGCACCAGGTTCTCCACCTCGACGTCCGCGAGTTCCAGCGGCAAGCCCATCTCGCGGCCAAGGATCACCAGCTTGCGTGCGAAGTCCATACCGGACAAATCGTCACGCGGGTCGGGCTCGGTAAACCCCCGCGCCCGCGCGTCCGCGACGATCGCCGAGAACGGAACGCTGCCGTCGTAGACGTTGAACAGGTAGGCCAGCGTGCCGGAAAACATTCCCTCGATCGTACGGATGCCGTCACCGGTCTCGCGCAGGTCGCGCACTGTCAGCATGATCGGCAAACCGGCACCGACCGTCGCCTCGTAAAGATAATGCGTGCCGGCCTCACGCCGCGCCTGTTGCATACGGAGAAATTCGGCGAACCCGGCGCTGTTGGCCTTTTTGTTCGGCGTCACGACATGCAGGCCCGCCGCGAACCACGTAGCGTAGCGGCCCGCGACGCCGGCGTCCGCGGTGCAGTCGATCATCACGCGATGCGGCAGGTGATCCGCGGCGACATGAGCTGCAAAGCGATCGAGATCGAGCGGCTCTCCGTATTGATCCAGTTCCTCGCGCCAGCGCTTCAAGTCGATGGCACCATCGGCCAGCAGCATGCGTCTCGAGCTTGCGATGCCACGCACACGCAAGTCGAGATTGAAGTCGCGGCGGAATCGCGCGGCCTGGGATTCGAGCTGCTCGATCAGCGCCGATCCGACCGCGCCCGGGCCAATCAGGCCGATCGACAAGGTGTGCGGCGACAGGTAGAAGCCCGCATGCACGGCGCGGAGCGCCTTCACCGTATCCCTGCGATCCACAACCACCGAGATGTTGCGCTCGGACGCCCCTTGAGCGATCGCGCGTATGTTGACGCCGCCATTACCGAGCGCGGCAAACAGCTTGCCAGAGATACCGCAGGTGCCGGCCATGCCATCGCCGACGATTGCGATGATCGAGCAACCGCCGGTGACCTCAACGCTCTGGATCTGCCCGTCACGCAGCTCCACCGCAAAGGCGCGGCGCACGACGCGTTCCGCGAGCGCCGCCTGGTCGGCCGGGATCGCGAAACAGATGGAATGCTCGGAGCTGCCCTGCGATATCAGGATCACCGAGATGCCCGCTTCGTGCAAGGCGCCAAACAAGCGGTGTGCGGTGCCCGGCACGCCAATCATGCCGGCGCCCTCGAGATTGACGAGCGCGACCTCGTCGATGCTCGTGATGCCCTTGACCACCAGGGTCGATGACGGCACGGCAACGATCAGCGTGCCGGCCTTCGTTGGCGCGAAAGTATTGCGAATCCGGATCGGAATGCCCTTCTCGACAGCCGGGGCCATGGTCTGCGGGTGGATAACCTTGGCGCCGAAATAGGCGAGCTCCATCGCCTCGCTGTAGGACAGCGAGTCGATGATCTTGGCATCGGGAACCTGGCGCGGATCGGCGGACAAGACGCCGTCCACGTCGGTCCAGATCACGATTTCGCGGGCCTCGAGCAACGCGCCGAATATGGAGCCTGAGAAGTCGCTGCCGTTACGACCCAGCGTCGTCTGCAGGCCGCGTGTGTCGGTAGCGACGAAACCGGGAATGACGAGCGTGGCATCGGTGTCCAATGCAATTCGCTGCCCGGCATTGCTGCGGGACTGCGTCCACTGCACGCCGGGTCCCAGCGGACCCCATTCGACTATGACGATTTCCCGCGCATCGACCCAGCGCACTGGTTTGCGGTGTCCGCGGCCTTCGAGGAAGGCGGCGAACAGATGGGTTGACCACAACTCACCGAATCCGGACACCAGGTCGCGGAGATCGCGGCCAGCCGAGCGCACCAGAGTGACTGCTTGCAGCATGCGCCGCAGGTCGGAAAGGTCTCCCTCGAATTGCGCGAGAAAAACGCTGCGGGCCACCGGTTTCAACAACTCCGTCGCGATGCCATCGTGCATCTGCTGCAGGCGCGTGAGCACCTCCTCGCAGGCCGCCTGGTAGGTGCCTTCGGCTGTGGCAACGAGCCCGATCAACTCGTCCGTGACTCCACGACAGGCCGACAGTACGAGCGCGACCCGGGGTTCCGGTAGTTCCTCCACGATTGCCGCGACGCGCCGGAAGCAATCGGCGTCGGCCAAGCTCGAGCCCCCGAATTTGTGCACCACCCAGCGTCGATCCACGGTCATGTCGGAATCCACGCTAGGGCGGCAAGATGACTGGATCGAAGCCGGCCGCCACGATCGCCGCAACGACAGCTTCGCCATGTATGGCATCGCGAGCTTCGAAGGTGAGCTCCAGAGTGGCCGACCGCACCGGTAGGGCAATGGACAGCCGGCGATGATCCACCTCGAGAACGTTTGCACCGAGGTCGCTGATCGTCTGGCTGATCCTGGCGAGGAACCCGGGTCTGTCCGGCATCGTGATACGCATGCTGACGATGCGCTTCTGCCGCACCAGATCGCGCACGATGACCGAAGCCAGCAGATTCGGGTCGATGTTGCCGCCGGACAGCACGAGGCCGACCTTGCGACCATGGAATCGATCAGGATACGCAAGAGCGGCGGCGAGCGCCGCGGCGCCCGCCCCTTCCGCCACGGTCTTCTCGACATTCAGGAACAGCGTGATGGCACGCTCGAGCTCGGATTCATCGACCAGTACAAGGTCGTCCACGAAATCACGCGCGATGCGGCGCGTGATCATGCCCGCGGACTTTACCGCGATGCCCTCAGCAATCGTGTTACCGGCGCCGCAGCCGATCTCGCCCTTTTGCGCTGCCACCATGGAGGGATAGCTCGCGGTCTGGACGCCGATTATCCGAATTGCCGGGTTGCGGGCCCTGGCGGCGAGCGCCATGCCTGCAATCAGCCCGCCGCCACCGACCGGCACGACGAGGGTGTCAATGCAGGGATGCGCTACAAGCATCTCCAGCGCCACCGTGCCCTGACCGGCGATCACGGCGGGATCATCGTACGGGTGAACCAGTGTCAGACCCCTGATGCGAGCGACTTCCCAGGCGTAATCAAAGGCGTCGTCCAGGGCCTCGCCGTGCAGCACAACTTCCGCACCATGTGAACTGGTTTGCTCCACCTTCACAAACGGCGTGTGCAACGGCATCACGATCGTGGCGGGGATACCGAGGCGGCTCGCGTGATAGGCGACAGCCTGGCCGTGGTTGCCAGCGGACATCGTGACGACCCCGCGACGGCGCTGTTCCGGGTCCAGCTGCAACAAGAAGTTGAGTGCACCACGCTCCTTGAACGAGGCCGTGAACTGGAAGTTCTCGAATTTGACGAAGATTTCCGCACCGGTCAGCCGCGACAGCGTGAGCGAGTGCAGGCAGGGCGTATGCACGATGTGCGAGAAGATGCGCTCCGCCGCGGCATCAATGTCCGCAACAGTGGGCGCGTTCTGACTGAAGCTCGCGTCCATTCGTGCTGGCTTCAGCATGCGGCCCTCGCTTCGTCCCGCCGGTGACTCAGGCTGCCGCCGAACGGCGCAACCAGCTCATCCGTTCGCGCAGGGTCTTCCCGACCTGCTCGATAGGATGATTGAGGTCACGTTGCAACAACTCGCGATAGTTCGGCAGTCCATTGGCGTTTTCGTCCACCCATTCGCGGGCGAACTTCCCCGAACGAATCTCCTCGAGAATCGCCTGCATCGATGCCTTGACGTGATCGTCGATGACCCGCGGGCCGCGCGTCAGATCGCCGTACTTGGCGGTCTCGCTGACAAACTGATGCATCTTGGCCAAGCCACCTTCATATAGCAGGTCGACGATCAGCTTCAGTTCATGCAGACACTCGAAATATGCAACTTCAGGTTGATATCCCGCCTCGACAAGCGTCTCGTAACCTTTCAGCACCAGCTCTGTTGCGCCACCGCAAAGCACCGCCTGCTCGCCGAACAGATCCGTCTCCGTTTCCTCGGCGAATGTCGTTTCGAGGACGCCGCTACGCGTGCCGCCGATGGCGTGCGCGTAAGCCAGCGCACGCGCCTGCGCCCGGCCGGTTGCATCATTGGCGACTGCAATCAGGCACGGCACACCCTGGCCCGCCTCGTACTGACGGCGCACGAGATCACCCGGTCCCTTCGGCGCGACCAGTACCACATCCAGTGTCTCGGCTGGCTGGACGCGCCGATAGTGGATGCTGAAGCCGTGAGCGAACAGCAGCGTCGCCTTCGCCGACAAGTTCTTCTCGATCTGCTCGAACAGCGCGCGGTGGCTCATGTCGGGCGTCAGCATGGCAACGAGCGTCGCGCCCTTCGCAGCGTCCGCGGGCGAGCGGACATCGAAGCCATCGGCCTTGGCCCGCGCCGCGGTCTTGCCATCGGGTCTCAACCCGACGACGACGTCGTGTCCGCTGTCGCGCAGGTTCAGCGCATGCGCGCGCCCCTGACTGCCATAGCCGATGACGGCAATTCGCCCATTTGCCAGTGCCTGTGGATCTACATCGTCTTCGACATACAGCTTCATCGTGATTCCCTCAAACAATCTTTGATCAATCCGGTTTCCCGGGCCTGAAAACAAGAAACCCCGCAGCGGCTCTACCGGTGCAGGGTTCAGTTTTGAGTTCGGCTTAAGACCGTCAGCTCAGACTACCCCGTACCTCTGCTAATGAGGACCACGAGGACACTGACGAGCACGCCACGCGCCGGTGAGAACACCAGTTCCACAGATTGGGGCGAATTCGGGCGAGCGGGTCGCATGAGGTCGATACTCTTGGAAACAACCTGGCAAGTCAAGCCCAGGCTAAATGCTGCATGGGTAAGCGCCAAGGACCTTGAATAGCGAGGCAGTCCGGCCCAGCTCTTCGAGTGCCGCTGCCAGATTCGGGTCAGCCGCATGACCGTCGAGGTCGGCGAAGAACACGTAATGCCATTTCCGCTGTCGGGACGGCCGTGATTCGATCCGCGTCATGCTGACGCCATATCGGGCGAGCGGCTCGAGCAGACGGTACAGCGCCCCCGGTGATTCCGTGTCGGCGATCGACATCAGGATCGTGGTCTTGTCGCGTCCGCTGGGCGCCAGCAAGGTACGGCCCACGATATGGAACCGCGTTGTGTTATCGGGACTGTCCTCGATCTCCGCCACGAGCGTTTCAAGCCCGTAGATGTGCGCCGCAACCTCGCTGGCAATGGCGGCCGTGCCCGATTCGTCGCGGGCTCTGCGCGCACCCTCGGCATTGCTCGATACCGCTATCTTCTCGATACCCGGCAGAATTCCATCAAGTGTCGAACGACATTGCGCCAGCGCCTGGCCATGGGCGCATATGCGCCGGACGTCACCCAGTGAGCGCATGCGGCCCAGCAGGTGGTGGCGAATGGCGAGCTCCACTTCGCCGCAGATCTTCAGTGGCGAGGACATGAACATGTCGAGCGTGTGACGGATCGTACCCTCCGTGGAATTCTCGATTGGCACGACACCGAAGTCGGCACTTCCCGACTCGACTTCGTGAAATACATCCTCAATATCCGGCATCGGCAGGGCGCGCACCGAATGGCCGAAGTGACGCGTGACGGCGGCGTGCGTAAAGGTGCCTTCGGGACCGAGAAACGCAATCTTCAACGGTTCCTGCTGCGCCAGGCATGCCGACATGATCTCCCGGAACAGCCGCAACATCTCCTCGTCTTTCAACGGGCCGCGATTGCGCGCAAGTACCTGGCGCAATACTTCTGCTTCGCGTTCCGGCCGGTAGAAATCAACCGCGGCGCCGGCCTGCTTGCTGGCTCCGACCATGCCGGCAAGCCGCGCACGGTCGTCGATCAGGTCCTGGATCTGCTCGTCGATCGCATCGATGCGCCGTCGGATTTCACCAATGTCGCTACTCATGATCTCTCCCTGTCGGGCCTGAAAACAAAAACCCCGCAGCGGTGGTCCGGTGCGGGGTTTCGGGTATTGCCAGGTATTCGTTACGTGCAACTACGCCGGCGGCCCACACCTCCGCGTGGTTGCAAAGAAGAAAAAACCAAATCGACGGCTCATGCACATGGACTGATCATCGACGACCCAAGCGCTTCCTGTCAACACCGGTGGAGTTTCGCGGCAGGCTGCGGCTATGATCAAGCCATGACCGGATCGAATCAGCGCAGGTTTTCCCGGCTCGTCGTCGACGGTGCCGAGCGTTCTCCCAACCGGGCGATGCTGCGTGCCGTGGGCTTCAGCGACGCAGATTTCGGTCGTCCCCAGATCGGGGTCGCTTCGACCTGGAGCATGGTCACGCCTTGCAACATGCATATCAATGAGCTGGCCCAGGCCGCTGGCGAGGGCGTGCGTGCCGCCGGGGGCCGCGATGTGCTGTTCAACACCATTACGGTTTCGGATGGCATCTCCATGGGGACGCCGGGCATGCGTTACTCGCTGGTCTCGCGTGAGGTCATCGCCGATTCCATCGAGACCGTCGCGGGCGCCCAGGGATTTGACGGCATCGTGGCCATCGGCGGTTGCGACAAGAACATGCCAGGTTGCCTGATGGCCCTGGCGCGACTCGACCGCCCGGCGGTCTTCGTCTACGGCGGCACGATCAAGCCTGGCGCAAAACGACGCGACATCGTCTCGGTGTTCGAGGCAGTGGGTCGCCATGCCAGCGGCGACCTCGACGAGCGAGGTCTTGCAGAAATCGAGCGCACGGCCATTCCCGGAGCTGGCTCCTGTGGCGGCATGTATACGGCCAACACCATGGCCTCGGCCATCGAAGCGCTCGGCATGAGCCTGCCAAACAGCTCCGCCCAGGAGGCTGTCTCCGAGGCCAAGCGAATCGATTGCACACGAGCAGGGCAAGCGGTCATGCAGCTGCTGGAGCAGGACCTGCGCCCCTCGGCCATTCTGACGCGCGAGGCATTCGAGAACGCCATCACTGTGGTCATCGCCCTTGGCGGATCGACCAATTCTGTGCTGCATTTGCTGGCGATGGCGCGTGCTGCGCGAGTACCCCTGACGCTTGATGACTTCACCCGGATCGGCAAGCGTGTGCCGGTGTTGGCGGATCTCAAGCCGAGCGGCAAGTACCTGATGTCCGAACTGGTCGCCATCGGTGGCCTGACGCCGCTCTTGAAGATGCTGCTCGACAAAGGCCTGTTGCATGGCGAGTGTCTGACCGTGACCGGCCGAACGGTCGCCGAGAATCTTGCGGCGTTCAGTAGTTATCCGCCTGGTCAGGATGTCGTGCGCGGTTTCGACAATCCGATCAAGGCCGACAGCCATCTCGTCATTCTGTACGGCAATCTGGCGCCGACCGGTGCGGTGGCGAAAATCACTGGCAAAGAGGGCCTGCGATTCATAGGCAGTGCGCGCGTGTTCGATTCCGAGGAAATGTGCCTGCAGGCGATCCTCGACGGCCGGATTGAACGCGGAGACGTGATCGTCATCCGCTACGAGGGCCCAAAGGGCGGACCGGGCATGCGCGAGATGCTGGCGCCGACTTCGGCGATCATGGGTCGTGGGCTGGGCGATTCCGTGGCGTTGATTACCGACGGCCGATTTTCAGGCGGCAGCCATGGCTTCGTCGTGGGTCATGTGACGCCCGAAGCCGCCGTCGGTGGACCGATTGCGCTGGTGCGCGACGGCGACGAGATTACCATCGACGCGGAGACTCGCGAAATCCGCTTGAACATCTCCGAGGCCGAGCTCGGGGACCGCCGCAAAGCCTGGTGCGCACCAACATCAGATATCGTGCAGGGCGTGCTGGCAAAGTATCGCCGCCTGGTTGGCAGCGCCGCCGAGGGCGCAGTGACTGATTAACTGGAATCCGGGAAAAGGTTGAAGACTATGGACAAGACAACCACCAGCGAAGGGCTGGGGCCTATAGCGATTCTTGGCGGCGGCAATGTCGGTCAAGCCCTGGCTCGCGGCTTGCTCGCGACCAAGCGCTTCCGCGCCGCGGACATCACACTGACGCGCCGTCACGTCGACAAGCTAGCCGTGCTCGCCGATACGGGTTTGCGTGTCAGCGCCGACAACTGCGCCGCAGTCGAGCACGCACGCCACGTCGTCATCGCCGTTCAGCCGCGGCAGCTCGATACCCTGCTATCCGGGATCCGCGAGGTGCTCGATCCGAAGCGTCACACATTGATCTCGGTCGTCTCGGGCGTGACGATTGGCCAGATCCGTGCGCAGGCTGGCGCCGGCCTTTCCATCGTGCGGGCCATGCCAAACACTGCAATCGCCATTGGCGAGTCGATGACCTGCCTGGCCGCACCGTCCGAGCATCGCGCGGCGCTGGAGCGAGCGAAGACGCTGTTCGACTCGGTCGGAACGACGCTGGAAATCGACGAGTCGATGATGGAATCGGCGACCGCGCTCTGCGCCTGCGGAATCGCATTTTTCCTGCGCTCGATTCGCGCCGCTTCGCAAGGTGGCATCGAGATCGGATTCCATCCGGAGGAAGCCCTGCTGATGGCCGCGCAGACTGCCAAGGGCGCGGCCGGCCTGCTGTTGCGCGAAGGCTCGCATCCCGAGTCGGAGATCGACCGCGTCACCACGCCCAGGGGTTGCACCATCGCCGGCCTCAACGAGATGGAGCACCGGGGCTTCAGCTCCGCAATGATTAAAGGCATCCTGACCTCGGCACGCAAGGCGGTCGAGCTCTACCGCCCAGACGCCAAGCAGGGCTAGAGGCGCTCCAGTACGGCTCTGCCGGCCGCGCGGGTGTCGGCGGCCACCGTACCGCGCAGCGCGAGGTCGGGCGTCAAGATGCCCGCGGCGATTGCGCCGGCGATCGCTTTTTCGAGCACTGATGCCTCGGCTTCAAGGCCAAGCGAATGACGCAGCAACAGCGCTGCACTGCCGATTGCGGCATACGGATTTGCGATGCCGCGTCCAGCGATATCCGGTGCCGAACCGTGGATCGGCTCGTAAAGGCCGCGCGTCCCGTCGCCGATCGACGCTGACGGCAGGAGGCCAAGCGAACCTGCGAGCGCCGCGGCCTCATCGCTCAGGATGTCGCCGAACAGGTTTTCGGTGACGATAACGTCATAGTGAGCCGGCCGGCTGAGCAGCAGCATCGCTGCGGAATCAACGAGCTGATGCTCGAGCTGGACATCCGGGAACTCGTCCGAAATGACGCGCGTGACGACCTGGCGCCAGAGCCGCGAGGTCTCGAGCACGTTGGCCTTGTCCACGGATGTGATCTGGCAGCGGCGCGCCCGGGCGAGTCGCCCGGCGACACGTGCGATGCGTTCGACTTCCGCAACCGTATAACGGCATTCGTCTGTGGCCGTATCGCCTTGCCGCTGCTGCCGCCCGAAGTAAATGCCTCCAGTCAGCTCGCGGACTACCATCAGATCTACACCCTCGAGCAACTCCTCCTTGAGCGGCGATGCGTGACGCAGCGACGGGTGCGGCACGATCGGACGCAGGTTTGCGAACAGGCCAAGTTCACTGCGCAGGCCGAGGATTGCCTGTTCCGGCCGCACCTGCAGCGCCGGATCGGAGTAGCGCGGCGCGCCGATCGCGCCAAACAGGATGGCATCAGCCTTGCGCGCGAGCTCAAGCGTCGGGGCCGGCAGTGGCTCCAGACCGGCATCCATCGCGGCGGCGCCAACCGGCGCCTCGATCAGCTCAAAATCGTGGTGAAACTTCGCGGCAATGGCGTGCAGGCAGTGCACCGCCTCGGCTGTCACCTCGGGGCCGATGCCATCACCGGGCAGAACTGCGATGCGTGCCTTCACCGGGTCCGGGCTCGTTCCCAGGCGTCGATCGCAGGTGCACGCGACAGCAAGTAACCCAGTTCGTCGACACCGTGCAACAGGCAATGCCGCGCAAACGCCTCGAGCGGAAATTTCACACAGCGGCCATCCGGCAGCGTCACCGTCGTCGCCTCGACGTCGATTTCCACCGCGGCGCCCGGGTGGGCGAGTAGCCAGCCGTGCGTGTCCTCGTCAATCAGCACGGGCAGCAGGCCGTTCTTGAGCGAGTTGTTGGAAAAGATGTCGGCGATCGCCGTGCTGATCACAGCGCGGATGCCAAAGTCATGAAGCGCCCAGGGCGCGTGCTCACGCGATGAGCCGCAGCCGAAATTGCGGCCGGCCACCAGGATCGCGCAGCCGGCTGCTTCCGGGCGATTCAACACGAAATCTGCTCGCGGGTGCCCGTTCGCATCGAAGCGCCAGTCCGCGAACAATGCGCTGCCAAGTCCGTCGCGACTTGTGGTCGTCAGGAACCGGGCCGGGATGATCTGATCGGTGTCGACGTCAGTGGCCGGCAGTACGACCGTGCGCGAGCGAATATGGTGGATGGCTTGCATGATTCAGTCTCCGCGGCAGCTCAGGCCATCAGTTCGCGTGGGTCGGTAATGCGCCCTGTCACTGCCGCAGCTGCCGCCGTCGCGGGGCTGGCGAGCAGTGTCCGCGTTCCCTGGCCCTGGCGTCCTTCGAAATTCCGGTTACTGGTGCTGACAACGTATTGGCCGGCAACGGCCGTATCACCATTCATGCCAATGCACATGGAGCAGCCGGATTCGCGCCATTCGGCGCCGGCCGCGGTGAACACGTCGTGCAGGCCTTCGGCCTCGGCCGCGCGCTTGACCTGCTGCGACCCCGGCACGACCAGCATGCGCACGCCGCGCGCCAGCCTGCGACCCCGTAGCAGCGCGGCCGCGGTGCGCAGGTCCGAAAGTCGCGCATTCGTGCAACTGCCGATGAATACGACATCGACCCTCTTGCCTGCGAGCGCTTCACCCGGCTCGAAGCCCATATAGCGCAATGCCTTCAGGAACGCCTCGTCGTCGCGTTCCGGAATGCGGCCGCCGATCGGGACCACCATGCCAGGATTCGTGCCGTAGCTGATCATCGGCTCGATCAGACTGGCATCCAGCGTCACCGCGCTGTCGAAGGCAACACCCGCGTCGCCGGGCAGGCGCCGCCAGTCATCCAACGCTCGCTCCCATGCCGCTCCGACCGGCGCGCGCGCACGGCCGCGCAGATACTCGAACGTCGTCTCATCCGGTGCGATCATGCCAGCCCTGGCGCCGGCCTCGATCGACATGTTGCAGACTGTCATGCGCTCGTCCATCGAAAGCCCACGAATCGCCTCGCCACAATATTCGATGACCTGCCCTGCCCCACCCGCGACGCCGATTTGGCCGATGATCGCGAGCACGAGGTCTTTCGCGCCGACTGCGGAAGCAAGCCTGCCGCTGACCTCGACGGCAAGCGTCTTCGGCTTGCGCTGAAGCAGGCACTGGGTCGCGAGCACGTGACCAACCTCGGTCGTACCGATTCCAAAGGCGAGCATGCCAAACGCACCGTGCGTGCTGGTGTGGCTGTCGCCGCAAACAATCGTCATGCCGGGCTGCGTCGCGCCGAGTTCCGGGCCGATGATGTGCACGATGCCGCGCCGCTCGTCCTTGAGCCCCAGCAGATCGATTCCGAATTCGGCCGCGTTGCGCTCGAGCTCTGCAACCTGCCGGGCGGCCGATTCAATCCGGATCGGCACGCCGCCGAACACTTGCTGCGGATCCGTCGGCGTTGAGTGATCCAGCGTCGCGAGCGTCAGGTCCGGCCGGCGTACGGAAATGCCGCGCCCGCGCAGCAGTGCGAAGGCCTGGGGCGAGGTGACCTCATGCACCAGGTGCAGGTCAATGTAGAGCACGGCCGGTGTCTCGGCGGATTCCGGCACGACCTCGTGGGCCTGCCAGATCTTCTCAAACATCGACAGCGCGGTCATGCGGCCCCCTGGACAACAGGCGCAGCAGCAACGGCCTGCCGGACGCGCCGATCGCTGTTGCGCGAGAGTTCGATCCGGTTGATCACCTCGAGGAAGGCGCGCACGCCGGACTCGACGATGTTGGTACTGACGCTGCTACCGCGATAGGTGCGGCCATCGCAGTCGACGGTGACCAGCGCCTCGCCCTGGGCATCCTCGCCCTCGCTGACGCTGCGCACCTCGAACTTGCGCAGCCGGACCGGCAACCCGATGGCCTGCTCGATCGCGGTCAGTGCGGCGTCCACCGGCCCGTCGCCGACAGACGACTGCTCGATGCGCCGTCCATCCGCGTGGGTAAGCACGACGGTGGCGCGCGCGTCTTCGCCGGTCACAGCGGACGTAGCCAGCCGCTCGAGAGTCCACGGTCCGCCGGAATCTCCCTCGACACTCAGCACGAGCGCCTCGATGTCGCCGTCGAACAATTCCTTCTTGCGATCGGCCAGCGCCTTGAAGCGCGTAAAGATCCGGCCAAGCTCCTCTTCGTCCAGCTCGAAGCCGAGTTCGCGCACGCGCTCGCGAAACGCGTGTCGACCGCTGTGCTTGCCGAGCACCAGGTTGCTGCGCGACAGCCCCACGTCCTGCGGACGCATGATTTCGTAGGTCGAGGCGTGGCGCAGCATGCCGTGCTGGTGAATTCCGGACTCATGCGCGAAGGCGTTCTCGCCGGTCACGGCCTTGTTGCGCGGAATCGGCATGCCGGTGATCGCCGATACCAGCCTGCAGGTAGGATACAAGCGCTGGGTATTGATCCCGGTGCGCACGCCGAAGATCTGCGCGCGCACCGCGAGCGCCATGACGACTTCCTCCATCGAGCAGTTGCCGGCACGTTCGCCGATGCCGTTGATCGTGCATTCGACCTGGCGCGCGCCAGCACGCACGGCGCTCAGGCTGTTCGCAACCGCCATGCCGAGATCGTCGTGGCAATGAACCGACAGTGTTACGCCATCGATGCCGCGGATCCGGTTACGCAGAAACGTAAAGGTCTCATGAAACTCCTGCGGAGTCGTATAGCCAACGGTGTCCGGAATGTTTACCGTCGTGGCTCCCGCGTCAACGACTGCCTGCACGACTTCTGCGAGGAACTCGAGTTCGGTGCGCGAAGCATCCTCCGGCGAAAATTCCACGTCGTCGCAAAGGCTGCACGCATGGAGCACGCTTTCAACGGCCGCCCGGATGATCTCGTCGCGCGCCATGTGAAGTTTGTGCTCGCGATGGATCGCGCTGGTCGCAAGAAACACATGCAGTCTTGGTCGTGCTGCCACTTCGATCGCCGACCAGGCCTTGTCGATGTCCGCGCGGCTGCAGCGCGCCAGCGCGCAGATGATCGGTGCCTGAACTTCGCGCGCGACCGCAGCCACCGATTCCCAGTCCCCCTGCGAGGCGGCCGGAAAACCGGCCTCGATGATATCCACGCCGAGTTCGGCAAGCGCCCGCGCCACGCGTAGCTTTTCTTCCCGCGTCATGCTGCAGCCCGGTGACTGCTCGCCGTCGCGCAGCGTCGTATCGAAGATCTTTACGTAGTCGGGGTCATGGGGGCTCATTTATCAGTGCTCCATAAAGAGAAACCCCGCCGCGGCATGTGTCCGGGGCGGGGTTTCTGGATTTTGAATCCATCCGGGTGTCAGCCCGGCATCCCACGCCTTTCTGGCCTAAGCAGCAGCAGGTCACCGAGCAACAGCGTGTGTAAAATCAACGGACACACGGCATCCGTCGTGCCTTTCAATGACATGGCCGGCATGTGTCGCTGCTGCGTCATGGCTTGGTGCGGCATAAGCAGATTGCATGACAGCATGGCGATGACGCGACTGTCAACAGTTGGACTCGCCCGCATTCTGGCGTCAGGCGATGCCGAACTCGGCCGGGCAGGCCACACCGGTGCCGTCGAGACCGCAGTAGCTGTCCGGATTCTTCGCCAGGTACTGCTGGTGATATTCCTCGGCGTAGTAGAAGACGGGCGCCGGCAGCACCTCGGTCGAGATCGGCCGGTCATGCCCCGCGGCGCTTAGCGCGCGCTGGTAAGCAGTCTTCGATCCTTCCGCCTGGCGCAGTTGGGCATCCTCAGTCGCGTAGATCGCGGAGCGGTATTGCGTGCCGACATCGCCACCCTGACGCATGCCCTGGGTCGGATCATGCGACTCCCAGAAGTACTTGAGCAATCCGGGATAGTCGATGCGCGCGGGATCGAAGACGACAAGCACGACTTCCGTGTGCCCGGTCATGCCCGTGCAGACTTCCTGGTAGGTCGGATTGGGCGTGAATCCGCCCGCATAGCCCGCAGCGGTCGAGTAGACACCCGGCAATTCCCAGAACAGCCGCTCGGCGCCCCAGAAAC
>Ga0315297_10001540_pt1 | contig 14322 bp, 10 predicted proteins | sample YL17G15_0_MG_FD_203628 | JGI IMG/M metagenome (GOLD analysis project Ga0315297, IMG submission 203628) | Sediment microbial communities from Yellowstone Lake, YNP, Wyoming, USA - YL17G15_0 | ecosystem: Environmental > Aquatic > Freshwater > Lake > Sediment | place: USA: Wyoming | collected... | reverse complement strand
AGTGGAAGGGCTGCTCCACATCTCGGACATGTCCTGGGGCAAGCTCGGCCATCCATCGGACATGTTCCAAGTCGGCCAGGACGTGGAGGTCGTGGTCCTGGACTTCAACGCCCAGGACGACCGGATCTCCCTCGGCCTCAAGCATCTGACCCCCGACCCCTGGGAAAACATCGAATACAAGTTCCCCCGCGGAACCCGGGTTCACGGCAAGGTGGTCAGCCTGACCGACTTCGGCGCTTTCGTCGAGCTGGAGAAGGGAGTCGAGGGGCTGGTCCATATTTCCGACCTGAGCTGGTCGCGAAAACTCGTGCACCCCAAGAAGCTGCTCAGTTTCGGCCAGGAGGTCGAGGTCACGGTCCTGGATGTCAACCCCGAGGCCAAGCGCATCTCCCTTGGCCTGAAGCAGATCCAGCCCCATCCCCTGGAGGTGCTCAAGCAGAAGCTCAACCCCGGGGCCCACGTCACGGGCAAAATCACCAGCGTCACCGATTTCGGGGCGTTTCTGGAGATCGAAAAGGGCATCGAGGGTCTCATCCACATCTCCGACATCGCCTGGGAAAAGATCAAGCACCCCTCCCAGAAACTCAAGGTGGGCGATGACGTGGAAGCCGTCGTCCTCAACATCGACGTGGACAAACAGAAAATCTCCCTGGGGATCAAGCAGCTCCAGGGCGACATCTGGGAGGATTTTTTCAACCGCCGCAAGCCGGGCGACCTGGTCAACGTCAAGATCGTGCGGATCGCCGATTTTGGGGTTTTCGCCGAGGTGACGCCCGGCATCGAGGGCGTCGTCTTTCTCAGCGAGCTGGACGAGAAGAAGATCGACAACCCATCCGAGTCCTTCCAGGTGGGCGAGGAAAAAGCCGCCAAGATCATCAAGATGAGCGCCAAGGACAAGAAGCTGTCCCTGAGCTTCCGCCAAGCCCAATCGGAAATGCACAAGCTCGACTACCAGAAATTCATGGATAGCCAGGACGACCGGTTGACTCTGGGCGAATTCATGAAGGACCTCAACCTCATCAAGGCGCCCAAAAAAGCCTCCCCCCAGGCCGCGGAAGCCCCGGCCCAGGAGGAAAAGGAGACGAAGAAGGATGATTAAGGCCGACTTGATCAATAAAATTTCGCGGGACATGAACATCCCTAAACAGGAAGCGGAACAGGGCGTTAATCTCTTCTTCGATGCCATCAAGGAAGCCATCCTCCGCGGCGAGGAAATCGAGGTGCGGGGTTTCGGCAGCTTCCGCTTCCGCCAGCGGACGGGACGCACCGGCCGCAACCCGCGGACCGGCACCCCGGTGAGCGTCCCCCCCAAGAAAGTCCTGTACTTCAAGCCCAGCAAGCAGCTTAAAGAGCTTCTCAATAAATAATGACCTACATCGCCGCGCCCTGGAGAGAGGAGTACGTGCGCGGGCTCGACCGGGAGCCCCGGGGCTGTCTTTTTTGCCGGGCGGCCAAGGCCCGAAACGATGCCGCCTTCCATGTTCTGTGCCGCGGCCGTCACAACTTCGTCCTGCTCAACAAATATCCTTACACCGTCGGCCACCTGCTGGTCGCGCCTTACCGCCACGCCGCCTCATACGAGCAGGCCTCCAAGCCGGCCACCGACGAAATGGCCGACCTGTTGAAAATATGCCTGCGGGCCCTGCGCCGGGCGTACAAACCCCACGGGTTCAACGCCGGCATGAACCTCGGCCACAGCGCGGGAGCGGGCATCGCCGACCACTACCATCTTCATGTCATAGGCCGCTGGACCGGCGATTCCAATTTCATGCCCCTGGTCGGCCGGGTCAGAGTGTTCATCGAAGACCTGGACACGACCTTCGCCCGACTCCGCCCCCTCTTTCCCCAAGGGGGGAAGCCGAGGCGAAAGGCGAAGAGCCGAGGCGCCGGATCAGGGTCCGACCCAATCTCGAGGTGATACCATGCTTAAAGCTATGCGCAAAAACATCAAGTCTCTGGCGCCGATCCTGTGGATCGTCATCGCCACCTTCATCATCGCCATCTTCGCCGTATGGGGCGGCGCTGGACGGATCGGCGAGGGCGGGTCGGCGGCCGGAGTCCTGGCCACCGTGGGCAGCCACAAGATCACGACCGACGAATTCACCATCATCCTGCGCCAACGCCTCGAACAATTGAAGAAACAGGTCAAGGAATTGAACCGCGGCCTCATTCAACAGCTCAACCTTCCCCAGCGGGTTTTGGAGGAGATGGTCCAGCAGAATCTCATGCTGCAGATGGCCGACGACATGGGCCTCAGCGCTTCGGACGGAGAGTTGCAGCAGAGGATCATGTCCGACCCGCGCTTGCAGCGGGACGGCCAATTCATCGGCGCCGAGGAGTACAAAAACCTCCTCAACTGGAACCATATCCCCATATCCGAATTCGAGGACGAAATCAGGCGGGAAATCATCCTGTCCAAGCTCGTCCGAGTCCTGACCGCCGGTGTGGCGGTGACTCCCGATCGGGCCTGGGAAAACTACCGGAAGAACAACGAAACGGCCAAGATCGAGTATGTGCTCCAGGAAAAAGACAAGGTCAAACTCGACCAGGAGCCCACCCCGGCCGAAACTCAGACCTATTTCGACAAGAACAAGGACAAGTTTAAAATCCCGGAAAAGAGGGAAGCGGCCTACGCCTTCTTAAGAACCGACGACCTTAAAAAAGAGGTCGAGCTGACAGACGCCGAAATTCAAAAATATTACAACGATAACGAGGACCAGTTTAAAATCCCTCAGGAGATCGAAGTCGGCCGCATCTTCTTATCCCTGGAGGGCAAGGCCCAGGACCTCGTCTTGGCCGAAGCCCGGGGCATTCTCGACCGGATCGGCCGCGGCGAGGATTTCGCCGAACTGGCCAAGAAGCAGTCCAAGGACGCCAAAGCGTCCCTGGGAGGAAATTGGGGCACGACCGAGTGGATGACCCTGAACGCCAAGGAACAGGACGAGATTAAAAAGCTGGAGCCGGGAAGTCTTTCTTCTCCCGTCGCGCTCGACAACGGCGTGTCCATTTTAAAAGTGATCAAGAAAACCGAGGCCGCCACGACGCCCCTGTCCGAGGCCCAAACCCGGATCAGGATCATGCTCCAGGAGCAGAAAGCCCAGGCTCTGGCCGCGGAGCGGATCACCCGGCTGGCCAAGGACGCCGGCAGGGATAAGAGCCTGGAATCGGCCGCGGCCAAGGTGAACCTCAAGGTCGAGCGCACCGGCCTGCTGAAAAAGGGCGAAGCCCTGGGCAGCATCGATCCCTCGGGCATCATCAGCGCCGGCCTGTTCGCCCTCACCGACAAGGAAATCTCCGCCCCTCTGTACACCTATCGCGGAGTGGGCTTGGCTCAACTCCTGACCACGGTTCCTCCCCATGACGCCCGGCTGGACGAGGTCCGGGAGGAAGTCCTTCAGGACCTGAACGAAACTCGGAAAAAGGAAAAAATCCTGGAGAAGCTGCAGGGCCTCCGGGCCACGTTGACCGCCTCTCAGAGCTGGGAGGATTTGGCCCAAAAAAACACCCTGGAGATCAAAACGGTCAACGAACACAAAAGAGGACAGTATCTGGGCACGGTCGGAGAAAACGCCGATGTGGACCAGTTGGCCTTCTCCCTGCCGCTCAACACCGCCAGCGACCCCGTGGAGTTCGGCAACGGATATCTCCTGCTTCGGGTCCTGTCTCGCAAGGAAGTGACCCAGGCCGATTTCTCCAAAGAAAAGGACAAGGAGATGGACTCGCTCCTGGCTGAGGAGGGCAACAAGCTCCTGACCTCCTACTTGGTCAAGCTTCGGGAAGAAAAAGGCGTCAAGATTCGCACCAACAACTTCATGAAAGTCCAATCGGATATCCTGTCCAGGTTCGGCGAATGAGCCTGACCGGGAGGCCATTGGTCTCCCGGAGATAGTCCGGGCCGTATCCCTCAAAGATCAAGGGACGGAGTCAAGCGTCCCCATATCATAGAAAGGAGACGGACATGGAAACGAACAAGAAATCTCTTTCCGCCTCGGCCTACAAGGAGCTTCCGCCCGGCAAGACCTACACGCCCTTCGTCCCGGCTAAGAAGGTCCTGCCCGAAGTCACCCTGCGCTCCGTGCTGTGGGGCCTGGGCATGTCCCTGTTCTTCACCTTTTCCATCGCCTACCTGGGGCTGAAGGTCGGGACCGTCCCGGAGGCGGCCATCCCCATCGCCATCCTGGCCGTGGGTCTGGGCTACGCGTACTCCCGGCGCAACACCATCCTGGAAAACGTCATTATTCAATCCATCGGCGCGGCCTCGGGGGCGATCGTAGCCGGCGCCATTTTTACCATCCCCGCCCTGTACATTCTCGGCTTGCCGACCGACATCCTCAAGATTTTCCTGTCCACGTTCCTGGGCGGCTGCCTGGGCATTTTCTTCCTGATCCCTCTGCGGCGCTACTTCTGCGCCGAACAGCACGGCAAGCTTCCCTTCCCCGAGGCGACGGCCACGACCGAGATCCTGGTCACCGGGGAGGCCGGGGGCAAACAAGCCCAACTCCTTATCGTCGGCATCGTCGTCTCCGGCGTGTATGATTTCCTGGCCATCGCCGTCCGCGCCTGGAACGAGCTTTTAACGTTCAAGTGGCTGGGCTTTGTCGATAAGATAGCGGACAAAACGCGCATGGTCCTCAAGATCGACGCCCTGTCGGCCTTCCTGGGGCTGGGCTACGTTATCGGGCTCCGCTACAACGCCATCATCGTGGCCGGCGGCCTGTTGTCGCACATGGCCTTCGTGCCCGTCATCTGGTTCATCGGCCAGCACCTGGGAACTCCCGTCTATCCGGGCACGGTGCCCATCGGCGGGATGGACGAGGTCCAAATCTTCAGCACCTATGTCCGCAACATCGGCATCGGAGCTATTTTCATGGCCGGCGTCCTGGGGATCATCAAGTCCATGCCGGTCATGGTCCGGTCCCTGTCGCTGGGCTTCAAGGAGATTTTCCGCGGCAAGAAGGGCGGCGCGAGCCAGGTGGAACGGACCAACCGGGACATGAAGATGTCGACCATCCTCCTGGGGCTCCTGGCCACGACGGTCGGCCTGTTCTTCTATTTCCTCTGGATCTCCAACGTTAAATACGCCATTTTCGGCGTGGTCATCTGTTTCGTCCTGTCCTTCCTGTTCACTACGGTGGCCGCCTACGCCATCGCCATCGTCGGGACCAACCCCGTCTCGGGCATGACCCTCATCACCATCATCCTCAGCAGCGTCCTGCTCATCGGAGCCGGGCTGTCGGGCACGGCGGGCATGGCCGTCGCCTTGCTCATCGGGGCCGTGGTCTGCACCGCCCTGTCCCTGTCGGGGAGCTTTATCACCGACCTTAAAATCGGCTACTGGCTGGGGGCCACGCCCCGGAACCAGGAGCGGTTCAAGTTCGCCGGCGTGTTCGTGGCCTCCCTGACCGTCGGGTTGGCCATCTTCATTCTGGACCGGGCTTTCTCCTTCCAGAGCGGGTCCCTGGCCGCGCCCCAGGCCAACCTGATGGCCGCGGTGATCAAGTCCCTGATGTCGCAAGAGCCCGTGACCTGGGTGCTGTACGGCCTGGGCGTTTTCATCGCCCTGGTTGTGGAGTTGGCCGGAGTGCCGCCCCTGGCCTTCGCCCTGGGCATGTACCTGCCCCTGGAGCTGACCACTCCCCTGCTCGTCGGCGGGTTTGTGGCCCACCTGGTCAAGAAATCCACGAAGGACGCCGAGTTGGCCAGCCTCCGCCACAACCGAGGCACGCTCATCGCATCGGGCTTCATCGCCGGCGGAGCGCTGATCGGCATCGTCCTGGCCGTCTTGAAGATCCTTAAGCTCGACCACGTCATCAGCTGGGGCATACCCATGATCTTCAGCAAAACCTCCTGGATCGACGGCCAGGCCATGCCCTGGTACGCCAAGTACGGCGAAATCATCAGCCTGGTCGCCTTTGTCATCCTGCTCAACTATCTCTACTGGAGCGCCCGGGCGGCCAAACCGGCTCCCCCGGTCGAGGCGACGGCCCTCAAGAGGAAAAAATGAACAAGCTATATCAAGCGGCCGATAAAGCCATCAATCATGCCCTGAAGATCCGTTCTTCGGACAAGTTCCTCCTGATCACGGACGAGCCCAAGATCGAGATCGCCGAAGCCTTAGCCTTCTGGGCCAAAAAAACCGGGGCCGAAGTCACGACCTACCTCATGACCGAAACGCTCCGGCCCATCACCGCCGCCACGAGTCTCTTCCTGGAGATGGCCCGGCGGGCCACGGTCATGGCCTACGTCCTCGACGCGCGCTACCAGGAAAAGCCCTTCCGCAGCACCATGGTCGGGATGGGCATGAAGCCCCAGCGCCGGATCTGCATGATGCCCGGGCTTACCCGGGAGATGATGGAGCGGCTGGTCAACATCGATTTCCAGCGCCTCAACCGCTTCACCCGGAAGGTCATGGCCGCGCTCAACAACGCGGATGATGTGCTCATCGAGAACGCGGCCGGGACCAAGATCGCCTTCAGCGTCAAGGGCCGGAAGTGGCACAACGACAACGGCGACATCAGCCGCAAGGGACGGCACGGCAATTTGCCCGCCGGCGAGTGCTACACCGCGCCGGTCGAGGAAACGTTCAGCGGCAAGCTCGTCATCGGCCTCATCGACGACAAGCTCGGCCGCGGGACCATGGAATTCCGGAAAGGCCGGCTGGTCAAGTGGAGCGGCTCGGGCGTGACCGAGATCGTCAAGAGCATCGGCTCGGACCCGACCGGCCGGATCATCGGCGAGTTCGGCGTGGGCACCAACCCCGGGGCCAAGGTCTGTCCCAACATGCTCGAAGCCGAAAAGGCCTTCGGCACGGTCCATTTCGCCATCGGCGATTCCTACGGCGTGGGACGGAACAAGAGCAAATTTCACTTTGACGCCCTGGTGGAAAAAGTCACGATCAGGGCCAAAGGCAAGCTCCTCGCCCGGAACGGAAGGTTCTTGATCTAGCATCCGCAGACGTCGAGGCCGCAGTTTTTCCGGCGAAACGCGCCGGACTGGGGCTTAGGTCCGGATCAGGTCGAAAAACAGGGCCTTGACTCTGGCTTCCAGTGCGGAGCGGAACCGCTCTACGGTCTCGTTGATCCCCTGACCGAGGTAGTCTCCAATGAACATCTGCGGTCCCACGTTGATTTTCACCTGGCCCGGGACGAGGACCGGCGTCTGGGTTCCGTAGAAGGCCAGGGGCGTTACCGGAACGTTCAACTTGTGGTTCATGTAGAGATTATAGGCGATGAAGGAAACGCCCCGCCGGAAGGTGTCCACGTAGGGGTTGGCTTCCTTCTTCTTGACCCGGCCCCGGCCCTGAAGGGTGATGAGAGCCCGGCCGCTGCGGACGATGTCCTCGCAGCGGTCCATGGCTTCGCCCTTTTTGCCGGTCGGTTTCATATTGACCGGAACCGTTCCAATCTTGGCGATGTTGCCGGAAATGTACGTGGCGAACAAATATTTCAGGGGAGTGATCATCCGGTCCACGGTCCAGCCGAAATCCTTGAGATGCCGCTTGAGGTAGCGGCGGATTAAAAAGTAGAGATCCTGCTTGTTGAAGATCTCCTTGTTGGCCGTGAAAAAGATCGGCCGGGGGACGACGCGGAACAGGGCCGCCACATCCTTGTAAGAGCCGATGTGGTTGCCGACGATGATATTGGGACCTTCCGGAACGAAGTTCTCCGCGCCCCGGACGACGACCTTTTTACCCAGCAGGGACACCCCGGACAGGAACCGGATTACGGGCTCGAAGTTTTTCAGTTCTTGTTCAAAGGTCGCCATGGGTTTCTCGGACTCCCTCTTTTGGAAGACCAGGCCAGGATATTCTACCAGAAAGTCCCGAGGCCGGGCAGTCCTTGATGAAAAGTAAGGATAGGCTCGCACTCTGTTCGGTGTCCATCAATCTTGCCAGGATCGAGACGCCGTGCTATGTTAGCGAATTGAGACAGAAAATCGAGGGGAGGCGTCGATGGTCACTCTTATACGCGACGGCTCAGTGTTCGCGCCCGAACCGCTGGGTTGCAAAGACATTCTGATCCTGGACCGAACAATCGGCGCCGTGGCCGATCCCGGGACGCTGACTTTGAGAGGGCTTGAAGTCGATGACATCGATGCCTCGGGAAAATCCGTCCTGCCGGGCTTCATCGATTCGCACGTGCACATGCTGGGGGGCGGCGGCGAGGGCGGCCCGACCACCCGAGCGCCCGAGATCCGAATCGAGGAGATTGTCCGCAGCGGCGTCACGACCCTGTTCGGCTGCCTCGGCACGGACGGCGTCACCCGGCACATGACGTCCCTCCTGGCTAAAGCGCGGGCGCTGGAAGCCGAGGGCGTCTCGACCTATATATTTTGCGGGTCCTACGACCTCCCGGTCCGAACCATTACCGGCAGCGTCCGGTCCGATCTGGTCCTCATCGACAAGGTCATCGGCGCGGGCGAGATCGCCATCTCGGACCACCGTTCGTCCCAGCCCACCTTCGAGGACTTCGCGAAGCTGGCGGCCGAATGCCGGGTGGGCGGGATGCTCGGCGGCAAGCCGGGCATCCTCCATTGCCACCTGGGCGACGGACCGCGCCGGCTGGAGCTCATTTTCCGGCTCGTCCGGGAGACGGAAATTCCCGTCGCTCAGGTCATGCCCACCCACATGAACCGGAACAGAGCTTTGTTCGAGCAAGGCCTGGAATTCATGAAGATCGGCGGATCCATTGACCTGACCGCAGGCACGGAGCCGCAGGATGAAAACGACAACGACCTGAGCGTCGAGACGGCCATCGAAGCGATCCAAACCCAAAATCCGGCCCTCAACCAGGTCACGATCAGCTCCGACTCCAACGGCAGCTTGCCCGTTTTCAATAAAAAAGGCGAACTCGTGGGGCTGACCGTGGCCGCCGAACAAGCCCTGTTCCGCGCGTTCCGCTCCCTTGTCGCCCGAAAGACCCTGACGCTGGACAAGGCCGCCCTCGTTTTCGCCGCCAACCCCGCGGGCTTCTACAAACTCAAACACAAGGGCGGGATCGCGCCCGGAAAGGACGCCGACCTCATCGTGCTCGACGGCTCCCTCCACCTGTCCGAGGTCTTTGCCCTGGGCCGGAAGATGATGGCCGGCGGCCGGCTCCTGGCGCGGGGAACGTTCGGGCCTGACGCGGGACAGGAGTGAGGCCATGACCGACAGGCGGAAATCCGGAGCCGGTCAAAAATCGGCCGCCGCAGGCGCCGCGAACGGCCAAGCCTCGCCGCCGGGGAGAACGCCCAGCTTCATCGTGGCCCTCATCCCCATTCTGGCCATGGGGTTGCTCCTGGGGGTCGGGTACGGCGTCTACAAGATCAAGCCCCAGGTCCTGCTCGTGGCCGCCGCCTTTCTCACCGGTGTCCTCGGCTTCCTCCTTCGTTTCACCTGGAAGGACATGGAGCGGGGGATCGTGGACAGCATCCGCAAGGCCATGCCCGCCATCCTGATCATGCTCAGCGTGGGCCTGCTCATCGGCTCCTGGATGGCCTGCGGGACCATCCCCATGGTCATCTACTACGGGCTGAAGCTCATCTCGCCCCAGTTCTTCCTGGTGACGGCCTGCTTCGTCTGCAGCCTGACCTCACTGGCCACGGGCACGTCTTGGGGGACGATCGGAACCCTGGGAGTGGCCTTCATGGGTATCGCCCTGGGGCTCGGCATCCCGCCGGGACCGGCCGCCGGGGCCATCGTCGCCGGCGCCTATTTCGGGGACAAGTTGTCGCCCATGTCCGACATCCCCAACCTGGCCGTGGTCGTGGCCGGATCGAACCTCTTCGACCACATCAAGCACCAACTCTGGTCGGCGACCCCGGCCTGGCTCCTGGGACTCGTTGTCTATCTGCTGGTCGGACTCGGCTACGGGCGGACGGGGCTCGACTCGAGTCAACTGAACATCATCACCGCGACGATCCGGGCGAATTTCCGGTTCAACCCACTCCTGCTTTTGCCCATGGTCATCGTTCTCTATTTTGCCGCGGCCAAGAAGCCGACCATCCCCGGCATGCTCTTGTCGTCGCTCACGGCCGCCATCCTGGCCGTCGTCCTGCAGAAAACGTCGCTGGCCGAGATCGCCACGGCCTTGAATTCCGGCTACCCGGCTCACACGGGAGTGGCGGCGGTCGATAAGCTTCTGTCGCGGGGAGGATTGATGAGCATGATGGAAACCCAGCTCGTGGCCTTTACCGCCTTCAGCTTCGGGGGCATCATGCAAAGCACTGGGATGCTGTCCGTCGTCCTGGGCAAGGTGATGAAGTTCGCCGGCAAGGTCTGGAGCCTGGTCGTAACCACGGTGGTGACGGCTGTCGTTTCGGCCTTGGTCACAGGCAGCTCCTACCTGTCGATGATCATCCCCGGCGAGCTGCTGGCGCCCGTCTATAAAAAGAAAGGGTTGGCGGCCAAGAACCTGTCCCGGATCATCTCCGAAGCCGGGGGGATCATCGTGCCCCTCATCCCCTGGAGCATGGCCGGGGTGTATATCACCGGGACGATCGGAGTGGCTCCCTTCACCTACCTGCCCTGGGCCATCATGAACTACGCCTCGGTGGGGATGCTCATCCTGTTCGGCATCACTAAGTTCACCATGGCCCCCCGGGTGCGCGAGGACGAAACCCAGGCCGGCTCATAAAGCCGGCGAGCTTCCGGCGGGCAAACTACGGTTCGGGGAGAAAAAACCTAAAGCTTATCGAGGCGGCCGGGTCAATTTGGTAGGATTGGCAACACCCATTTCATCAATCCTAAAAGATAGCTGGATTGTTGACATCGTATCCAAAGCTCGCTATCCTAAATACAAGCACTAGAGGGGGTCATGAAAAAAAGAATTCTGTCTCTATTCACCCTATTCGTCTTTGTGCTCTTTGAATTCATGTGCACAAAAGTCGTAGAACGGCCTGTCAGCCAGGTGCCCAGTCCCGATAATCAGGGCCTCGTCATCCTCAAGGTTCTCAAGAAATCCGGGGAGATCGTCGAGTTTTCAGAAAAAAATCCGGGTCAAGTCTGGGGCGATGCCGTCTACGGGAACGTCAAGGAGATATTGAATCAGGTCGCCATCCCGATATCGGATGTGGGGTCGAGGAAGGAAAGCCGCGCTGTCATTCAGGAGATCGAGACAAGGTCGGGCAAAATTTATAGCACCGCCGACGGAAGAGTCGCTTCCATTCAGAAAAAAAGCGATCGATACATCGTTAGCCTTAAAGCCTTCCCGGCGGTCGCCCACTCTGTCACCATCCTCAAGTCCGAGGTCAAATCCGTCAAGTCGGCCTTGGACAGAGCCAGCGGAAAGCGCATCATCAAGTATCTCAAGACCAACTCCGGCGAGGTGTATTCGCGAGTCGACTGGAAGAGCCTCCCCATTCAGGCCGACCCAAACATCATCTCTATTCAAGAGGAAAACGACCGCTATGTCATATACTTCAAAGCCCTCCCAGCGGCCGCCACCCCTGTCATCATTCTCAGGTCCGAGGTCGAATCCATCAAGTCGACTTTGGACCGAGCCAGCGGAAAGCCCGTCATCAAGTATCTCAAGACTACTTCCGGCGAGACGTATTCGCGAGGCGACTGGAGGACCCTCTCAATTCAAGAGGAAAGCGAGCAGTATGTCATCACTCTCAAAGCCACCGTGAGCAAGATTTCCATCGCGGAGATAGACTCGGTTTGGGTCACGCGGATTGATCCAACAAAAACTTTTTTCGCGGTGATCGGGATCCCGGCTATATTATATCTTGGCGGAGGACTGATTATCATGGCTTTAAAGAAGTCCTGCCCCTTCATTTATTCCTATGACGGCAAGAGCTACATCTTTGATGCAGAGCCTTACGGCGGAGCAACGTCGCGCGGCTTGAAGCGCACCGAGTGGTGCGGGCTTGAGCACCTTAAGCCGGTCAAAAGCGAATACCGCCTCAGGATCACCAACGAAGTGGATGAGACCCAGCATACCGACGAGCTTAAGCTGGTGGCGGTCGATCATCCGGCCGGGGTCCAGGTTGTCCCCGACGAAAACGGCGTCTTCCATACTTTCGTCCGTCCGCAGCCGCCTCTATCGGCCCGGGACCAGAACAACCGCGACCTCATGCCCTATGTCCAAGCGAATGATTGGATCTTCTGGCAATCCCAACTCGATGACAAGGACCCCGAGAAGGACGGGGACTTGAAGGACGAGCTCACTTTCGAGTTTCCCAAACCCGCCGCGGCGACGAAAGTGAAACTCTTATTCAACGGATGCAACACGCTCTGGGCTTCCGAGATGGTCAAATTCTTCCTGGAACTCTATGGAGACGGGGTGAAAGACTATTACGCCGCCGTTGATTCCCTTGGCCCTGCTTACCAGGCCGTGATGATCTGGAACATGAGGGAAGAGCTATACAGGATCCAGGTCCGGGCCGAGACTCCCCGCGGCTGGACATCGCTCGGGACGGTTGTCGGCGGCGGACCGTTCGTATCCGAAAACCGGGCCTATGTCCTGGACCTGACGAACGTTCCGGGTGACGCCCTGCGTCTTAAATTAACGCCTCCTGCCGGTTTCTGGATGATCAATCACCTGGCCGTAGACTACTCCGAGGATGTTCCGGTCCAGTCGACCGAGCTCGAGCCCGCGCGGGCAGTCGATTCCCGCGGCCGCGACATCCGGGACCTGCTGGCCCGCACCGACGATGCCTTTTATGACGCGCCGTTCATGGGCGATTCGGCCGACGTGACCTACCTCGTTCCCGCTCAGAAGCCGGGGTCAGCCCGGTCGGTCTTCTGCAAGGCGAGCGGCTACTATGACATTCATCTGATGGCAGAGGGCAAGCCGCGTCTGGATATTCTCAGCAGGTTCCAGACCGAGCCGGGCTTCACGGTGAGGTTTGCTCTACGGGAATATCAAAAAAGGAAATCGGAGCATCTCCTCCCTCATCCCGTCAACTGACATGAAAAACGATTCTGGAGTCCGCTATTTTGGCGGCCTCCAGGCCATGCTTATCCGATTCAGGCTGTTGGCTTCTTACAGTCGATACTTGCTCCGGCGGCGTCGATATCCCCAGTTCCTCCTCAGCCGCTCCAAGGGCGGGCTCCTGAAATCCATGCAGACGGTCAAGGATCTCCATCTCACTAAGTTCGTGAAATCGGACGGTGGCTACCGCTACTGCCTGTCCGTCCCGAAATGGCCTTCGCCGTCCTACGACCGCATGGCCGGATTGGGCGGGCTCAACATCAATGCCGCGGGGACGAAATTCAAACAGCAGGTGGACCATGCCATCCTTGCCATATCGAGAAAGTGCGTCTACCGGTGCCGGCACTGCTACGAGCGTCCCAATATCGCCTCCGAAGAGACAGTGCCTCTGGACGCCTGGAAGAGGACGGTCCGCGACCTTCAGAACATGGGCACGAGCATTATCGTCTTTTCCGGAGGCGAGCCCATGCTTCGGTATGGCGACCTTCTAGAGCTAGTGAAATCCGGGGATAAAACGCTGTCGGAATTCCATATCCACACCTCGGGTCATGGAGTGAACGAAGACAAGGCGAGAGCCCTGAGGGACGCCGGCCTCGAAGCCGCGGCCGTAGGCTTGGATGATGTGAACCCCGAGCGCCACGATGCCTTGCGCGGATATTCGGGGGCATTCGGGGAGGCCCAGGGCGCTATCCGCGATTTTCGGCGGGCCGGCATTTTTGTCTATATCAATCTCTGCTTGACCAAGAACCTTGTCCGGTCGGGCGACCTCCCGGCTTTAATGGAGTTGGCCAGAGACCAGGATGTCGGGGCCATTCGCTTTCTGGAGCCCGTCCCGGTTGGAGGCTATCAAGGCGAGAACAGGGCCGACCTTTTTTCTGATGATGACCGGGCGGCGACCACGGACTTTTTCGTGCGAATCAACAGCAGTCGTCGCTATGCCCGCTACCCATTCATTTCCTACGAAGCCTTCTTCGAAGCCCCGGACCGCCTCGGCTGCATGATGGGCGGACATTCCCATTTTGCGATCGACGGCCTGGGAAATGTCATCCCATGCGTCTTCCTGCCGGTCTCTTTTGGCAACATCGTGAATGAAGACCTCCCCAGCATTTTCCGGCGCATGAGGGAGGCGATTCCCCGGCCCTGCCGCCAAGGCTGTTCCGCCGCCCTCCTGGCCTCCATGATCAACGATCAGGCAAGTTCCGGATCACGGCTCCCGGTCCCTTTTGCTTCTATGCAATCAGATTGGCAGCGCCTGTATCGGCTTGCTCAGGCTGAGAAACGATGATCATCCCCGGCGAGCTGCTGGCGCCCGCCTATAAAAAGAAAGGGTTGGCGGCCAAGAACCTGTCCCGGATCATCTCCGAAGCCGGGGGGATCATCGTGCCCCTCATCCCCTGGAGCATGG
>Ga0315297_10001539_pt1 | contig 14322 bp, 10 predicted proteins | sample YL17G15_0_MG_FD_203628 | JGI IMG/M metagenome (GOLD analysis project Ga0315297, IMG submission 203628) | Sediment microbial communities from Yellowstone Lake, YNP, Wyoming, USA - YL17G15_0 | ecosystem: Environmental > Aquatic > Freshwater > Lake > Sediment | place: USA: Wyoming | collected... | reverse complement strand
CCAGAAACGTGCCTATTTTGTCGCCATCTCGTACACGACGACCTTGAACGACCCGGCCACCATCGTCGGCCGGCCCGGCTGGCCGTCCGCGCCAGGCGCCCCGTACTCAGCTGCCGCAATATACACGCGATGCGTCTTCGGATCGAGTGTCATCGTTCTCGACCGTGCCGGCGTGGCGAGCGTCTGGACGAGCGTGAGCTTGCCTGCCGCGTCCGACTTCGCAATGGTCATCGTGCTGTCGCTGTTGGACGAGAAGATCAGCCCGGTGCCCGGATCGTACGCTGCCGCATCCGGACCGGCGCCAATCGGGAAGGTCGACAGCAGCTTGCCGCTGGTGCTGTCCACCACGGCCATCAGCTTGTCGGTCACCGCGTAGAGACGGTGATTCGCGAGGTCGAGGGCCAGCCCAGATGCGCCTTCGGCCGGCTTGATAGACCAGTTGCCGACGACCGCGTGCGTGGCCGTGTCGATGGCGACGATCTCATCAGTGGTCTCGCTGTTGTTGTAGATGCGGCCGGCCTTGACGTCCACCTGCGCAAACTCGGGTTTGCCGGGCAGCTTGATGGTGGCCTTCACGTCGCCTGACACGGCGTCGAACACGGTCGCGTCATTGCTGCGGCCGTTGAATGTGTAGACCTCCTTGTGACCCGGCTCGTAGAGAATGCAGTCGGGGTTCTGGCCGGTCTTGACGGTCGACTTGATCTGCAGCGTCTTGAGGTCGACGATGCTCGCCGTGTTGTCGCGGCCCTTGCTGACGAAGCCGAGACCGAGGTCGGGAGCGAGCGCGATGCCATGAACGCCGTTGGCCGGCGCGATCTCGCCGACGACGGTGTTCTTGTCCATGTCGATGACGATGACCTTCGTCGCATGCGAGACGTAGAGCCGGCGCGCGGCGGAATCGACCGAGAGGTAATCCCACCCGCCGTCGCCGCCGATTTTGATTTCGGCCAACTGCTTGTATGGGCCGTCGGCCGCAGGCAGCGACGCCTGCATCCAGAAGAGTCCGCCGGCCAGCAGGCAGACGGCCAGCACGACGCGGAGCGTTTTCATGACAAGTCCTTTGCGTGATGAACGCGGCTGTTACTTCTTCTTGACGTCCTTCTTGACCTCGTCTTCCTTCTCGTCCTTGTCGCCGGGCTTCTTGGCGGCCGGAACGGCCTTGCCGTCGGCGGTGAGCTCGATCGACTTCACTTCTCCCGCGCCGGTGATCGTGAGCTCGTAGACGAACGTCTTGCCCGTCGTGAGTTTCTCAGCCTTGGTGATGGCCGCCTTGGGGTACTTGGCCTTGAGGGCAGCCGTCACCGCGGACGGAAGGCTTGCCGCCGCAACTTCCTCTTCGATATCTACGACGGTGCCGTCCGGATTGTATACAAGGTCGCGGGCGAGGCCGCTATCGGTGCTTTCGACCTCCCACGTGGTCTTGCCGTCCGCCTTCTCCTCGGCGACGTTCTTGATGACGGCCTTCGGGTAGGTCTTCTTGAAGGCGTCGAGGATGGCCTTGGGCAGCTTTGCGGCGGGGTCCTCTGCCTTGGCAGCCGGTGCGGCCTTGGCGGCGGGCGGCGGATTCTGGGCGGGCTTGGTGGACGTCTGCGCCGTCGCGAGGGCGGTGACGGCGAACGCCAAGGCAACAGCAAATGCGGACACACGGACGAGCTTCATAACTGACCTCCTGCCCTTCGACTCAGTGGTGGTGTGCCAGACGCGGCCTTCTGGCAACAGCAAGAAGGGATCCCAGATTCCGGCGTCATCCGCCACCTGCGTGAGCTCAGGGTCTCGGTCCACCAGTAGACCAGAGAAGTCTGAAGATCGGGTGAATCGGGATCTTCATCCGGTTTTCAGACGTGGCAGGGCAGAATAGGCACGGCGGCCCATGCGCATCCTGACCATCGAAGACGACCGGCACATGGCGGAGTTGCTCCGGAAGGGGCTGGCAGAGGAAGGGCACTCGGTCGTGCTCGCCCACACCGGCCCTGATGGCCTCGCCCTGGCCGAAGGCGGATCCTACGATGTCATCGTCCTCGACGTGATGTTGCCCGGGCTGGATGGCTACGAGGTCGCGCGGCGGCTGCGTGGCGCCCGCAACCGCACACCTATCCTCATGCTGACGGCCCGCGACGCCACCTCGGACGTCGTAGCGGGCCTTGATGCCGGCGCCGACGACTACCTGACCAAGCCGTTTTCGTTCGATGAACTCCTGGCCCGCGTCAGAGCCGTCGCCAGGCGCGGTCCGATTGTCCACGGCGTCGCACTTCGAGTGGGTGACCTCGCGCTTGACCCGGCGACGCGCGACGTAAGCCGTGCGGGCGAAGCGCTGGCGTTGACGCGCACAGAGTACAGCCTGCTCGAGTTCCTGATGCGTCGCGCCGGCCACGTGGTGGCACGGGCGGCCCTGATCGACGGCGTGTGGGGCTACGATCGGGAGATCGAAGACAACACGCTCGACGCTTTCGTGCGGCTGCTGCGCCAGAAGGTCGACGGCAGCGGCCGCCCCCGGCTGATTCACACCGTCCGCGGCGTCGGGTACTGCCTGCGTGAGGAACCGTCCGCATGACACGCTGGTCCATTCGCGCGCGGCTGACGGCCTGGGTGACCACGGTGCTGGGCCTGGTGCTCGTCGTCCTCGCGGCGACGACGTGGTGGACGCTGCAGGAAAGCTTCGCGGAGGCCATCGACAAGAGCCTGGTTGACCGGGCTACCGCCGTCGGCCGCTTTCTCGATCAGCAGACCGGACCAGCGTCGATGAAGGAGATGGAGGATGACCTGCGTGAGTACGTGACGCTCGATCCGGGCTGGAATCTGGTCCGCATCACCACCGCCAGCGGCATTTCGCTCTACAAGTCGCCCGCATTTGACGACACGGGCCTGCCGCCGATGGCGGAGGAACTGACGGGGCAAAAGCCCGTCTTCCGGGACGTACGGATGAAGGGGCATCCGCTGCGGATGATCACCGCACGCGTGGCGGCGAGGCAGCAACTCTACACCATCGACGTCGCCTTGCCGCTCGGGGAACTGCAGGAAGCGCTCGATCAATTCCGCTGGGCGGTCCTGATCCTCGTGCCGTGCGGCATCCTGGCCGCCGCGCTTGGCGGCTACTGGATCAGCCGTCGCGCGCTGGCGCCGGTCGACCGCATCGCGACCACGGCCCGCGCCATCACGGCTCGTGACCTCGGGCGCCGGCTCGACGTGCCTGCGACCGGAGACGAATTGCAGCGCCTCACCGAAACACTCAACGCCATGCTGGGCAGGTTGGAAGCGGCGTTTCGCGAGACCACCAGATTCACCGCCGACGCATCGCACGAGTTGAGGAGCCCGATCTCGTTGATCCGCACGTCGGCGGAACTCGCGCTCCGGCGCGATCGATCCGTGGAGGAGTACCGCGACGCACTGGGGGGAATCCTGCGTGAGTCCGAGCGCACGTCAGTGCTGGTGCAGGACTTGTTGACGCTGACCCGTGCAGACGCGGGCGTGGACGTGCTCCAGCGCCAACCCCTCGATCTGCGCGCTGCGCTCGAGGACCTGCGCGGATCCCTTTCGACGATCTGCGCCCAGGCCAACGTCGACATCCAGATCGACCTGCCGGATCAGCCGGTGCCCACCAGTGGTGACAGCGCGGCGCTCGGTCGCCTCGTGCGCATTCTCGTGGACAACGCCGTCAAGTACACGCCGACGCCCGGCCGGGTCACGCTCTCGCTCAGGCCCGCGCCTGACGGCGCGGTGGTCGAGGTGGCCGACACGGGGATCGGTATCAGCGCCGACGACCTTCCGAATGTGTTCGACCGGTTCTATCGGGCCGACAAGGCGCGCAGCCGCGACTCGGGCGGCGCCGGCCTTGGCCTGTCGATCGCGAAGTGGATTGCCGAGCAGCACGGGGGCCGCATCACGATCGAGAGTGCGCCTGGCCAGGGATGCCGGGTCATGGTGCATCTGCCTCCGCGACGGGAATGACGACCTGCCTGCGGGACGGGGCCCGAGGAAGTCGACAAGGGACTGATTGGCTGGGTGAAGCAGGCGTTCGAGGCTGCGGGATAGCGCGCGGGGACCGCAGACAGGGGTCGCGCAGCCCTGTCAGCGGCCCCGCGCGAGGCGCGTTCTCTACTTCACGGTGATTCCGGCAGGCAGTTCGAACAGCGACGGGTTCGGCTCATTGCGGCTGATGCCCGTCAGGCGATAGGTCGTCTCCCCAGCGCGGGGATCGACGTGCTTCGTCATGACCAGCACCTGGAGTTCCGGCGAGAACCACTCTTCCCCGATCACGGTGATCGGCTGTTCGTTGCCAATGGCGCCAGCCGGTATGACTGTCGTCGTGCGAGTGCCCTTCGCCATCACGCCGTCAATGGTCTGCTGGCCCAGGTCTTCCTTCGTTGACGGAGACGAGGCTCCGGCACCTGCGCTCACTCCCGCGCCCGGGCCGGCAATAGCCACCCCGGCTTGTCCCGTCGAGAGGTGGCTCGTCACCGCGACCTCGCGCACAATCTTGGTCTCGCCCTCCTTCCGGGCTTCCGGGGAGGCATAGACCGTGACCGTACCGGTGGTCGGCAGGCCTTCCGCGTGCGTGCTGGTCGACGAGACGGACGATACGAATGTCGCGACTCCGCTCAGGCGGGCGGTGTTCGTGCTCGGGTCGAACATGTAGCTCTTGCCGCCGGTTGGGTCAGTGATGGCGACGCTCGTCACCTGACCGTCTGGACCCAGGGTCTCGCGCCGCGTGCGGCCCTTGCCATCCCGAAAGATCCGCGAGGTGGTTCGCCGGACAATCCGATTGCCGTCGCCGAGCACCTGAACCGTCTCGGTCACCGCCTCGCCGGAGTACGGCGCCCCGGTGACGGGACGGGCCTCGAACGACACATGAAGCCCGCTTGCTGGCACCTTCTCGAGGAGCAGCTGCAGGTGCTGTTCCGCGGCGGCCTTCGGCTGCTGTTCGTGCACGACCACCTGCGCGCCGGCGGTGGCCGCCAGGCTCATCATCGCCATCACCGTCAATGTCGTCTTCATTGCTTTCTCCTTGAAGTTGAATCGAGAGTCACGAATCTGATCGCCCTGGGCTGGCCGTCCTGGCCCACAAGCACGTCGGCTTCGACGACGCCCGATGGCGCATCGGGATCCACGTCAAACCCATATGCAGGCAGCATGGCCGTCGACAGTTCCACGCGGACGATGCGCCCGCTTTCGAGCCCCGGCAGACCGACCGCCGTGGGCAGCATCACAAAACGGAGCACGTCCCCGTCGCGGGATCGACCGACGCCAGCGTCCCTGTTTCGCGACGTCCGTGGCTGCGGAGCGTCCATCCGCGGCCTTGTGTCAGCAGCCTGCGCCAGGGCGGCCGGGGTTATTGCGCCCTCGGTGGCTCTTCCGGTCGTCCGATCCGGTCCAGACGGCGTCATTGCGGCGCGCGTCGAATCCGGCTGGATCTCCCGTACGGGCCACCACCGCCCCGATCCCAGCCACACAGTCGTTGCGATGATCAGAGCGGCCGCTACGGCCAGCCACCTCCACGCCGCAGGTGCCGCGAACACCGACCTGGACGACGGAACCGGCCGGGACGCTCCCGCATGTCGTTCGGCAAACACGTGCAGCAGATGCTGCTCGATGGCCAACGCCCGCGGCGATGGCGGCGCCGCACTGGCCAGGGCCTTCAGTTGCGTCGTCAGAGACCGCTGGCGTTCGAAGTGAGCCGCACACCCGGCGCACTCTTCAAGGTGGGAGCGCAGGCGTTCTTCGACCGCGGCGGCCAGGTCAGCCCCGCGTGCCAGGTCCACGAGGTCGGCATCGAACTCATGGCAGTTCATGCGTAACACCCTTTCGTGCCAGCGTGAGCCTGATCGGCCTCACGGGCCTGCTCGCCGACGTCGGCCTCTGCGGCATCCTCTCCGATGGTCGCACGGGCCGCCGCCGCGGGCATCGCCAAACGTGCCGCCGACAGCTTCGCGGCCAGCATCGTGCGGGCCCGGTGGAGCCTGGACCGCACCGTTCCTATCGGGCATTCGAGCGCCCGCGCAGCATCCTCGTACGTCATCTCCTGCAGGTCGCACAGCACCAGGGCCTCCCGGTACGGCAGCGGCAGCGTGTGGACCGCCCGGCGCAGCGATTCGATCCGCTCGGCGCGGAGCAGGCCGGACAGCGGGTCCGCGCCCTCGCGTCCGTCCGATGCGGGCTCGTGATCATCCGAGAGGTCGAGAGGCGTCAGCCGGTGATCGCGTTCCATCCGCTGCCTGACACAATTCCGGGCGATTCCGCACAGCCACGCGGCCACCGCCGCACGACCGGCCTGGTAGCGACCCGCGTCGCGCATCACGATCAGAAACACGTCTTGAACCACGTCGTCAGAGGTGGAGACCGAGCCCGTCATGTGCAGCGCGAACCGGAACACGAGCGGATGGAGCCGGCGAAACAACTCGGCGAACGCCGGTTGGCTGCCCGCCGCGGTCTGCCTGAGCAGTTCGTCATCTGGAACCCGATCGGTCAACGGTTCGACAGGCATATCCTCCCAGTACGACGTGCTCAATGGGTATTCGGTTCTGGAAGACGCAAAGTTCCAGGAAGTTGTCGACTACAATCCCGATTGTGTCAGACGCCCTGGTGGCGAGCGCTGCCGTGACGAACACGGCCGATCGCGTTTCAATCGCCGAACGCGAACGACTCGACTTCTATGCCGGCCGGGCCGCCGCCTTCGAGCAGACCGTGGCCCGTGCCGAGCGTGTGTCGCGGGCGATTTCCTTCGCCCGAGTCGCGAGTTTCGCCACCACCGCCACCGCGCTGGCGGCCGCGCTCTGGTGGCCTGGTACGTCTCGCACGCTGCTCTGGACGGCAACGCTGTCCGCGGCTCTCGTGTTCGTCGCCCTTGTCGTGGCGCACGCGAGGGTCGACGCGTGGAAGCAGTGGAACCAGATCCGCGGCCGCCAGAACCGCGAGCAGGCCGCCAGGGTCAGGCGCGACTGGGACCTGGTGCCGCGCGCGGATCTCGGCCAGCCGTCACCAGACCATCCCTATGCGGCCGATCTCGATCTGGTGGGCCGCGCGTCGCTCGCCGATCTGCTCGGCGCGCCGGCGACGCCGGCTGGCCGTCGGCTGCTCGCTACCTGGCTGCTCACCCCCTCGACAATCGAGGCCATCCGCGGCCGTCAGGAAGGCGTCGCTGAGCTGGCTCTGGAGCTCGAGTGGAGGCAACAGGTCCACGCGCTTGGCTCGCTGGCGGCATTTGATCCGATCCGCCTCGAGCGCTTCCTGGCCTGGGCCGAGCAGCCGCCCTGGCTGCTCAGTCGCCGCTGGCTCATCTGGACGGCGCGCACGCTCCCTGGAATCGCCGCGGTCCTGGCAGCGCTGCACTGGTCCGGCGTCACCGGCGTCGGCTACTGGATACCGGCGCTCCTGGCGAACACCGTCCTGCGGTACGCGGCCGGCCGCCGGTTGCGCAACACGTTCGACGGGATCGAGGCGCAGCAGTCTGCACGCGAACACGGAGAGCGACTCTTCCGCATCGTTCGCGAGCACACGTTTCGATCGCGCAGCCTCACCGGTCTTGCGGCGGCCCTTGGCACCGGTCACAGCGCCGCTGACGCCGCCTTCAGACGACTGGGCCGCGTGATGGCCTTCGTCGATCTGCGGCACTCGAGCCTCCTCCACTTTCCGGTCAATGCCATCACGCTCTGGGACCTCCACGTGCTGTACGCGCTCGAGCGGTGGAGAGCCGCGTCGGGCGAAGCGGTCCGGCGGTGGTTCGATACAGTCGGCGAATTCGAGGCGCTGTCGGCCCTCGCCGGATTGAGCCACGACAATGCCGACTGGACCTTTCCGGAACTGTCCGCGCCGACGCCCCCGGTTCTCGAGGCCCGCGATCTCGCTCATCCCCTGCTGCCGCGCGGCGTCCGGGTGGCCAACGACGTTCGCGTGGGCCCGGCGGGCCGGTTCCTGTTTGTCACCGGGTCGAACATGTCCGGCAAGAGCACCCTGCTGCGCGCGCTGGGCGTCAACGTGGCGCTGGCCGACGCCGGCGGTCCGGTCTGCGCGTCGTGGCTGCGGATGCCACGGGTCGAACTGCGCACGATGATGCGGGTGCAAGACTCGCTCGAGCTCGGCGTCTCGTACTTCATGGCATCGCTCAACCGGTTGCGACGGGTGATTGCCCCAGCCGCGGCCGACGGTGCCGACCCGCCGGTGCTCCTCTATCTGCTCGACGAGATTCTCCAGGGAACCAACACCGCCGAGCGGCAAATCGCCGTCAGGACTATCCTCCGGCACCTGCTCGCGCGATCGGCGATCGGCGCTCTGACCTCGCACGACGTGTCCCTGGCCGAGGCCGACGACATCGGGTCGGCAGCCGACGCCGTCCACTTCACGGAGGCGGTTGACGGCGCCGACCAGACCGCCCGGCTGTCGTTCGACTACCGCCTCCGCCCAGGCGTCGCCACGTCGCGCAATGCCCTCAAGCTGATGCGGATCATCGGCCTGGACGCCGCCGACCAGTGACACCTGTCCCGCGAGCCGACGCGGCCTTTAGAACCGGAAGGTGAGCCCCGCCAGAAGGCGGTTGTCCCGGTAGTTCGTATCCTGGGTGTGATCGAACACGATAAGGATGGACGAGGCCCTCGAGACGTGGAAGATCGCGGTTCCGCCAAAACGTCTGGTTCTCGGCCGGTTTTCGATCACGATGCCGGACGACTGGACGTAGCGCAGTACTGACAGCGATGAGGTGAACTCTCCCGACACATAGACGCGCGGGGAGAGGTTGCGGCCGATCGACGCATACCAGGAGTCGTACGACGGACTGGTGCCGCCGCTGTACCGATAGTCGGACACCTGGACGTCGAGGCCTGTCTTCAGGAGATTCGAGGAGGAGAGGCCGAACGACACGCGGGAGACCGGGTCGGTCGCGTTGCCGTTCTTGTCTTGTGAGTAGCCGCCGAACAACCGCATGTTCTTCGCGACTTCCAGTGTCACCCGGCCGCCGATCGATTCGAACAGGAACCCGTCCAGCGACTTTGCGGGCACGGGCCGGCCGTTGAGGATATCGTCGGTAATCGACCTGAAATCGATGGACTGGCCGCGATGGTATGTCAGCTGCAGGTCGACCTTGTTCGACGGCGACGCGTGCGCGTTGACGAAGAAATACCCGATGCCGGGCTGTCCCTGTCCGCCAGCGCCGCCCAGATTGATCTCGGCCGCCTGATAGAGAAAGAACCGGTGTCCCGCCGGGACGAAGTTGGTGATCGTGACCACCGATCGTTCGGTCAGGCTCTGATTCCGCACCGTCACGTAGCCGACGACGTGCTTCTGGGCGCCATTGCCGTCGATGGCGAGGAAGCCGCCGTATTTCGTGATGTCTGGCGCGTACCCGAGTTCGAGGTTCTTCGGTTCGAGCCCGCCAAACACGGCGGCACGCCAGCGCAGGCCCCGGGTCTTCCTGACCTGGCGGAGTTCGAAGAGCCCGCCGGCCACCGCACCGAGCCCCCCCAGATCGGTCAGCCACATCTGGCCGGCTTTGACGAACCAGCGGCCCCCCGCCAGTCCCTGCGCGACGTACGCGTCGTAGATCGACACGCGTTGGCTGCGCCCTTCGGAAGACGGATACGCGGCGAATCTCACGTTGAGGCCGTACTCGAACCCGCCGTTGGCATGACGCGCGGATTCGGCCGCGATCGACGTGGACAGTTCGCTGAATGTTGAGGAATCGCCGCCGTCAATCGGCGTTGTGGTGGCGCCGTGGGCGAAAAATGAGACGCGAGCCCAGCGGGGTAAGTCCTGGGCCTGGGCGAAGGCTGGCGCCGTGGTTCCAGCCACGGCCATCGCCAGCGCGCACACCGTGATGAGTATTCGCCAAGGCATGGGGCGCCCTCTCATGCCGCCCCCCGTGGATGGCACGAGTAACAGGCAGCCGAGTCGTACCGGTAACCCGCCCGGCCCGAGTGGCTGCTGTCGATCGTGGCCTTGACGTGGCACGTCAGGCACGTGAAGACCTTGTAGTTGTTTGGATCGTTGTGGCAGGCCGAGCACACGTTGCCCGCGTGCCTGCCAGTTGTGATCGGGAACCACGTGTGGTTGAAGACGGCCTGCGTCCACGCCGTGTCCGTGTACTTGTGACATGAGTCACAGGTCGTGGGGAAGCCGGCGGCCAGATGGTTGGGATTCCGGGAGTTCGTGTAGTCGGTCTGGTGGCACGGGTAGCACGTGCGCAGCGTGCCCCTGTAGACGTTGTTCTTGTGACAGTCGGTGCAGGCAGCCGTCAGATGGCGGCCGGCCAGCACGAAGAATTGATTGTGATCAAACGACGCCGTCCACGTCGCCGAACTGGCGCTATGGCACGAATTGCACGTGGTCGAGAATCCGGCGGCCGCATGATTGGGATTGGTGGTGCGATCGTAGTCGGTCTTGTGGCAACCCACACAGTCGCGCGGCGTCCCTCTGTAGACATTGTTGACGTGGCACGCAACGCACGGCTGGGTCGTGTGGACGCCGACCAACGGAAAGATGCCCGTGTGGCTGAAGCTCGACGTCCACGTTGCTGCAGTGGCGTTGTGGCAGGTGTCGCAGGTGGTCGGGAAGCCGGCCGCCGCATGACTGGGACTGGTCGTGCGGTCGTAGTCGGTCTTGTGGCAACCCACACAATCGCGCCGCGTGCCTCTGTAGATATTGTTGACGTGGCAGGCCGTGCAGGCCTGGGTCGTGTGGACGCCGACCAGCGGGTAGATGGCCGTGTGGCTGAAGCTGGCGGTCCATGACGCCGCAGTGGCGCTGTGACACGTGTCGCACGTAGTCGAGAATCCGGCGGCCGCATGATTGGGATTGGCTGTGCGGTCGTAGTCGGTTCTGTGGCACCCGACGCACGCGCGCGGCGTGCCCTGGTACACGTTATTGATGTGGCAACTCGCGCACGCCTGCGTCGCGTGGACGCCGACCAGCGGGAACGTCAAGTGAGTGACGCTGGCGGTCCATATGGCCGAACTGGGGCTGTGGCACGAGTCGCAGGTGGTCGAGAAGCCGGCGGCCGCATGATTGGGTCTGGTGGTGCGGTCGTAGTCGGGTTTGTGGCAGCCGACACACGTGCGCGGCGTGCCCTGGTAAACGTTGTTGACGTGGCAGCTCGAGCAGGCCTGGGTCGCGTGGATCCCGACCAGCCGGAAGACGGAGGCGTGATTGAAGCTGGCGGTCCATGCCGGAGAACTGGCACTGTGGCACGCGTTACACGTCGTCGGGTAGCCGGCGGCCGCATGATTGGGCCTGGTGGTGCGGTCGTAGTCGGTCTTGTGACATCCCACGCAGTCGCGCGGCGTGCCCTTGTAGATGTTGTTGACGTGGCAGGTCGCGCAGGCTTGCGTCGCGTGGACGCCGGTCAGCGGGTACACGGCCGTGTGATTGAAACTTGCGGTCCACGTCGCCGATGTCACGCTATGACACGAATCGCAGGTGGTTGGGAACCCGGCCGCCGCGTGACTGGGTTTGGCCGTGCGGTCGTAGTCGGTCTTGTGGCACCCGACGCAGGTGCGCGGCGTGCCCTGGTAGACACCGTTCTTGTGGCATGAGGCGCACGGTTGCGCCTTGTGCGTGCCGACCAGCTGGAACGTCGAATGCGAGAACGTCGCCTGGGACCAGGCGGCCTGCGAGGGGCGGTGACACAACTCGCACGTCGTCGGGAAGCTGGCGGCCGCGTGGTTTGGCGACGCCGTGGAGCGGTACTGCTCCGCGTGACACGAGTAGCACGTCACGCCGCCGGCCGAGAAGGTCGCGTTCTTGTGGCAGCCAACGCAGCCAAGGGTGCGGTGGACGGGGCTGAGCACCACGCCGGTGGCCGTGCCGTGGTTCCAGTTGACGGCCATCCATGACACCGGGCGATGGCACTTCTCGCAGTCGATCCCGAGCCGCGTCTGGTAGCGATCGTCCTGCCGGCGAATCCAGTGGCAGTCGTGGCACCGCGTCGGCGTCCCTCGAATGACGCCATTCCAATGGCACGCGGCACATGCCGTCTCGAGGTGCCGCCCTTCGAGCTTGAATGCCGCTGTCTTGTGGAACGCGCGTGACACGGTCCGCCACGCGTTCGGGGTGTGGCAGGTCTCGCACGTCGTCCCAAGCGCGCCGCGGTGCTGGTCCGCGTGGCAGTTGAGGCAGGCCAGCCCGACCTTGTAGCGGACCGTCGTGCCGCTCCCCGCGGGATACTTGAATTGCTGGGGCTTGTGACACTCCGCGCACTTCAGCGTGGCGTGCTTGCCGATCACTACCGCCGCCGCCCCCTTCGCATGCTTGTATGTCGCCAGCGTGAAGGTCGTCGGCGTATGGCAGGTTTCGCAGGCGGCGCCCAACTGGCCGAGATGTTGATCCTTGTGACACGACGCGCACGTCGAGGGCAGGGGTTTCAGCCTGATGGCGGTTCCAGGCCCGGCCGGGAACGTCCCGGTTTCGGGCTTGTGGCATTTGCGGCACTCGACTGTCTGGTGGCGGCCGGTGAGCTGGTAGCTCGCCCTGGAATGCGCAAACGTGATGGCCGCGAAATTGGCCGCATCAATCTTGTGGCACGTTTCGCACGCCGCGCCAACCTGACCCAGATGCACATCGGCGTGACACGAGGCACAGGCGGTCGTGAGGGTCTTGAACGTCCAGCTGGCGACGGGCGCGTCGGGGCGTCTCGGCGCGCCGGGGGGCTGGACGACGTGACAACTCGCGCACGGCACCGAGGTGTGCCTGCCGCCGAAGAACTCGGGGATTCGCGGGTGGACGTATTGTGGCAAACGGAACGCGGCCGGGGTGTGGCACGTCTCGCACGTCTGTCCGAGCTGGCCCTTGTGAATGTCGGTGTGGCACGACAGGCATGTGGTCGAGAGTCCCCGGAAGTCGACGTCTCTGGCCGGCGTCGCCTTGCCGATCGCCACGCCCTTGTGACACTTCACGCAGGCCAGCGGTTCGTGCTTGCCCGTCAGCGGGAACTTCGTGCCCTTCGCATGGTCAAACTTCGCTCGGCCGAACAGCGACTCCGTGTGACACGCGCCGCAATCCTGCTTGAACGTGCCCTTGTGCGGGTCCTGATGGCATCTGGAACACTTGTCGAAGGCCAGCACCTGCTGCTTGGGCGGCTTCGTGTGGCACTTCACGCACGCGAGTTCGGCGTGCTTCCCCTTCAGCGGAAACGCCGCCTTGGCATGATCGATCTTCTGCGTCTTCCACGCGTCGAACACGTGGCACGAACGGCAGTCGGTGCCGAGGTTCTGCCGGTGCGGGCTCTTGTGGCAGTCGGTGCACTGCGCGAATTTCACGCCCTTGTAGATCTTGCTGACGTGGCATTTCTCGCACGCGACGCGCTGGTGCGCCCCGACGAGCACAAAGGCTGCCGTTGAATGGTCAAAGCGCGTCTTGGCGTCCTTGAACGCCGCCGTCATGGAGTGGCAGGTGACACAGGTCGGCCCCAGCGTGCCGTTGTGAATATCCTTATGGCAACCGGTGCAGGTGGGGGACAGGGCCAGAAACGAGCGCGTCTTGTGACACTTGTCGCACGTGCTGGCGATCGCTTTGTGCCGCCCGTCGAGCGGAAATCCCGCATCTCTTCCGTGGTCGAATGTCTTGAGGTCGAACGGACGCAGGTCGGCATCGGCACCCTTATGCTCGACGTGGCATCCGGTGCAGTCTAAGGTGACATTGTCCCGGTGAATGCCCTTCTTGAGCTGGATTCGTTCGCCAATCGGCTTGTGACACACCAGGCACTGGTTCGCCATGACCTTTCGGCCGGGCGTGTGACATTTCAGACAACTGGCTGGCCCTTCGAGGGTGGCGTGTGCCTTGGACAGGGGCCCGGGCGAGATGAGCTGCCCGAGCTGTGCCTGCGCGTTTGTGGCGACGCCGGCGACGCAGAGCACGGCGATCACCAGGATGCCGGGCCATGGCCGTCGGGCGGGGTGTTTGTGACGCGAGCGTGCAGACACGATGTTTTCTCCGGGTCTTCTCCGGCGCTCTACTACTGCGAATATCCGAAGTACAGCGCCACCCGGACGTGGCGGCTGCCGCCGCGTTCGACGATGAATATCGGTGTTGCCGGTCTAATAGCGTTGCAAGAGACAGGCCAGTTCTCTACGTTCGGAAAACCGTCAACCGTCTTGGGGAATCGCCAACGGCGTCATCCCTGCATAGGGCAGCGCGCTGTGCGTGTGACACAACGTCGACGAGAACCCGGCAGTGCGGAAACGGTTTCGTCTGTACAGGTCAGCGCAGTGTGTAAATAGAACCATGCCGATGAAGATCCGACAGCACGGCTCTGGCAGGATTGGGATTATGCGACCGAAGAAGTCGTGTTTGCCGCCGGACCATCATCCGCCTGCGGTTCGGACCTGGTTGATTCGATGACGCCCT
>Ga0315297_10001537_pt1 | contig 14324 bp, 12 predicted proteins | sample YL17G15_0_MG_FD_203628 | JGI IMG/M metagenome (GOLD analysis project Ga0315297, IMG submission 203628) | Sediment microbial communities from Yellowstone Lake, YNP, Wyoming, USA - YL17G15_0 | ecosystem: Environmental > Aquatic > Freshwater > Lake > Sediment | place: USA: Wyoming | collected... | reverse complement strand
ACGTACACGAGCGAGGAGACGATCGATCTCCAGGGGTCGGTACCCGCCTCGGTGACGGGCAGGACCGGATACACGGTCATCATCGCCGCCGGGCTCAAGGGCGAGGATCCCGCCGACGTGGCCGAGATCGTGGTCGGTGAGACGACGGTCTTCTCGGTCGAGAAGGTCCCGCTCAAGGTCGGCGTGAATGTGCTCACCGCCCGCATCGTGGGGCCCGCCGGAGAGAGCCCATCGTCACCGCCGATCTACGTCGCCGTCGACCTCAAGCCACCGCCGATCGCGATCAAGAGCCCGGAGGACGGAGCGACGGTGAACGGCACGACGGTGACGATCATCGGTACCACGCAGGGTCGCAGCGACCTCATCGCGCGGAACGAGACGACGGGCCAGTCGATCAGCGGCGCCGCGGAGTCGAACGGGACATTCAAGGTCAAGGTCGGGATCAGGGACGGGAAGAACACGATCACGATCCAGGCGACCGACCCGGCCGGAAACTCGTCGACCGAGACCCTCGATGTAGTGCAGGGGAAGGGCGCGCTCGGGGCGAAGATCTCCGCGTCGGCACGGACCGTCAACGCGTCCGACCTGCCGCAGGACATGCTGTTCACCGTGACGGTCACCGACCCGAACGGCGACCGGCTTCCGGGAGCCGTCGTGACCTTCTCAGACAGCGTGCCCGGGATCCCGGCACTCACGAAGGAGGTGAAGACCGGGAGCGACGGGCGGGCGTCCTACAAGGTGACGCTCCCGAAGGGCGCGAGCGCCGGCGGCGCCCTCGCGACGGCACTCGTCACGACCGACCAGTACGGGGACACGAGCGCGAAGGTCACGTTCACGATCGCGGACTGACGCGTCGGGTGCCGCGCCGGGCCCCCACGCCCCGCGACCCCCGCCTCGCCCGCGGGCGCGCCGCCTCTCAATCGGGGACGAGGAACGAGGCCACCGTCGAGATCGCGCTCACGATGAGCGACCCCACGAGCGCCACCCCGATCGCGCGGAGCGACAGGTCGGGCGGGAAGCCGCCGATGGAGAACGCGATCCCGACCTGGCCGGCCACCCACGCGGCAAGGAGCAGCATCGCGGCGTTGACGACGAACGTCGCGAGCCCGAGTGTGAGGAGTCGGACGGGCAGCGTGAGCAGCTGGACGACCGGTCGCACGAGGGCGTTCACGGCCCCGAGGATCGCAGCGACCACGACGAGGTCGGCCGCCGTGCCGTGGAAGCCGAGGTCGGGCAGCAGCTGCATCGCGACGATGATGGCGACGGCGATGATCGCCGCCCGGAGAAGGAACGACCGCATCGAGAACCTCGGAACGCTCGCGGGTGACCATCTCGGCGGGGCCCGCCCCGGTCTCGGACGTGCGTCCCGCGGCGGGACGACCCACGGGCCACCCCCACACGATACGGCCGACATGCGAAACGCGACAGACGCGCGAGACACGACAGACGTGCGAAACGCGACAGAAGTGCGAAACGCATCTCGACAGGTGGCATGTCGGGCATCTACCATCCGCGGCATGACGGCATGGCGGTGCCCTCACTGTGGGACGCCCCAGACAGAGACCGCTCGTTGCTGGGTCTGCCGCGGATCCAGCACCTCGTGCGGTTCTTGCCGTCGCTTCCGTCGGGCCGTTGCCGGCCATCTCTCGTACTGCGGCCTGGACCGGCGACGTGCGCCGCTGCGCGGTGACGAACACCGCGGCTGCTGGGAAGCCCGGCCCACCTTGCCGGTCCCCTCGGCCGCGCGCCCTTTCAGGGATCGTCACGAGAGCGACGAGCTCGTTGCCGTCGCCTCGGTCGACGTGGGCCTCTGGGCGGACCGCGAGAGCTGACGGCCGACGGCCGACTCCCGCGGACGGCCGATTCCGACGGACCGACGTCCTACGGCGTGCAGGCGGGCAGGAGCGTCGGGTCCTCGAGGACGACCGAGACCAGGGTGCCGAGGGCGCGCGCGTCGCCGGGGAGCGGGTCCTGGAACGCGACGAGCCAGTTCGGCGGGGCGTTGGCGGGCGCGACCCCGCCTGGCGTGAAGCCATCCTGGGCGATCCGCGCGGCGGCGGCCGGCGCCGTGAGGCACGTGTAGTCGCCGACCGTGAGGAGCGGCGGTGTCGGCACGGGCGTGGGGCTCGGCGAGGGTTCGGGGCTCGGGCTCGGCGAGGGTTCGGGGCTCGGGCTCGGCGAGGGTTCGGGGCTCGGGCTCGGGGAGGGGGACGGCGAGGGCGTCGGCGTCTCCTCGGGCCCCGTCGAGACCGTGTAGTCGACGGATGTCCCCTTGGGGACCTCGAGCCCGGCGCGCGGGTCCTGCTTGACGACGGACCCGTCGGGCACGACCGGGTCGGGGTCATCCGTCCGGACACCCGGCTGGAGCCCGGCTGCGACGATGAGCCGGAGCGCTTCCGCCTCCGTCTTCGCCCGCAGGTCGGGGACAGCGACCAGCTCCTTGCCGGACACGACCGTCAGGCCGATCCGGGTCCCGGCCGAGACGTTCGTGCCCGCCGGCGTGTCCTGGTCGACGACCGTTCCCTCCGGCTGGTCGCTGCTCTTGACGAACGCCTTCTGGAAGACCTCGATCTTGAGTCGGGTGGCCGCCGTCTCGGCGTCCGCGTACGAGCCGCCGACGAACGAGGGGACGGACACCTGGCCGGGTGGCGGCGTCGCACCGCCCCCGCCCGTGAGGAGCCTGAAGCCGAGGAAGCCGGCGGCGACGAGGACGATGAGACCGAGGAACCCCGCGACCCACGGCCACGGGCTGAAGCGGCGCGGCTCGTCGTACTCCGGCTCGCGCGGCCCGGCGCCGATCGGTCCCTGCGTGCCGCCCGCCCCGCCCGCATAGGCGTCCGGCGGGTACGCGGCGCGCGGCGGGACGCCGGTGGGCGCGGCCGGCGCACGGACGGGCGCGGGGACAGGGCCGGCTGACGCGGGGACAGGCCCGGCTGACGCGGGGACAGGCCCGGCTGACGCGGGGCCGGCAAGCGCGTCCGTGCCGGCGGCGCGCGTGACGCCCGCCACCGCAACGGCGCCAGCGGCCGCGGCGCCGGCGGCCGCCGCACCCCCGGCAGCTGCGGAGGCGCCCCGGTCGACGAGGAACCCGCGGAGCGCGGCCGCCATCTCGGCGGCGCTCTGGTAGCGCGCGGTGGGGTCGCGGTCCAGGGCCCGCAGGTCGATGACCTCGAGCGCGGCGGGGACGCCGGCGTGGACGTCCGACGGTGGCGGTGGGTCCGTGCGCACGCGCGCGACCGCGATCGCGGCGGCGCTGTCGCCCTCCCATGGTCGTCGGCCGGTGAGCATCTCGTAGAGGACGATGCCCAGGCTGTAGATATCGGAGGCCGGCGTCGCCTGGGCCCCCTGCGCCTGCTCCGGGCTGAAGTAGTGGACCGAGCCGAGGGTCGTGCCCGGAAGGGTCAGCTGCGCCTCGGCAAGGGCGCGGGCGATCCCGAAGTCCGTCACGCGGACGCGGCCATCCGTGGAGATGAGGATGTTGCCCGGCTTCACGTCGCGGTGGATGAGGCCGTTGACGTGCGCGGCCTCGAGCGCGTCCGCCACCTCCGCCGCGATCCGCGCAGCCTGCCGCGGCGGGAGTGACCCGTTCCGCCGGAGGAGCGAGGCCAGATCCTCGCCCGCCACGAGCTCCATGACGATGTACGGGCCTTCCGCCGACTCGCCCGCGTCGAAGACCCCGACGATGTTCGGATGGGCGAGCGACGCCGCCGACTGCGCCTCCTGGCGGAAGCGGACGACGAAGTCGGGGTCGCGGCCGTACTCGGGTCGCATGAGCTTGACGGCGACGTCACGCCCGAGTCGGCGGTCGCGGGCACGCCAGATCGTCGCCATGCCGCCGTCGCCGATCGACTCCAGCAGCTCATAGCGACCGTTCAGGACCGTTCCGATCTCCGCCAACCGTGATCCTTTCGTGCTCGTTCCCGTCTCGTCACCCCGGCCCGCCCGCGCCGGGCGCCGCGTGCGGCGATGGGGCCGGACCCCCCGTCACCCGAGGTCGAGCGACCGGAGGTATGCGCCGAACTCCTCGCCGATGTCCGGCCGGGCGAGCGCGAGCTCGACCGACGCCCTCAGCCACCCCATCGGGGTCCCCGCATCGTAGCGGGTGCCTTCGAACGCGTAGCCGTAGACGTCCTGCTCCGCCATCAGGGCCTGGATCGCGTCGGTCAGCTGGATCTCACCGCCGGCGCCCCGCGGAGTCTGTTCGAGCTTCTCGAAGATCTTCGGCGTGAGGACATACCGCCCGATGATCGCGAGGTCGGAGGGAGCGTCCTCAGGGGCCGGCTTCTCGACGAGGCTGCTCACCCGGTAGAGGCGCCCGCGGTCGACCGGGTCGTCGGTGGGCTCACCCGCGATGACGCCGTACCGCCTCGTCTCCTCGTGCGGGACCTCCATCACGGCGACGACCGATCCGTGCGTCTGCTGGTACGCGTGGATGAGCTGCCCGATGCACGGGCGGTCGCCCACGACGACGTCGTCCGAGAGGATGACCGCGAACGGCTCGTGGCCGACCAGCTCCTTCGCCATGAGCACCGCGTGGCCAAGGCCGAGCTGCTCCTTCTGCCGCACGTAGGCGATCTGCGCGAGATCGCTGATGCGGCGCACCTGTCGGAGGTGCTCGATGTCGCCCTTCTCCTCGAGGAGGCGCTCGAGCTCGAGCGAGAGGTCGAAGTGGTCCTCGATGGCCCGCTTCGTCCCGCTCGTGATGATGATGATCTGCTCGATCCCGGCGGCGACAGCCTCTTCGACCGCGTACTGGATGACCGGCTTGTCGACGAGCGGCAGCATCTCCTTGGGCTGGGCCTTCGTTGCGGGCAGGAACCGGGTGCCCCAGCCGGCTGCCGGGAAGACCGCTTTGCGGACGCGCATGAGACCTCGGGTGGGGGTCGGGGCGGGGCCGGCGATCGGCCCTCTCGCTCCGGTGCGGAGTATACCGGCGGGAGCGTCGGGACCCCTCTTGGGCGATGCCCGTGCGCAGGGGCGGGAGGCCGTCGTGCGTGGGTGCGGCCGTGGCGCAGGTGCTGCCGGCGCTCGGCGCAGGCGGGGTCGCCGGGGTCAGGCCGAAGGGTCGCCGAGGTCAGGCCGGAGGATCGCCGGAAGCGCTCGGCCCCTGGGTTCCGCCTGGTCCCGCGCTGCCACCGGGCCCGGGAGCTCCGTCCTGCGAGCCGCCGGGAGCCCGCGGACCCCCCGACCAGCGGTCACGCCGCCGCGGTCGACCGCGCAGCGCGCCGATGAGGAGGCCGACGCCCGGGATGATGAGAAAGAACGGCCAGATCTTCTGCCAGTCGAGGTCGTAGTAGTTCTCGAGGAGGAAGACGGCGCCGAGGAATACGAGGATCGCGCCGCCGATGAGACCCCCGGTCTTCTGGCCGGGTTCGCCGATCGTCAACGAGCGGACGAGGATGAAGGCACCCGGCACGATGAGGAAGAACGGCCAGACGAGGCCCCACTCGACGTGCAGCTGGTCGCGGAAGAGGAACACGAGCCCGAGCCCGATGAGGAAGACGCCGCCGACGATGGTGCCCGCGCGACCGTCCCGATCCGACATCGACCGACCTCCCTGGGTACGCCCTCAGCGTGAGTCTACGTGGCGCGGTCCGGCGGCGCCCGGCGGGAACGGCCCCCTGGTGCCGTGCCGCCCGGCCGGCGGGCCGCCCGGTGGGAGCCGCCGCCCGTCAGATCGTCGCAGGCGGCTCATCCGCGGTGAGCATCGGCGCGCCGCCGGGAGACAGCTGGACGAGGACGCTGCCCGCGAGGACGAGCGCCCCGCCGACCAGCTGGAGCGGGACGACCTCCTGGCCGAGGAGCACGGCGGCAAGCACGACCGCGATGACCGGCTCGAGGAGGAGAAGGATCCCCGTGCGTGTCGGTCCGATGGAGCGGATCGCCGAGAGCACGAGGATCCCGGGTATCGCGGCACCGACGATCCCGAGGAGCGCGACGACGCCCAGGAGCTTCGGCTCGCCGAGCGGGATCGCGAGCGCGGCCATCCCCCCCGCCACGATCCCGAAGGCGAGGCTGAAGACCACCGACGAAGCGAAGACGCCGAGCTGCGCCTGGTCGGGCGGGACGTGGCGGAACCCGACCCTGCCGATGCTGAAGTAGGCCACCTGGAAGAGCGCCGCGACGAACGCGAGGAGGAGTCCCAAAGCGTCGACACGGAGGCCCTCCGACGGCTGGATCTGCCCGAGGACGACGAGGGCCATCCCAGCGAGGGAGAGGGCGAGCGCCGCGAGCCTCGCGCGCGTGGGGTGCTCGCCGTGGAAGACCAGCCCCACCACCGCGAGCATCGCGGGGTACGTGTAGAAGGTGATGAGCGCGACCGCGACGGTGATGCGCTCGAACGCGGCGAAGACCGTCAGGTTGATGGCGGCGGCGGACAGCCCGGCGAGGAGCAGGAGGATCGCCGAGCGTCGGTCCAGCCCGATGAGCTGGAACGGGCGGCCCCGTGCGACGAGGATCCCGACGAAGACGACGAGCGTCGCGGTCGCGATGGTCGAACGCCAGACGGCGAGCCCGAAGGGCGTGAGGCCGAGGTCGTAGGCGACGACCGAGAAGGGCCCGTTGACCGCGAAGGTGGTCGCCGCCAGGACCGCCAGGGCGGATCCGGCGAGGACTCGGCTGCGGGGCTGCACCGCGAGATGGTAGCCCCCGAGGGCAGGCTCCGGCTGCGTGCGACTGCGGTCAGGAGGTGTCGGCGTGATCGGATCCCGCTCGCCGGTGGAGGACGACGCGGGTGAAGGGGATGCGGAACTCGGAGAACACGTCGATGCTCACGAGGAAGCCGGCGAAGAGGAGGCAGACCGCGAGGAGCTTGCCGACCCCGTAGAACTGCGTGGACCCGAAGCGGTTGAGGCTGTCCGTGAAGGCCGGGATGAACGCGCCGATCGCGATGAGGATCGTCGCGGGGACGCGCGAGTTGACCTTGCCCGAGCGCATCGCGCGCGCGGCGCCGGGGAGCGACGCGGCGAAGTTGACGACGAACGCAACCGGGGCGATGAGCAGGTTGAAGAGGAACTCGTCGCCGCGCTGGTGCGGGTCGAGCGAGTAGTGGAGCACGCGCTTCTTCGGGATGAACACGTAGACCGAGTAGAGCGCGCCGAACGCGAGCGAGAACGCCCCCGTGATGTTCATGAACGGCGTCAGGAGCCGGAGGTAACCGGGCATGATCGTCGCGGTGGGGACGCCGGTGGCCGCATCGACCGCGTAGCCCGGAGGCGGCAGCTGGGCCGTCACCGTGAAGACGAGCGCGAGGAGCGAGGCGCCCACGACCGCCAGCGCGGCGATGCGTGGCCAGCGCTCGTTCTGGAAGTACGTCTCGACCCCGATGGCGACCGCGAGGACGGCCGCGGCGAGGAAGTAGAGGATCGGCGCGGAGCCGGCGTTCGGGTACTGCTGCGACCGCTGCGTGAGGAACGTGAAGAGCCCCGCGAGGAAGAGCGCGAACGCGAACGCGTAGCCGAAGCGCGTCTTCCCGAGGAGGAACGCGGTGCCCAGGCCGAGCCACCCGGCGGTGAGGACGGCCCCGGTGAGGTACCAGGTCTTGTAGAGCGGTTCGCTCCACCCGTTCGCGGCCCCCAGCGCCTCGCTGCCGGCCCCGAGCGAGAACCAGAGCATCCCGAGCGCCCACACGAGCTGGAACGCGTGCCGGCGGACCCGCCACTGATCGAGGACGGCGAGGAAGAAGAGGAAGGCGACGATCGCCGTCAGCGACGTGAGGGTGAGACGGAAGTCCACGGTCGGGGCGACTCCTGTCCGCTGAGGGTCCGGCCCGACCCGGGTCGGGCCGGCCCGGACGAGCTAGGCGGGGACGAGCTCGTGGTCGTCCCGGTGGAGGCCGTCACAGAGACCCCAGCGGGGCGGATCGCCGGGGACCGCGATCGGCCGCATGATCTCGCGGGCCTCCGACCGGCGGCACCAGAGGTAGCCCTTGCGTCGCATCCAGGCGCGGACGTGCGCCTCGTCGGCATGGAACTGGTGCGGGCCCGGGTTGAGCGGGGCTTTCGTCGCCCACGAGGGCGGCGCCTCCGTCGCGACGATGTCGAGGAGGCTCACGCGCATCGGCCGTCCGACGATCGGCTCGTGGCAGCCGGCGCAGCGGACGGCGTTCGTGTCGTGGATGACGGTCGGGATGCGGATCCCCAGGATCTCCATGGCGGCGCACAGCGTAGCAGGTCGGCTCGGGGCGTCGGGCGGATCGTCGGGCCGCGTCGGGCGGATGGGCGCGGGCGCGCCGGTGGGTGGGTGCGGGCGCGCCGGTGGGTGGTACCCCCAAGGGGATTCGAACCCCTGATCTCCACCTTGAAAGGGTGGCGTCCTGGGCCTCTAGACGATGGGGGCGAGGCCCCCGGAGTCTAGCAGGGACGTCTCCGGGGCCAACTGCTGCGTCCCGTTCCGGCCTGCCACGTCAGGGGCCGGCCTCCCGCCGAGGCCGCGACGCGGTCCGCTGCGCTTCACCCTCGCCAGAGGAGGGCGAGGATCGCGGCCGTCGCGAACGCGCCGAACGCGATGAGCAGGGCCAGACCGCCCCCGAGCGCTGCGACGAACGAGCGTCCCCCCGCGCCCGCCTTGCCGGCCTGGTAGGCGCGCACGAGCCCGGCGAGCGCGAGGGCGAGGAAGGCCGCGCCGAGGATCGCGGCACCCGACGCGAGGAGCGGGATCTGGTTCGCGTCGCGGACCATGAACGCGTAGGCGAGGTATCCGATGGAGCCCGCGAGCGCGACGCCGATGAAGACCCGGGTCGCCGTGAGCCTGATCGGACCGATGTGAGGTCCCGTGCGCATCGTGGCGCGCCCGCCGTCCGGCCGGCGCGGCGTCACCTGGGACCGCTGGTCGTAGCGGCCGCTCACGACGCGCCGGGTGCCCGCTCGCCATCGCGGGTCGCACCGGCCTGCGGCGAGCCCGCCGGCTCCTCGTCCGGGTGGGACCGCCTGCCGCGCGCCGGGCCCTCTCGGTGCTGCTCCACCGGCGATGGCCCGGACCCATGCCGGGAGCGATGGTAGACGGCGATGTTGTGGCTCACCCGCGGACGTACGAGGTCGTCAGCAAAGGCGGACCCGCCCGGCCCGAACGCGAGCCCCAGCACCTCGCGCGCCTCGTCGAGATCGGCGAACGTCCAGAAGCAGTGGAGCACGCGGATCCGGAACCCGTGCGTGAGGAACCAGCCATCGCGCCGGCTCCACGCGAACGCGTCGTCTGCGATCTCCGGCCGCATGAGCACGTGGTCGTCGCGGCCGTAGTCGTGGACGACGAGCAGCCGCCCCCCGTCGCGGAGGACGCGATCCGCCTCCACCACCTCGTCGGGGCTCGGCCCGCGGAACGCCGAGTAGGCCACCACGATCGCGTCCGCGCTCGCGTCCGGAAGGCCCGTCGCGGCCGCCTCGCCGGCGACGACGGTAACGCCGGGCGGGAGTCCTGCGCCGAGGCCGTCGGTCGCAGGCCCGGCGCGAAGGAGGTCGGCGCCGGGGCCGCCGGTCGCAAGCCCATCGCCGGGGCCGTCGGCGCCGGGGCCGTCGGCACCGGGGCCGTGCGGCTCGCGATGCGCCCCGGGCCGATCTACCAGGGTGAGCCGTGCGCCGAGGGCGGCGAGGATGCCCGCGAGGTGCCCGCCGCCGGCATCGAGGAGCACGACGTCGCGGTCCGCGACCGGACCGAGCGCCTCGAGGGCGCGCGGGATCTTCCCCTCGATGTCGAACGCGGCGAGGATGCGGTCGGCGTCGTCGTCAGGCGGGATCGGGAGCGAGGTATCTGTCACGACCGCACGAGTGTACCCGCGGGCCGACAGTCGCCGCCGCGGGCCGTCCCGGCGCGCCGCCGCGGTCGCCGTCGCCGTCGTCGCCGCCGAAGGGCGTCGCGGGCCGAGAGTCGCCGCCGCGGGCCGTCCCGGCGCGCGAGCGCGGCCCGTCAGGCGGTCGCGAGGACGACCCCGTCCCGCGGCCGGACGGCGAAGGTGAGCCGAGCGCCGTCGAGCGCGGCCTCGCCCCCCGCCGGAGTGCCGCCGAGGCCGTTCCAGCGCTCCTCGGCGAGGGCGCGGCCGGCGAGCTCCGGGACGTCCACGGCGACACGCGCCTCGTCCTCGCTGGCGTTCACGGCGACGACGACGGCCTCTCGGTCGAGCGTCCGCACGTGGACGTGGCAGGCGCCTGCGGCCACCACCGGCCTCTGCGCGCCGCGGCGGAGCGCGGGGCGCGCGGTGCGGAGCGCGACGGCACCCCGGAAGAACCCCAGGAGGTCCGCGTCCCACGTGGCCGGATCGAGAGGGAACGCTCGGCGGCAGTCCGGGTCGGGACCGCCCTCCATCCCCACCTCGTCGCCGTAGTAGATGCACGGCACGCCGGTGAGCGTCATCTGGAGCAGCGTCGCGAGCCGGAGCGATGCCCGGTCGCCGCCGGCAAGCGTGACGAAGCGCGGCGTGTCGTGGCTGGAGAGGAGGTCGAACTGGACCGCGACGACGTCCGGGTCGTACGCGCGGTGGAGCTCGTCAAGGCGTGAGGCGAACGCGGCGGCGTCCATCGGCCGGACGTGCTCGCTGTACTCGTGGTGGAACCCGAGGATCCGACGATCGAGGTGGCGGCCCGTGACGAACCCGAGGATCGCCTCCGTCAGCGGGTAGTTCATGAGGGCGTCGAAGCGATCGCCGGAGACCCACTCGGGCGCGACGCGCCAGATCTCGCCGACGATGTACGCGTCGGGATTCACGGTCCGGACGCGATGCCTGAACTCGCGCCAGAAGTCGGGATCGTCGATCTCCTCGGGGACATCGAGGCGCCACCCATCGATCCCGTACCGGAGCCAGTGCTCCGCCACCGAGAAGAGCATCTCGCGGACGCGCGGCTCGTCGATGTTCAGCTTGGGGAGCGCCGGGAGGTCCCACCACGCGCGGTATCCGAGGACCTGCTGGCTCGCGAGGCCGGAGGGCGTGCCCTCCCCGCGCAGCCGGTCGATCTCGGCCATCTCGTCGGGCGTCGGATCGGCCCGAAGGTGCCGCTCGCCGGAGAGCACCGCCTCGTCGAGGTGGAACCAGCCCCGGTACGGGGACGCGGCGCCCGTCTCCACGACGTGGTGGAACGGCCAGAACCCCCGGCCGGTGTGGTTGAAGACACCGTCGAGGACGATCTGCATGCCGCGGGCATGGACGGCGTCGATGAGCTCCCTGAGCGCGGCGTCGCCTCCCAGTAGCGGGTCGACCGAGAAGTAGTCGTCCGTGTGGTACCGATGGTTCGAGGCGGACGTGAAGATCGGCGTGAGGTAGAGCGCCGTGACGCCGAGGTCGCCGAGGTAACCCAGCCGGTCGACGATGCCGAGGAGGTCGCCGCCCTTGAAGCCCGACGACGTCGGCGGTGCCGACCACGGCTCCAGCGGTCCCGGCTTGGGGACGCGGAGGCTCGATGCGAACCGGTCCGGGAAGACCTGGTAGAAGACCGCGTCCCGGACCCAGGCCGGGGAGTCGACGCTCATGCGCGCGAGGCTCCATTCATGCAGGCACCCGGACGGCCGACGTGGCAGCCCGGGCGCCGGTGGTGCGGTGTGGGTGCCGGGCGGCTCAGCCCTTCACGCCGCCGATGGAGAGGCCCGAGACGATGTACTTCTGGGCGAAGAAATACACGACGGCGGGCGGCACGGCGACGAGGATCGCGAAGGCCGCGAAGAGCGACCAGGGCGTGGTCCGCGCGTACTGCCCGACCATGCTGTAGAGCGCCATCGAGAGCGTGAAGTCGCTCGGCTTCGTGAGGAACATCCAGCTGAAATAGAACTCCGTCCACCCGCCGATGAAGCCCAGGAACGCGGTGACCGCAAGGGCCGGCGTGGCGAGCGGAAGGATGATCTTGATGAAGGTCTGGTTGCGCCCGGCGCCGTCGACTGCCGCGGCCTCCTCGAGCTCCTTGGGGATCGTGTCCAGGTAGCCCTTGAGGTTCCAGATCGAGAACGGGAGCAGGCCGGACGTGATCGCGAGCATGACGCCGAGCTGCGAGTTGCGGAGGTTGAACTCACCGAGGAGGTCGCCGAGGATCGGCACCCCGGTGAAGTCCACGGTGATCCGGTTGAGGAAGACGAAGAGCGGGGCGAGGGTCGCGACCGCCGGGAGCATGAGCACCCCGAGGATCGCGATCATGAGCACCGACCGGAACCGGAAGTTGAATCGCGAGAACGCGTAGGCGGCACTCACGCCGATGGCGATGCTGAAGAGCGACGTCAGCGACGCGATCTTGAAGCTGTTGAAAGCGAGCGTGATGAAGTCGACCGGGTTGCTCGTCGGCTTCCGGATCACCTGGATGAACGAGTCGAGCGATGCGCCCGGCGGGATGAGGTTGAGCCCGTCGGGCCGCGAGAGGTTCCGGGGATCCAGCGCCATGCTGACGATCCACAGGACCGGGAACAAGACCGTGAACAGGATGAGCAGGCAGATCGCCTGGAGGACGAGCTGGCGCCCGAGGGTCGGCTTGTCGCGGCCGCGTGACTTCTTCATCTTCACGGCGGCCGGGGCGGGGGCGGTCACGCTCGCCATCGTCGGGCCTCCTTCACCGCGGGCCGCGGGGCGGGATGCGAGCGCGGGCTACTCGACATAGCTGGCCGTCGCCTTCGCGAGCCTGTTCGTCACGAGCGTCAGGGCAAGGAGGATGAAGAACATGATGACGGCGAACGCCGCACCCACCCCGAAGAGCTGCCGCTCGTTCACGAGCTTGTACGCCTGGGTCACGAGAAGCTCCGTCCTCCCGAACGGGCCACCTCCCGACATGAAGTACGCCAGGTAGAACAGGTTGAACGTGATGACGAACCCGTAGATGGAGTACGGGAGCATCGCGGGCCGAAGGAAGACGATCGTGATGTTGCGGAACTTCTGCCACGGGCCGGCGCCGTCCATCTCCGCCGCCTCGTAGAGCTCGTTGGGGATGCTCTGGAGCGCGCCGGTCGCGACGACGGAGAACAGCGGCCATCCCAGCCACGTGTTCGCGAGGAGCATCCCGAAGTACGCGAGCGGAAGCGGCAGGAACGCGATCGGGTCCTCGACCTGGCGAAGCCAGTCGATCCGGAAGACCTCCGGCGGGATCCGGAAGATCGTCCCGACGGCCTGGAGGAAGAGGTTGACGGCACCGCTGTCCACGTCGTACATGTTCCGCCAGACCGTCGCCACGATGATCGGCGGGATGACGACCGGGATGATGAACAGCGCCCGGTAGACGCGCTTGAGCCAGAGGCCCTTCACGTTGAGCAGCAGCGCGATCGCCACCCCGAGGACGAGGTGGATGGCCGTGTTCGACAGCGCCCACCAGAAGTTGTAGAGCAGCAGGCGGACGAACTCGTAGTTCGGGATCTGCAGCTGGCTCGTGAGGATGTTGGCGTAGTTCTGGAGGCCGACCGTGTCGGGCGGCGCCGAGCCGACCTTGAGGTTCGTGATGCCGTAGTTGGTGAACGACATCCACACCTGGAAGACCAGGGGATAGAACGTCATGATCCCCATGACGATGAAGGCCGGCAGGAGGTAGAACACGGCCGTCCTGCCCTCGCCGGATCGCCTCCACCACGACGGTCGCCGGTATCCGGCCACCGCCTCCGGTGCGGCCGGTGCCGCTCCCGCGGGCACGTCCGTCGCCGCGCTCACGGTGTCCCTCCCTGTTCGACGGTCCGCTCCCTCAGCGCCATCGATCCGCTCCCCCCTTGCCTCCGGTGCCTGGACCCGAAAGCGCGAGGGGAGCGCCGGCCGTTGCCGACGCTCCCCTCGCCGACGATGTCGGTCAGTATGCCTCGCGGCCTACTTGCCGTTCGCCTTGTTCATCTCGGAGCACGCCGTCGCGACGGCCGCGACCGGGTCGGCACCCGCGTCGATGACCTTGTTGAGGGCGTCGCCGAAGTTGCCCCAGTAGTTGTTGAGCTCGACGATCTGCGGTCGGGCGAAGCCCGTGGCGACCGCGGTCGAGAAGCCCTGGACGATGGGGTCGGCGATGCTGATGTTCTTGTTGCCGGGGACATGACCCGCGACGTCGACGTAGATCTGCTGCGCCTGCTGGCTCACGAGCCAGGCGGCGACGGCCTTCGCGAGGTCGAGGTTCTTGGAAGAGGCGTTGAGATACCAGCCGTCGACGCCGCTCATCGGCTTGAAGTCCGCGGTCTGCTTCGGGCCGGGCGCGACGCCCAGCTTGTCGCCGTAGGCGGCCTTCGCGTCGCCGGAGAACCACGGGCCCTCGATGATGAGGTCGAGCTTGCCGGTCTTGAAGGCGTCCTGGAACTTGGCACCGTCCGGGTAGAAGGTGGCGCCTGCGTCCTTCAGCGCCTTGAGGTAGGCCATGGCGTCGGCCACGCCCGCCTGGTCGGCGACGCACTTGCCGGAC
>Ga0315297_10001535_pt1 | contig 14328 bp, 13 predicted proteins | sample YL17G15_0_MG_FD_203628 | JGI IMG/M metagenome (GOLD analysis project Ga0315297, IMG submission 203628) | Sediment microbial communities from Yellowstone Lake, YNP, Wyoming, USA - YL17G15_0 | ecosystem: Environmental > Aquatic > Freshwater > Lake > Sediment | place: USA: Wyoming | collected... | reverse complement strand
GAAGTAGACGTACTCGAATATGCAGGGTGTGTGCTGCGCCGCGGGCGTGCATTGCCTCGCGTGCATCCTCCCCTGCAGGTCAATGAAGATGGCCTCGCCGGGACCGACATCGCGGACCAGGTCGAAATCGAGCATGTCGAGCGCGACACTCTCGGATGCCAGCATCCATTCCGGCCCGCGCGGCGTCTCGCGCCGCCCGAGCACCAGTGGCCGGATGCCGTGCGCATCGCGAAAACCGATGATTCCGTGGCCGACGATCAGTGCAACCACCGCGTAGCCACCGTGGCAACGGCGAAATACGGCTTCGAGCGCGCGGAAGACATCGGAAGCCGCCGGCCGCGCCGCGGTCGAGCGTTGCAATTCGCTTGCGAACACGTTTAGCAGCACTTCGGAATCCGAGCGCGTGTTGAGGTGGCGACGGTCTTCCGCGACCATCGTGCGCGTCAGTTCGTCGGCATTCGTCAGGTTGCCGTTGTGGCTGATGCCGATGCCGAATGGCGCATTCACGTAGAATGGCTGGGCTTCGTCGGCGCTGTCGCAGCCGGCGGTCGGGTAACGCACATGGCCGATACCCGCATGACCGATGAGCAGGCGCATGTCGCGCTCGCGGAACACGTCGCGCACCAGGCCGTTATCCTTGCGGGAAAACAGCGCGTGGTCGTCCATTGTCATGATGCCCGCCGCATCCTGACCGCGGTGCTGCAGCACCGTCAGCGCGTCATAGATTCTCTGGTTGACCGGGCCTGTGCCGACCATGCCGACGATGCCGCACATGGCTTCAGCTCCCCGGGGTTTTGGCGGCCCGTTCCAGCAAGTCAGCGGCAGCCGGCTCGGCATAACGCTCGAGCCAGTTGGCGACGGCTTCGGCCACCGGCATGGATTTCGTCTTCTGCCACCAGGGCTCCAGATCAAGATTGACCGCCCGTCCGCCGATCACCAGCAATCCGATCACAACCACTGCGCGCGCCATCCCGAACAGCCCTCCGACGATTCGGTCCATCACGGCAAGGCCCGCGGCACGCTGGATGAAGTGCGAGGTAATGGCGCCGACCGCCGAGCCAGTCAGCAGTACCACGAACAGGACCGCCGCCCGGCCGGCCCACTCGCGTATGCCGGGCTCCGCGAGTGCGCCGCCCAGCCAGGGATACAGAAGGTAGGCGAAATGCCAGGCGAGCCACAGGCCGATCAGCCAGGACAGCAACGAAATGGCCTCGCGGATAAATCCGCGCAGACAGCCCAGGACGAGCGAAATCAGAAGGATTGCTGCAAAGAGATGGTCAGCGCCATTCATCGGGCCGTGGCTCCAGCGGGGCGAGCGGCATTCTAGCCGATCATTGCGAAAACCGCCGGATGCGTTTCACGGATGCGGCGCGACCACCGGCTGAAATCCGTCATTGTGCAGTCGCTCGGCGATGGCGACGGCGCGCGCGCGATCCTGTTCCGGTCCGACGCGGACCCGGTGCAACAATTGCCCGCCCGCCCGGTACTCGAGCACGAATGCCGAATAGCCGCGTGACCGGAGCCTGGCGACCAGTTCATCGGCCTTGCTGCGGCTGGAAAATGCGCCGAGCTGCACGGCCCAGGCCGGTTGCTGGGAGGCTGCAGGCTTAGCTAGCTCAATCGCGGGCGGCATGCCTGGCGATTCCGGCTTTGCTGTCCCGGTATCGGCGGGCGTTGGCGTTGACTTGGTGGATTTCGGCACCGCAGGCACCGGTACTTCCGGTCTGGCCTGGGCAATTTCGGGCTCCGGTACCAGTCCTTCGCTTTCCGCTGGCCCTGCTGCGCCATCCAGAATGATCTCGACGCTCTTCGTCTCCGCTACTGGCGGCAGCTTGCTTGCGATTCCCGGGCCTTTCAGCAGCGCGGGCACGAACAACACGATCAATGCCACGAGCACCAGCGCGCCGATCAGTCGTTCACGAATCCTGAGGTTCATTGCCCTCGAATTGTAGACCGAGATGCATGAGGGCGGGACCGACCGTGTGAAATGAACCGAACACGAGAATCCGGTCGCCGCCCCCGCAGGCGGCGGCCGCACGCTCGCATCCGGAGACGACGCTGTCGGCCGCTGCGACCGGCGCGCCGGTTCGCAGTGCAATTCGTGCCGCGAGCTCGGACTGCGGCAACGATCGCGGCCCTTCGAGCCTGACAGCGATCCACTCCTGCACCTGGCCCTGGAGCGCCGAGACAATGCCGTCGATGTCCTTGTCGGCCAGGATGCCGCAGACAGCGACAGTGCGGCCGCGCGTCTGGCGTGCCGCGAGACTCGTGGCAAGCGCGCGCGCCGCATCCGGGTTGTGGGCAACGTCCAGGATCCACTCCCGGTCCCTGCTGACGATCTGGAATCTGCCGGGGAGCCGGACCCTTGCGAGACCCGCGCGCACGGCCTCATCCGGAACCAGGATCCCAGGCTCCGCGGCCTCCAGCACCGCGAGCGCCGTCGCGGCATTCGCAAGCTGCATGCAGCCGGCGAGCGCCGGCAGCGGCAATTCGCGGCGTCGTGAGCCAAGACCAAGGTAGTCCCAGCCATCCTGACGCTCGACGAAATCGAAATCCGCGCCGATGCGCCTCAAGCGCGCACCGCATCCCGCAGCGAGACGCCCCACGCTCTGCGGCATGTTTCTTGAACCGAAAATCGCCGCTCGCCCCGGCCGGAAGATGCCTGCCTTCTCGATGCCGATCTGCTCGATCGTGTCGCCAAGCCATTCGCGATGATCCAGGCCCACCGAGACGACCACGGCGACATCGGCGTCCAGCAGATTGACCGCGTCGAGCCGCCCACCCATGCCGACTTCAAGCACGGCCGCATCTACGCGTTCGTGCGCGAAGGCGACCAGCGCCGCCAATGCGTTCCATTCGAAGAATGTCAGCGAGACGTCCGCGCGGGCCGCGTCGATGCGGTCAAATGCCATCATCAACAGGCCGTCCGGAATCTCCCGGCCGCGAATCCGGATCCGCTCGTGGTAGCGGATGAGGTGTGGCGACATGAAGAGGCCCACGTCGTAACCTGCCGCAGCCAGCATCGCGTCGAGGTAGGCCGCGACCGAACCCTTGCCATTTGTTCCACCGATGATCAGTACGGTGGGCGGCCGCGCGAGCCCGAGGCGCCGGAATACGACTCCGACCCGGTCAAGCCCCGGATCCACCGCCAGTGGATGAGCGACCTGTTGCCATTCCAGCCAGGCCGCGACGGAATCGAATCGCACCTTGCGCTAGCCGGAGACCGGCGGCCGGCGCAGCAGCATGCGCAATAGTCCCGCGATGCGGTCTCGCAGGTCACGACGGTCGACGATCATGTCGATGGCTCCATGCTCCAGCAGGAACTCACTGCGCTGGAAGCCCTCGGGCAGGGTCTCGCGGACCGTCTGCTGGATCACGCGCGGGCCGGCAAACCCGATCAGCGCGCGCGGCTCGGCGATGTTGACGTCGCCGAGCATGGCGAGGCTCGCCGAGACGCCGCCGGTGGTCGGGTCGGTCTGCACCGATATGAATGGCAGACCATTCCGCGCCAGCATTGCGAGTGAAGAACTCGTCTTGGCCATCTGCATGAGCGACAGCAGTCCCTCCTGCATGCGCGCCCCACCGCTCGCCGAGAAACAGACGACCGGCATGCGGTGCTCAATCGCGTGTTCGACAGCCCGTACGAAGCGCTCACCGACCACCGAACCCATCGATCCACCCATGAATGCGAACTCAAAGGCGCAGGCGACCACCTCGATGCCATCGAGCGTGCCGACCATCGCCACGAGTGCGTCTTGCTCGCCGATCGTCTTTTGCGCTGCCGTCAGGCGGTCGCGGTAACGCTTGCTGTCGCGGAAGCGCAGCGGGTCCTCGGGCGTCACCTCGGCGCCGATCTCGGTCACGGTGTCGGGGTCCAGGAACCGCGTCAGACGGTCGCGCGCACCAACGCGCAGGTGGTGGGCGCACTTCGGGCAAACCTGGAGATTGCGCTCGACCTCGGGCCGGTACAGCACCGAGTCGCAGGCCGGGCACTTCATCCACAGGCCCTCCGGGACCGAGCGCGTGCGCCGCTCGGTCTTGATCCGCGACGGGATGATCTTCTCGAACCAGGTCACGTCGGCCCCCGCTGACTCTGGCCGGCGATCATAGCCCATGGCTGCAGTGGGACAAGTTCGGGAATGCCAAGGTCCGGCGGATAGCGCACGCGGCTGAGGTACAGGCCGTGCGCGGGCGCGGTGATGCCGGCGCGTGCGCGGTCACGGCTTGCCAGCACCTCTGCAATCCATCCGGGCTTGTGCTCGCCAGTTCCGACTGACAGCAATGTCCCGACGATGTTGCGGACCATGTGCTGCAGGAATGCATTGGCCGTGACCTCGATGGTCACCAGCGGCCCGTCGGCTGCGATGGCGATCGAGTCGACGCGTCGCCGGGCTGTCTTCGACTGGCATTCGGCCGCGCGGAAGGCCGAGTAATCATGCTCACCGAGCAGCTGCTGGGCCGCCTCGTGCATCGCCGCAGCGTCCAGTGGGGCACGGACCCACCAGACGCGCTCGCGCAGCAGGGCTGGTCGCGTGGCGCGCTGCAGGATGCAATACCGATAGCTGCGCGCCAGCGCCGAATGCCGGGCATGAAACTGCCCGTCCGTCTCGACGGCCCAGAGCATCGCGATTTCCGGCGGCAGCTCACCATTGCTGCCGAGTACCCAGCCGCGCATCGGACGATCGGAGGTTGTGTCGAAATGGGCGACCTGGCCATTCGCATGAACCGCCGCATCGGTGCGGCCGGCGCAAGTGGCCTCGACGGGATGATCGGCAATGCTGGCCAGCGCGCGCTGGACGTGGTCCTGGATCGTCGACAGGCCGGGCTGTATCTGCCACCCGGCAAAGCGCGCGCCGTCGTACTCCAGGCCGACGGCGAGGCGTCGCCGCGCCGCGCTCACGCTCCCGGCAGCGAGTCGATCAGCCGGCGGGCTTCCTGCTTCTGCGAGGCACTGCCTTCAGCCAGCACTTCCTGGAGGATATTGCGGGCACCGTCAGGGTCACCCATATCCATGTAGGCACGCGCGAGGTCGAGCTTGGTGCCCACTTCACTCATGGTGACAGGCTCGAGTTCGGACAAGTGCGGCAGCTCCTGCGCCGACAGCTGCACCGTCGCTGCGTACGTCGGTGAATCAGCCTCGTCCGTGGCGCTGCCGACATCGAGGTCGATGCCGGAAGAATCGTCCGGATCCAGCAATTCAAGCAATGCCGTGCGGTCCGAATCAGATATCTGCGCGATGCCGGTGGCATCGGTCGCGTCAGGGGTTTTCGGCATCAGGCGCGTGCTCTCGTCGCGCTGCGCCACGCGCATCGTCTCGTCGACGTGCGTTGCCTGGATCGTGGCGTCGATCTCCGAGTCGGGCTCGCCGTCGAAACCACCGACATCCAGGCGCAGGTCGTCGACCGCCATCTCCGCCGTCGCATCCGGGGAAATACCGCCCGAAAAGTCCTTGCCGCTGACCCGTTCGCGGATCGTGTCGTCGCCACGCAGGCGCAGCGCCGGCGTTTCCACCGTCGGGGTTTCCGAGGCCGGAAGTTCGAGGGTCGGCATTTCGACCGTGCCGGGACCTTCGCGCGGGGAAATTTCCTGTGTCCTGCCGAGCGATTCCGGTCCTTCATCCAGGTTGAACTCGAGGACTTCGCGTTCACCCGTGACGGAACTGCTGTCGCTGGCGAGCACCTGTCCGAGATCGAGGTCGATGCCTTCATCGCCCGCGGGCGCCGACAGCAGGTCGAGATCGACCCGGTTGTCGCCGCCTTCCAGGCTGATATCGACACCGGTGGACTGTATGCCACCGGCAAACAGCGCTTCGTCGGGCGCGAGCTGCCGGCCCATGATGACGATTCGGTCCCAATCGCCACCCGCGCCGAGGGACTTGCGCAGGTCACGCGCGACCGTCAGGAACGCCTGCGTGTCGCCTGCCACGAAATGAATCTCGGCGAGTTTCAGCTTGAGGTCATTGCGGTCAGGCTGTTGCTTCAGCGCCATCCTGACCAGGTCGCAGGCCTGGTCATACAGGCCATAGGCCATGTGGAAATCGGCTTCGGCCAGCGGGTCGGCCTGGTCGAGATCGAGCGCCGCCTCGGTGCTGATCGTCTCTTCCTGGCTGACCGGCGGCACGGCCTCGATCTTCGGACGCGCAATGGGGCGCTCCCGCTCTTCGACGCCGAAGTCTCCCTCGTCAAGTCGCTCGATCTCTTGGGTCCCGCTGCCCTCGCGTTCTTCACCCACCGCGAGCGCGCGCAGGCGCATGGTTTCGGATGGCACCGGCGCGGTCGCCGGAATCTCGAAGCCCTTCAGCGCGTCATCGACATCCTGTTCACGCCGGCGACGAACATAGCCGTAGCCAAACAGGCCGACCAATACCAGCGCCGCGGCGCCGAGCAGGAACAGCCAGTTGTCCGTCAGGCTATCGAGGAATGAAGGCCCTTCGGCTTCCGGAGCCGCAACCGGCTTGGGCTTCGGCTTGGCGGCGACCGTGGGTTCCTTGACCGCTTCGGTCGGAGGAGCCGCAACGCCGGTGTCGTCTTCAGGGGCAACCGCGGTCTCACCCACCGCCGGTTTCTCGGGTTCGACCGGAACCACCACCTCGGGCAGCTGCTTGCTGGCCAGCTTGCGTTGCAGCTCGGCCAGTTCCTGATTCTTGAGTTCCAGCAGCCGGCTCTGCTTCTCAACTTCGCGCTGCAGCGCTTCGACCTGCGCCTTGTCGGAACCGCCGGCAGCCGGCTCTCCAATACCCGTGTCGGCCGCGCCCTCGGTCGGTGTCACCAGGCGCAGGCGTCCGCTGTCGGCGGCGGCGCCGCTGCTCGCGCGCCACGCGGCTACTTGGCGATTGACCTCGGTGGTCGCCTCGCCGGCCCCGATTGCAGAAAGCTCGTCCGCCGTCGGCACGCGCAGGATCGCACCGGCGCGCAGCACGTTGATGTTGCCGTGGAAAGCTTCAGGGTTCGCACGGAAGATTCCGATCATCATCCGCTGCGTCGTCGGCCGGTCGCCGGACGACAGCGAACCGGCGATCTTGTACAGCGTGTCACCGCGTTCGACACGGTATGCCGACGGGCTCTGCGCAGTCGGGCTTGCGGCCGCCGGCCCGGATTCAACAGCAGCCGGCTCACTGCTCGCCGCAGCTGCCGGCGACTCGGTCACCCGCGCCGGTGCAGACTCAGCCCTTGGCGCAGCAATCGCCGCAGGCGCGGCCTGGTCAGCCTGTGGCGCGTAGGTCGGCGGATCCAGCAGGACGGTGTATTCGCGTACCAGCCGGCCACGCGGCCAGCTGACGTCGACGAGGAATGACACGAATGGCTCGCTGATAGCTTCCCGCGAGCGCACCAGGAGCACGCTGCGGCCGTCCTGGCCGCGACCGACGCGGAATTCGAGCGAATCCAGAAAGGCGGGCCGGTCAAGGCCATGACGCTGGAACAGCTCGCGCGTGGCGAGCTGTGCCTGCAGGGCGCCCACCTCCTCCGGGGTCGCGGCGACCAGATCGATTTCAGCCGACAACGGCTCGTTAAGCGCCGAACCCAAGCGGATTTCGCCCAGGCCAAGCGGCAGGGCCACCGGTGGCGCGAGGAGCATCGCCGAAACGAGGACGCGCAGTTTCCAGCTCATCTTTACTCCCCAAGGCCGCCGTAGCGGTTCAAGCTTCGGCCGTGAGTTTGTGAAATGGGTGTGAAATCGATCACAAGTCCCTGATCCTTTGGACTATAGCTTACACGCCGCATTTACCAAAATCTTGCCCCGCGTCACGCAATCCCCGGCCCGCGAACCAGCCTGCAAAGGCAGGCGCAAAGCTTTGATTCGCGGGGACTACCGCGGATTCGTGATCACCGGGGTCCCTGAAACGACGTCGGCGCATTGTGCGCGGTGGCGCAGGTAATGATCCATCAGCACCAGCAACAACATGGCTTCGGCGATCGGCACGGCACGCAGGCCGACGCAGGGGTCGTGCCGCCCGGTGGTGACGATTTCCGCGGGATTCCCGTCCACGTCGATCGTCCTGCCGGGCACCTGGATGCTGGAAGTCGGCTTGAAAGCGATGTGCACGATCAGGTCCTGGCCTGAACTGATGCCACCCAGCGTGCCCCCTGAGTGATTGGAAGTGAATCCTTCCGGCGTGAGTTCGTCGCGATGCTCGGACCCCCGCTGGGAGGCAACCGCGACACCGTCACCGATTTCGACGGCCTTGGCGGCATTGATGCCCATCATCGCGAATGCGATATCGGCGTCCAGCCGGTCGAACATCGGCTCGCCGAGCCCGGGCGGCACCTTGCGCGCCAATACCGTGACCTTTGCTCCGACCGAGTCGCCGTCCTTGCGCAGCTGCCAGAGGTACTCCTCCAGCAGCGCGATTTTTTGCGGATCCGCGCAGAAGAACGGGTTGCCGCGCGCGGATGCAAGATCCACGCATTCGAGCCGGTGCGGACCCGCCTGGGACAGAAAACCCGCGACTTCCAGCCCGAGTTTCTCGCGCAGATACTTGCGCGCAATCGCGCCGGCGGCGACTGTCGCGACCGTGATGCGCGCCGAGGAGCGCCCTCCACCACGGTAATCGCGAAATCCATACTTCTGCTGATACGCGTAATCCGCGTGACCGGGTCGAAAGCGGTCCCTGATCTTCTCGTAGTCGCGCGAGCGCTGGTCCACATTGTCGATGATGAGTCCGATCGGGGTGCCGGTCGTCCGGCCCTCGAACAGGCCCGACAGGATCCGGACGCGATCAGGCTCCTTGCGCTGGCTGGTGTGCCGCGACGTTCCTGCACGCCGCAACTCCAGGTCGGTCTGCAGGTCTCCCTCGGCGAGCGCGAGACCCGGCGGGCAACCGTCGACGATTGCGCCGAGCGCCGGGCCATGGCTCTCGCCGAATGTCGTGACCGTGAACAGCTTGCCGATCGTGTTGCCGGACATGCCAGGTTGCCTAAAGCTCTGCGGCGTTCAGCAGGAACACGCCGCCACCACCGTGCTCGAACTCCAGCCAGGTGAATGGCAGTGACGGCCAGCGGCGTCGCACGGCATGCTCGGTGTCGCCGGTCTCGACGACCAGGATGCCCCGGGGTTTGAGATGGCGGCGCGCGCCGGCCAGGATGCGCGCAATGATTGCGACTCCATTGTGTGACGCATGCAGGCCGAGTCGCGGTTCACGGTGGTACTCCGGTGGCAGCCGGCGCAGCTCGGCGGCCGGTACATAAGGTGGATTGCTCACGATGATATCGTAGCGCCGGCCGCGCAATTCGCCATAGACATCGGATCGCAGCACCCGGACGCGGCGCCCGAGACGGTGGCGCCGCACATTGCCGCGTGCCAGCGCCAGCGCCCGCGGTGACACATCGGTCGCGTCGACCCGAGCGGCGGGCAAAGCATGGGCCGCAGCGATCGCGATGCAACCGGAGCCAGTGCCAATGTCGAGCACATTGCGCACGCGTATCGCGTCGATCCAGGGCTCGAAGGAATTCAGGCAGAGTTCCGCGATCGGCGAGCGCGGCACCAGCACGTCGGGCGTCACCCGGAATTCGTGACCCGCAAACCAGGTGACGCCAGTGAGATAGGCCGACGGAATGCGTTCGTCGATGCGACGACGCAGCAATGCCACGACCCGGCGCTGTCCGGCATCGGAAACGATCCGGCGATAGCTCCGGGGCGCCGAGTCATGCCGCAGTCGCAGCGCATGGAAGACGATTGCCGCCGCGTCATCCCGCGCATTGGCCGTGCCGTGGCCGAAAGCCAGCCCAGCCTGCTCGAGCAGGCCCGTGGCCCAGTCCAGCAACTCACCGACGCGTTGCGTGCCTGCCATCGCTTGAAGTCTAACCCGGTACCCCGACGGGGCACGGGTGGCTCTGTGGGATAATTGAACCATGAAACGCAAATTTGCCCTGATCCTCGTGCTGGTGGCGGCGCTCGCCGGCGCGGCCACCGCCTGGATCACGATAAGGAGACCCGACGCCCCCCCGCCCGCGCTCGAGCAGGCGACGATGCTCGATGTCGCGCGACCCCTTCCGCAGTTCGAGCTTGTAGATCAGGCGGGCCGCGCATTCCAGCGCGACAGCCTGCGCGGCCAATGGACACTGATGTTCTTCGGCTTCACAAATTGCCCGGATGTCTGCCCGACGACACTCGCGGCGCTTGCGGAGGTCCGCCACAAGCTAAAAGATCTCCCGGCCGGTGAATTGCCAGCTGTCGTTTTCGTCAGCGTGGATCCAGCCCGTGACACGAGCGAGGCTCTCGGTCGCTACGTCGCACATTTCGATCCCCGGTTCCTGGGTGTCACCGGCCAGCCAGTGGCAATTGAAGCTCTGACGCATGACCTGGGCGTCGCCGTTTCGGTAGGTCCGGTCTCCGAGGACGGCAATTACACGGTTGACCACACGGCGGCGATCTTCCTGATCGATCCATCCGCCGCATTCACGGCTATATTCGGCAGTCCGCATGTGGCCGACGTCATCGCGCGCGACTACCGCAGCATCGTCGCCGCGAAGCATTGACCGGAATGTCACCATGAGCAGCCGCAGTTTTCGCGACCGCGCCTTCATCGGGCTGCAATACCTGTTGCCGCAGCATTTCCTGTCGCGGCTGGTCGGATCGCTGGCAGGCGCGCGCATCGGCTGGCTGAAGCGCGTGCTGATCCGCGCATTCCTGCGTCATTATCCGGTCGATCTTTCGGAAGCCGAGCGCGCCGATCCGAGGGCCTACGATTCCTTCAACGATTTCTTCACGCGGAAGCTGCGCCGCGGCGTGCGCCCGATCGACCAGGAAGCGGCGTCCGTGGCCTGCCCGGTTGACGGCTACGTCAGCCAGGCGGGCACGCTCGCAGGCGATGATTTGCTGCAGGCCAAGGGAATCAGCTATTCAGCGAGCGCGCTGCTGGGCGGCGACCCGATGCTCGCCGCGCAGTTTGCCGGCGGCGCATTTGCGACGCTCTACCTCGCCCCGCACAACTACCACCGCATCCACATGCCGTTCGCCGGCACGCTGCGCGTGGCGCGGCATCTGCCGGGCGACCGGTTCAGCGTCAATGCAGCGACGGCCGACGGCGTGCCGGGGCTCTTCACGCGCAATGAAAGGATCGCCTGCGTCTTCGATACGGCGGCAGGCCCGATGGCTGTCGTGCTGGTCGGCGCGCTGTTCGTCGGCAGCATGAGTCTCAGCTGGGCGGGTGTTATCCGGGGCCGGCACCCGCGCGCCATGCTCGAGCTGCCGGTACGGCCGGTCATCGCGCTCGACAAGGGCGCCGAGCTCGGGTGGTTCAATATGGGTTCCACGGTGATCCTGATGTTCGGGGCTGCGGGCCCGTCACTCGTTGCGGGCCTCGCGCCCGGACGGCCCGTGCGCATGGGTGAGCGCATTGCGACACGCCGATGAATCCTGCTGACTGGCGGCCCACGGCAACTATCGAGGTGATGCGAAAGCGCGCCGGCATGCTTGCGCGCGCACGCGCCTGGTTCGCGTCCGAGCGGGTCCTCGAAGTGCAGACGCCGCTGCTGTCCACGGCCGCCGCCAGCGAGCCGCAGATCGAATCGATCACAGCCCAGCCTTTGCAGGGCCCGCCCCGGTACCTGCAGACCTCTCCCGAATATCCGATGAAGCGTCTTCTCGCGGCCGGTATCGGCGATTGCTACCAGATCTGCCCGGTGTTCAGGGACGGCGAATCCGGCCGGCAGCACAACCCCGAATTCACGATGATCGAGTGGTACCGCGTCGGCTTCGGCGTCGCGGAACTGCAGCGCGATGTCGATCGCATGCTGCGCGCCACGCTCGGCGAGCTGCGGGTCCTGGCGCCGGCCCGCGATGTCACCTATCGCGAAGCGATTGCCGGGACAAGTGGCCTTGATTGCGCAACTGCGAGCCCGCGCGCGATCGAGGCGGTCCTGCGGGATCGGGGAATCGCCCCGATTTTTACGACAGAACAGGACCGCGATACCTGGCTCGACCTGCTGATGGCGACCGTCGTCGGGCCCGGGCTCGAGCGTGGGGTGCCGGTATTCGTGCGCGATTATCCGGCGAGCCAGGCTGCACTGGCGCGAGTACGCGATGACGGCGACGGCTGGCCGGTCGCGGAACGATTCGAGCTCTACCTGGATGGCATCGAGCTCGCCAATGGTTTTCATGAACTGGGCGATGCGCTGGAACAGCGGCGGCGATTCTCGCAGGATCTGGAAAAGCGGCGGCAGCGAGGCCAGCACCTGGCGCCGCTGGACCGGAGATTTCTCGCAGCACTCGCCGCAGGACTGCCGGATTGCGCCGGCGTTGCGCTGGGATTTGATCGGCTGGTCATGGCCGCGCTCGGTCTGCCGTCGATTTCCGAAGCAATGGCATTTCCGGCGGACCGTGCCTGAGGAAACCGAATGAAACCGAAGCTGGCTGAACCGTATGCGGGACTGTTGCAACAGGCCGAGGGACTCTTCGAGGGTGAGCGCGACCCCTGGGCGAACAGTGCGAATGTGGCGGCACTGGTCTGGGAACTCCTGCCCGACCTCAACTGGGCCGGCTTCTACTTCCTGCGCGGCGGCGAACTAGTCGTCGGACCATTTCAGGGAAGGATCGCCTGTGTGCGGATACCGCTCGGCCAGGGAGTCTGCGGTACGGCGGCACAAGGCCGCGCCACGGTGATCGTCGCCGATGTTCACCAGTTCCCGGGGCATATCGTCTGCGATGCGGCGTCGAATTCCGAAATCGTCGTGCCGCTGATCGCTGAGGACCGCCTGGTCGGCGTGCTCGATCTCGACAGCCCGGGTTACGGCCGCTTTGGCCCCGGTGACGCCCAGGGACTCGAAGCGCTGGCGGTGCGGCTCGCCGCATCCTGCGACTGGCGGCGCGCCGGTATCGACGGATTCGGGGCGGGCTAAAGCGGACGCAGCAGAGTCCGCGACTTCACTTCACGCGTGCGATGTACTGGCCGCTGCGTGTATCCACGCGGATCGATTCGCCCTGATTGACGAACAGCGGAACCTTTACCACCGCGCCGGTCTCGAGCTTTGCCGTCTTCGTGCCACCGGTGACGGTGTCGCCGCGCGCGCCCGGATCCGTCTCGACGATCTTGAGTTCGACGTGGGGCGGCGGCGTCACTGTCAGCGGCTGGCCATTCCACAAGGTGACGATGCTGACGACGCCTTCTTTTAGCCATTGGGCCGCATCGCCCACCGCGGTCTCCCCCGCCGTGAACTGCTCGAAGTTCTCCGGCTGCATGAAGTGCCAGAAGGTGCCGTCGAAGTACAGGTATTGCATGTCGACATCGACCACGTCGGCGGCCTCGACGGAATCGCCCGACTTGAAGGTCCGCTCGATGACCCGCCCGGTCCTGAGATTGCGGATCCGGGCGCGATTGAAGGCCTGGCCCTTGCCCGGTTTCACGAACTCGTTATCCACGATCGAGCAGGGATCGTTGTCCATCATGATCTTGAGACCTGACCGGAATTCATTGGTGCTGTAGCTGGACATCGAAGGCTGCCGGGGCCCCAATAGCGGGCCGGTGCTGGACAAAAGGGCGCGTATGATAGCCAGATCCCGCCCGACCGACCACCCTGCCCGGAACCGCGATCCGGGCGTGAACTGCGCCTTGATCTGCCCGGTCCTGCGACCCTGCGCGATTTTGCCGGTTGGCATTCCAAGACGCCGGTCGCGTAGTGACGGAATTCGGGGTGTTAGTATCCTGCCCTCCACGCCCGCTGGCCGCCGCCGGAGTCGTATTTGAAGCAACCCGCCGCCGTCCCGATGATCGCCCTGACGCGAAGTCAGGACAATGTCGAGGCAATCAACAAGGCGCTGCGCAACGCCGGCCACCCGGTCCACGTGACCTGGCTGCCGGATGCGCGCGAACTGGGCGACGTGCTGACCCAGGCATCCGCCGAGATGCTCATGCTGTTCGCCGATGAGGGCATCGTCGACCTGACGAGCGCCATGGATTTTCGCGCGCGCTTCGCGCCGGAAGTGCCGGTGCTGATCGTGCGCGAAAAGCTCGACGAAAACGCGATCGCAGAAGCGCTCGCGCTCGGCGCCCAGGACGCGGTCACACTCACCAATATCAAGCGCCTGCAATTGGTGGTCGGCCGTGAGCTGCGCACTTACCGCCTCGACCGCGCCCTGTCGATAACACTGGCTTCGGCGCGTGAATACAAGCAGCAGCTGCAGCACATCGTCGAGGGATCCACCGACGCGATTGCCCAGGTACAGGAAGGCATCATCGTCGACGCAAACCCTGCCTGGGTCGAACTATTTGGCTATGAGGGCGCGGACGAAGTCACCGGAACGCCGCTGATGGACGCGTTCGACGCGGATGATCACGTGGCAATCAAGGGTGCGCTGGTCGCCTGCCTGCAGGGCAAGTGGTCGGGCCACACA
>Ga0315297_10001534_pt1 | contig 14328 bp, 15 predicted proteins | sample YL17G15_0_MG_FD_203628 | JGI IMG/M metagenome (GOLD analysis project Ga0315297, IMG submission 203628) | Sediment microbial communities from Yellowstone Lake, YNP, Wyoming, USA - YL17G15_0 | ecosystem: Environmental > Aquatic > Freshwater > Lake > Sediment | place: USA: Wyoming | collected... | reverse complement strand
CCCGGCGGTGGAAACGGCTGCCGCTACACGAGAGGCATCGACTCGCGCCGGTCGGCGGGTTCGCCGGCGGCCGGTGCATCCAGCAGTCCCGGGCCGAGGCGGTACCGCCGATCGCGGCTGAGGCCCTCGGCGATCAGATAGCCCAGCGGCGCCATGGGCTCGAACGAGGGTCTCCGCGCTGGGTAAGTGCCTGTGAAGCGCCAAGGACCAGACTGTCGCGGTTGGCGGGTTCGTCTGTCGGCAGATCGACGGTCGCTGCCCTGCTTGTCGTCGGCCTACCGCCGAGCACTCCGCGAGGTCGACCGTGCCACTTCGTATCACGCGTCACGCGCGCCAGCGGATGCGCGCACGGCATGTTCCCGAAGAGGTTGTGCGCGAGGTATGCGAGGACCCGGACGACTCCTACTCGAGCCCGGAGCGTCACGGGTGGGCCCGCGAGGTTCGCTGGCGCCGATATGATGGACAGGTGGTCAAGGTCGTCGTGGACGTGGCCGATGGTTTGATCGTCAGCGTGTGGACCACGCAGGTGAGACCGTGAAGACGAGATACGACCGCAAGGATGACGTGGCCTACGTCGAGTTCTCCACGGCCGCCTCTGCGCGGCAGATCGCCCTGGATGACGCAACGATCATCGACTACGCCGCCGATGGCTCCGTGGTCGGCGTCGAGTTCATCTCGCCCTCGCGCGGCGTGAACCTGGCAGGCGTTCCGCGCGCGGCGGACATCGAACGCGAGGTTCGTCGCCTCGGCCTGCCAATTCGAACGGCGCCGGTCGACGCGGCGCGGCCAGGCTGACTCGAATCCTTCGGCCCGCATGCGGTCGGCCCGCGGGGCAGGCTGCGGAGCCTTGATCAGCTCCGTGCGACGCGGCGCCGTCCGCGATCGATGGGCGGGCAGGCACGCGAGTCGGCCGCCGGCCGTCGAGCTGCTGGGCGTCGACGCCGTCGCGCCGATTCATTGGGCCGGGCCGAGGTGTGGGAGGGGCGTACAGTGTGCGTCGTGGCCATCCACCCCGCCCAAGTTGCCGCCCGTGCGCGATGGCGCGCCTGGAGGCGCGCGTGAGGCGGCCGCGCGCCCCGGCCCTTCAGCGCCTCGCCGGGCTCATGCCGGGGATGGCTGCGCGGATCGGTCCGGCGGAGGCCGCCGCGTACGAGGAGGCCGCCAGAGAGGCTTTCCGAGCTGCCACCACGCTCGAGGCCGCCACCACGCTCGAGGCTGCCACCACGCTCGAGGCTGCCCCGACAGCCGACTCGCCGGCTCCCACGTCGGGTGCCGCACGCCCGCCCACGTCGGGTGCCGCACGCCCGGTCGCGTCCGATGTCGCACGCCCTGTCGCGTCCGTCTCCGCATGGACCGCCCCGGCAGCCGAGCCGGCGCCGAATCCGGCAGCCGAGCCGGCACCGGATCCGGCCGCCGCATGGCCGGCAACGGAGCGCGTGGCCGCGGCCGGCCCCGCCTGGCCGCTTGCGCCGACGGCAGCGGCCCGCGGGAGCCGACGACAAGCCGGCGATATCGGGCTCGATCACCTGTTGCGCACTCCCGAGAGCGTCAATTTCGCGGCCGATGACTTCTTCGGCGGGCTCGTTCGGCGGGTCGACGGCGATCGCTGAGCGATGCGGACGATCACCCTGTCCAACAACAAGGGGGGCAGCGGCAAGACCACCACGACCGTGAGCCTTGCCTCCGCCTTCGCCGAGCGCGGTCTCCGCGTTCTCGTGGTCGACCTCGATCCGCAGGGGTCAGCGACAGAATGGCTCGGTGGGCACGAAGCCCGGACCGGGCTCGTCGAGTTCTCCGCGGGCGGCATTCGCGTCTCCCGGCTCGTCGTCGAGACGGGGCACGGCATCGATCTCATCCCAGCAAGCCCCAGCCTGGTCCCATCCGGGGAGATGCAGGAGAAGGACACAGGGCTCGCCATCGTCCGGGCGCTCGCCCGGCTGCCGGACTACTGGGACCTCGTGCTCGTCGACACCCCGCCGACGCTGGGCTACCTGTCGCTTGCCCCCCTCGTCGGGAGCGACCACGTGGTCATCCCCGTCGAGGCCCACGCGCTCGCCCTGCCGGGCGTCGCCAGCGTCAGCGCCTCCATCGAGCGCGCGCGACTCCAGGTGAACCCCGGCTTGCGGCTCCTGGGAATCGTCGCCTGCCGGATGAACGCCTCGAGCCACACCAGGGCGGTCGTCGCCCAGCTGCGCGCCCGGTTCGGTGTCGTCGTGCTGGAGCACACCGTACGCGAGGCCATCCGGATCGCGGAGGCTCCCGCGTTCCGGCTGCCGATCACCGCGTACGCCCCCATGAGCCCGGTGGCAAACGACTACCGGGCCGTCGCTGTCGAGCTCCTGAACCGGATGGGCGACCTCGCCTCCTGACGCGAGGCCTCTCGAGCCGGCCGACCTCGCCCGGGTCAGCCGGCGGCTGCCGGCCGAGTTCCGCGGCGCGGCGGGACTCCGACCCCCAGGACGCGGACGCGCTCCGGGAAGGCGGGGTCGCTCAGGCCATTCCGACCGTCGAGGAGGACCTCGAGATCCGCGAACCAGGCCGGGTCGAGGGCACGGAACGCCGGGTCGGCCGTCTGGACGACGATCGAGCGGGCATCGCTTGGCGTTCCCCAGGTCCACGGGACGGCCCCGCAGCCTCGCACCTCGTCGGCCGACAGCAGGGGGTCCCACGCCGTCACGCGGGCTCCGAGGCGCGCGAGGCCGTCGATGAGCGGCAGCGCCCGCGAGTAGGCCAGCTCCTTCACGCCCTCCCGGTACGTGAGGCCGAGGACGAGCACGGGCGCGTCCGCCAGCGAGCCGAGCTCAGCCTCCAGCGTCTCGATCGCGACCTCGACCTGGCCGTCGTTCACCCGGCGTGCCACCTCGACGAGCTCCATCTCCGGGGCCCGCGACAGGAGGAAGTGCGGGTAGACGGGGATGCAATGCCCGCCCACGCCCAGGCCGGGCTGGTGGATGTGGCTGTACGGCTGGCTGTTCGCGGCCCGGATCACCTCGAGAATGTCAACCCCGATCCGGCCGGCGTAGCGGGCCAGCTCGTTGGCGAATGCGATGTTCACGTCGCGGTACGTCGTGTCGGCGAGCTTGCTCAGCTCGGCCGCTTCCGCGCCGCTCATGGCCACGACCTCGGCATCGAGGACCGACGCGTAGAACCTCGCCGCCCGCTCCGTGGAAGCCGGGCCGATCCCGCCGACCAGCTTGGGGTAGGTCGCGAGGTTGCGGAACACCGCGCCGGTGAAGAGCCGCTCCGGCGAGAACGCGACGAAGAAGTCGCGGTCGGCCATGAGGCCCGTCGCGGCCTCCAGGAGCGGGGTGTAGCGGTTCCGCGTGTCGCCGACGGGGAGGGTCGTCTCGAAGATCACGGTCGAGCCGGCGCGGACCCCCGGGGCGATCGCGCCGGCGGCGGCGTCCATGTGGCGGTAGTCCGGGTGCTGCTCGTCGTCGAGCATGACCGGGACGATCAGGACGATGACGTCCGACTCCCGGGCGGCCGCCGTCCCGTCGGTCGTCGCACGAAGACGGCCGGCGGCGTGGGCATCCGCGACCCGCGCGGCGAGACCGGGCTCCTGGGCGACGTGGGCCCGGCCCTCGTTGATCGCGCCGACGACCGCGGCATTCACGTCGACGGCGATCACGGTCCAGCCGTGGGAAGCGAACTGGGCCGCGAGCGGCAGGCCCATCTTGCCCGCGCCGACCACGGCGACCGTGCCGGCTGTCCCCGGCTCGCACGTCCAGGGCACGACGGGCCGCACCTCGCCGTGCACGCACGGATTCTCGGGGAGGCCGATCATCCCGCCGAGGAGCGAGGTCGAGGTCGTGGGCCGCGTGGTGATCGTCATCGGGCCGGGATCCTCGCCGCGAAGCCAGCGAGATCCACCGGGCGGGCCTCGGCAGCCGCCTGCAGGAGGCTGGAGGCGATCGCGAGGGCCCACAGGCCGTCCTCGCCGTCCACGACGGGGCGGCCGCCGGCTCGTGCGACGGCCAGGAACGCGTCGAGCTCGGCGGCGAGCGGCTCCCGACTCGCGACCTCGATGACGACGACATTGCCTTCGAAGGTTGTCGCGTAGCCGTCGATCATGGTGGGACTGCCGACGTCGGCACTGGTGAACGTGAGCCGCTGGGTCAGGTAGTCGAGCTCGAACATTCCCGCTTCGCCGACGACGGAGAGCTGGCGCCGCTTCGCCGGGGTCAGCCAGTTGACGTCGAGCATGCCGGTCGCGCCGGACGGGAAGTGCAGGAGCCCGAACAGGAGATCCTCGTGGCCCACGTGCATCCGCTGGGCGATCTCGGCGTACACCCGCGTCGGCCGCTCGCCGGCCACCCACGACAGGATGTCCGCGTCGTGCGTCGCGAGGTCGATCGTCACCCCGACGTCGCGGATCCGGGCCGGGAACGGCCCGGCGCGCCGGCTCGTGATGGAATAAAGGGTCCCGACCCAGCCCTGGGCCAGGCGTCGGCCGAGCTCGAGCACGGCCGGATTGAAGCGCTCGACGTGGCCGACCTGGAGCGGGATCCCCCGGGCCCGAGCCGCCATGACGAGCTCGATGCCCTCCTCCACGGTCGCCGCCAGCGGCTTCTCGACGAGGACCGGCAGGCCGCGCTCGAGTGCCGCGAGCGCCAGCGGCGCGTGGGACGTCGTGGGCGCGGCGATGACGACCGCGTCGATTTCGGCTTCGGCCACCATGGCGAGCGGGTCCGCGAATCCGGCGGCACCCGTCTTGGCCACGGCGTCGGCGAGCACGTCGGGATCCGGGTCTGCGACGGCGGCCAGGACGCAGCCCTCCCGCGACGAGAGGTGGCGCAGGTGATTGCGGCCCATCGAACCGAGTCCCGCGAGGCCGACGCGCAGCGGCGCGGCCATCAGGAGGGGCTCCCGGCGATCAGGGCCGGCTCGACCGGGGTCGCGACCTCGCGGATCGCCGCGATCACGGCCTCGAGCTCGTCGGGCGCCAGGTTCGGCCGGACCGGGATCGACAGGACCTCCTCCGCGAGCCGGTTCGTCACGGGCAGGTCGAGATCCGCGGCGCCCGGCATGAAGGCCTGGAGGTACGCCTGGCGGTGGATCGGGACGGGGTAGTAGATGAGCGTGCCGATGCCGCGCTCCGTCAGCCCGTCGATCACCCGCTCGCGCTCCCCGGGGAAGCGCATCGTGTACTGGTGCCAGACGTGCTCGCGGCCCTCGGGCGCGCCGGGGGTCAGGTAGCCGGCCAACCCCTCGGCCAGGCGAGCCGCGTTGCGCCGGCGCTGCGCGGTGCGCTCGTCCAACCGGGCGAGCTGGGCGAGCCCGAGGGCCGCCGCGAGGTCGGTCGGCTTGAAGTTCGTGCCCAGCGACTCGTGGTGGTAGCGGACGCGCATCCCGTGGTTCCGGTAGAGCCGGACCCGGTCGGCGACGGCGTCGTCGTCGGTCGTCGCTAAGCCCCCCTCGCCCGTCATCAGGTTCTTCGTGGCGTACAGGCTGAACATGGCCGGCCCGAACTGGCCGGCCCGCCGGCCGCGGTAGGTGGCGCCGTGGGCCTGCGCGGCATCCTCCACGATCGGGATTCCGTGGCGCTCCGCGATCTCGACGAGGGGGTCCATGTCGGCCATGAGGCCGTACAGGTGGACCGGCATGATCGCCCTCGTGCGCGGCGTGACGGCCGCCTCGACGCGGTCGGGATCCAGGCAGAAATCCTCTGCCCGGATGTCCACGAAGACCGGGCGGGCGCCGGCCTGGAGGATGGCGCTGACCGTCGCGTTGAAGCTGAAGCTGACGGTGATCACCTCGTCGCCCGGTCCGACCCCGAGCGCCCGGAGGAGGGCCTCCAGGGCGACCGTCCCGCTGGCCATGAAGACGGCCTGCTTCACGCCGCAGTAGGCAGCCCACGCTTCCTCGAACTCGGCCGTCCTGCGGCCCATCGCGAGCATGCCGGAGCGGAGGACAGCGAGAACAGCCTCCTCCTCGGCCGGCCCGATGTCCGGCTTCGAGATGGGGATCATGCAGGAGCCTCCGTGGTTCGCGCGACGCAGCGGTCGCCGTGGATGTCGTATCGCGCGCCACACGCCGGACACGCCGCAGCGCCGGACCCATCGCCGGCGACCGGGCGCCCGGCCGGGTCGACCAGGCGCTGCCCACAGGCGCAAACCCAGCCGAGCCGGCGCGCGGGGTTCCCGACGACGAGCGCACGGTCGGGGACATCGCGGGTGACCACCGCGCCCGCGCCGACCGTCGCGAACCGCCCGACGTCCCGGCCGGCGACGACGACCGCCCCAGCCCCGATCGAGGCGCCGGTCCGCAGGCGGATGGGGCTGACCACCCAATCGTCGGCCCGCGCGAGCTCGCCGGTAGCGGTGATGGCACGCGGGAAGCGGTCGTTGGTGAGGATCGCGTTCGGCCCGATGAAGACGCCGTCCTCCACGGTGACGCCGTGGTAGACGAGGGCCGCGTTCTGGATCTTCACCCGGTCGCCGATCACCACGCCCTCATCGATGAAGACGTCGCGGCCGATGATGCATTCGGCGCCGATGCGCGCCCCCGTCCGCACCTGGGCCCGGTGCCAGATGCTCGTCCCGGGACCGACGGAGACGTCCCCCTCGAGATCCGCGGACGGATGCACTCGCGCGGAAGGATCAATCACCTGCCCGTTGATCTCCTCGAAATGGGGTTAGAACCGGAGCGGGAACCCAGGAACAGACCATAACAGGCGCCTACGAACCGGCACGACCGGGCATCCACGACCGCCCCCCCCCGGCTCGATCGTCGGGAACGAGCAGAGCGCGTGGTGCTGTTGTTAGGGAGCAGCAAGCGGGCTGGAGGCGACGAGTGGAGTCGAACCACTGATGGAGGCTTGCGGGCCTCTCCCTTGACCGCTTGGGTACGTCGCCGCTGGAGGTTTGACAGTATCGCCACGCGTTGCCAATGACAAGAGACGCCTGTCCTGCGTTGATTGGACCGGGGTGCACGTACGCACCACCAGCAGCGGCATCGGACGAGAGGCGTCGGCGTCTGGCGGAAGCAATTGTCGACGCGTATGGGGGCATGTCATACTCCGGGCTCGCCGAATCCGAGTGCACCGAATCGGGCTTCCAAGAGGTCCTCAGGGAGTACATGTACTTCGACGACGCGTCTCAGCCTGCCACTCTCGGCTCTGTCGAGGGAATCGTGGCGTGATCCAACGCCAAGCGGCCCAGACACCAGGCGGTTCTGCCGGTGCCGCGGCATTCGGAGCCCTCGGAACTGAGCACGATGCCGAATGGATGGGTGTGCTTACGCAGTCGGCTCAGCACGACTTCCACCACCTCGCAGGGTACCACCGCCTCGCGGAGCATCGCGGGGAAGGGACGGCGGTCCTGTTCACGTATCGTGAAAGCGGGTACCTGATCGCCCTGCCCCTGCTGCTGCGACCCGTCGACGTGGACGATGCGACCGGACCCCACGACGCGACCTCCGTCTATGGCTACGGCGGACCGATTGCTTCCCACGAGCAGATCCCGGGTCAGATCGTCCGCTCGTTCCAGGCGGCGCTTCGCGATGAGCTCGTTAGCCGGCGGGTCGTCGCGGTATTCTCCCGCCTGCACCCACTAATTGCCCAGCAGAGCCTCCTGAACGGGCTGGGCGAGACCCGCGCCGTCGGGCCGACGGTCTCGGTTGACCTCACGCTTCCCCTGGAGGACCAGTGGGCGGGGTACAGCAAGAAATGCCGACGCATCATTCGGAAGGCCCAGGAAGCGGGCGTGGTCTGCATCAATGACCGGGAGCGCACGTACCGACGGGAATGGGTGGAGATCTACCACGAGACGATGCGACGCGTCAGTGCGCCTCCCTCCTACCTCTTCGGCGAGGAGTATTTCGAGCTCCTGGCAGCCGAGCTGGGTTCGGTCTTGCACCTGTTCGTGGCGCTCGTCGATGGGAAGGCCGCCGCTGCCGGCCTGTTCACGATTTGCGACGGCATCGTCCAAGCCCACCTGGGCGGCTTCAGGGAGGAGTACTCGAGGCTCTCTCCGGTGCGTTTTCTGGACGACACGGCGCGGCGCTGGGCGGTTGAGGCCGGCGCCCGGGTGTTCCATCTGGGGGGCGGCGTGGGCGGGCAGGAGGATTCGCTCTTCCGATACAAGGCGGGCTTCTCGGATCGGCGCCACCACTTCGCGACCTGGCGATGGGTCGTAGACACCGTGGCGTACGGTGAGCTCTGCGAACGCCGGGCGCTCCTCGAAGGACACCAGGGACTCGGCGCCGGAGGGGAAGACTACTTCCCGGCGTATCGCCGGCCGACGGAGCTGCGAGGATCCCGCGCTTAGGCTGCTTCAGCGAACAGGAGCGCGGACGCTCTCGCCCGGCGAGGGAAGTTGGCATCAGGCGAACGAACCGATCCGGCTGCCTGCCGCGGCTGGTCGACCTGTCTCCTCGGCATCATACTTGCGCCCGGAAAAGGTGCGGTGGGCGCCGGAGAGGTCGTGGTGTCGGAGGCAGATGCCAGCTCGAGGGGTACCGGTTGTGACGACGCGGAGAAGGCTCGCGCTCGCGCTCAAGCACGGCATCGACCTGGTGGGTGCCGCAGCGGCAATCGTCGCGCTCTCGCCCATCCTCGCGTGGGCCGCGCTCGGCGTCGCCGTAACGCTGGGCCGACCGATCCTGTTTCGGCAGGAGCGCCCAGGCCTTCATGGGAAGCCCTTCGAGATCGTCAAGTTCAGGACCATGCGCCCACCGCGGCCGGGCGAGGTCTGGTATATGACGGACGACGATCGGATCACCCGACTGGGGCGTCTTCTTCGGTCGACCAGCGTCGACGAACTGCCCGAGCTGTGGAACGTACTCCGTGGTGAGATGAGCCTCGTCGGTCCCCGGCCGCTCCTCACGGAATACCTGGCGACCTACAGCCAGGACGAGCGGCGCCGTCACGACATGCGGCCGGGCATCACGGGATGGGCCGCGGTCAACGGGCGGCATGCCCTCAAGTTCGATGAGCGTCTCCGCCTCGACACGTGGTACGTCGACCACTGGAACCTGCGGCTCGATCTGACGATCATCAGGATGACGGTGGGTCAGGTGCTCCGTCGCACCGACGTCGATGCCGTCCAGGACCTCGACGAGATCGGGTTCCGCCTCCCGGGCGCCGCCGTCATGTCGGCAGGCGTCGCCGGCGACGGCGACAGCACGTCGGCTGGGCCCGGAGATGCCGCCGACCCGCTGTCGCGCGCTTAGCGCGACCCCAATGCAGCCCGACCGCTGGGAAGTGGGTTCGGATTTTCAGTGGCCCGGGTTGCCCCGCCCGGGCGACTCGCCGGCGGTCCCTTGGACATCCGGCCTGCTGCTTTCGTCCGGGCGCGATGCGCTCCGTCTTGCCCTCGCCGTCGGCGTTGGCCGGCGCGGGTGGCGTCGGCTGTGGGTGCCTGAGTACTTCTGCCAGCACGTGGTGGCCGCGCTCGTCCGGCCCGGGCTGGAGCTGCGGGTCTACCCGGACGATCCCCTCCGTCGCGTGCCCGACCTGCCCGACGCCTGCCCTGGCGATGCCATCCTGGTCATGAACTACTTCGGGCTCCGGGAGGCGCTGGAGGTGCCTCGGCGGGACGGCGTCGAGATCATCGAAGACCACTCGCACGACCCAACGTCGGCGTGGGCCGCCTCGAGCTCGGCTGACTTCTGCGTCGCATCAATGCGGAAGACCGTTCCCGTCGCCGACGGCGGGGTGCTTTGGTCACCGCTCGGCCATGCGCTCCCGGCACCCCCCAGGCTGACGCCGCAGCGGCGGCGGACGGCGGCAACGAAGCTCGCGGCGATGATCCTCAAGACGATGTATCTCGACGGGCACGAGGTCGAGAAGTCCGCCTTTCGTGTTCTTGCGCGACGCGGCGAGCGGGGCTTCGCCGTCCCGGCCGTGTCTGCCATGAGCCCGGTGTCGCGCGCGATCCTCGCGTCCTTCCCGATCGATGCGTGGCGACGCGCCCGCATTGGGAATCACGAGGCGCTGAGATCGCACATTGCTGGTGTCGGCTTGGGCCGCGTGCCCCTGCCCGCCGGACACGACGGCGTGCCCTTCTCGTGCGTTCTTGTCACGGATACTCCCGAGTCTCGCGAAACGGTGCGCCACCACCTCATCGAAGGCCGCATCTACCCGGCAGTGCTCTGGCCGCTTGAGCGCCCTGTGCTCGCGATCAGCGACGAGGCCCGCGATCTGAGCCGGCGCATGCTGTCGATCCCGTGCGACGCTCGGTACGGCGCGGAGGACATGCAGCGCACCGGCGATGTCCTGCGGGAGGCGGGCCAAGGCTGACGGACGGCCGGTGGGTCGACCGGCTCAGCCTCCCGTCGGCTGCCCGCGGCTACTTCCTGGCGGCCTCGTCGTGGCCGGCGCCTCGCCGGGCAACCGGTACTGCTTCTGGGGGCGGCGCGCCATCGTGTAGGCACGGATCGGGGACGGGTGGGGTCAGATCCCAAGACGCAGTGCGACACGCGTCCTCCTCGGGCCGGATCCGTCAACCCGCCATCAGCAACGCTGGGCCCACCTCCTCGCGGTCGATGACGGCATCAATCGCCGCGATCGTCTCCGGTCGGAAGTGGTGGCGACCGTCCTGCCTCTCGTCCTGCTCGGCGAGGACCATCCGACCAGGCGGATGAGCGATGCCCGGTTGGTGAAGATCCCGACAGCGGCGGTCCGCCGCTTGATCTCCTTGTTCAGGTGTCCCAACGGGCCGGTGGAGCGGATCTGGCGGCGGTGAGAAGCGGAGAACGTGAAGCAGACGAGGACGTCAGCCTCGGCTCCGATGAGCACGCCGGCTACGGCCGGGAAGCGCGCCTCCAGGCCATCGACGACTCGCTGGAGCTGGGCCCGCGCCGAGGCGGACGAGCCGAGCGGACGCTGAGGCCACGGGCGACGCCCCAGCCGAAGGCCGTCGTGCTCGAAGACCCAGGCTGCCTCCTCCTCCATCATTGACGCGTCCGCGGCCTCCGTGAGGACGACGAGCTCGGGGCGGGCCGAGGCCACGGCGGCATCTGCGTCGGACATCACTCCGGATGGGGACATCAGCCGACCGCGTGGACGAGGGCGTCCGCCACGTACTGGACCTCCTCGTTCGCCAGGCGAGAGGAGAATGGCAGCGCCAGCGTCGAGGCGGCGACCCGCTCGGTGACCGGGAAGTCCCCCGGCCGATACCCGAACATCGAGCGGTAGAACGGCTGGAGGTGGAGCGGCGAGAAGTAGGGCCGCGCCGGAACCCCCAACTCGGCGAGCCGACCGATGACCCCGTCCCGGTCGATGTCCTCGCGCAGGCGCACGACATAGACGAACCAGTCGACGACCTCGCCGCCCGCCGCGCGCGGGAGGCGGACCCAGTCTCGGCCGCCGAGCTCCCGCTCGTACGCCGCGGCGACCCGGTTGCGCCCCGCGTGCATCTCGGCGCGCCGCTCGAGCTGGGCGACGCCGACCGCCGCCGAGAGCTCATCGAGCCGGTAGTTGTAGCCGAGGCGGACGTGCCGGAGCCACGTCCCGTCGGTGTCGCGCCCCTGGTTGCGGAGGCTTCGCATGGTGTCGGCGAGGGCGGCGTCGTCGGTCACCACCATCCCGCCTTCCCCGGTCGTGATCTGCTTGTTCGGGTAGAAGGCGAAGACGGCGACGTCTCCGAAGCCACCGAGCGGCCGTCCGTCGATCGTCGAGCCCAACCCCTCGCAGGCGTCCTCGATGACCGCCCAGCCGCGCCGCCGGGCGATCGCGGTCACGGCCTCGATCCGGCACGGTCGGCCGAAGACGTGGACGGGCAGCACGGCCCGGGTCCGGCTCGTGGCGGCGCGCTCGAGCTGATCCGGGTCGAGCCCGAGGCTGTCCTCCTCGATGTCGACGAAGCGAGGGACTGCCCGCTCGTAGAGGAGGCAGTTCGCCGACGCGACGAAGCTGAAGGGCGTCGTGATGACCTCGTCGCCCTCGCCAATCTCCAGCGCGCGGACGCCGAGATGCAGTCCGGCCGTCCCGCTCGAGCAGGCCACTCCCTCGCGGCGGCCGGCCAGCGCGGCGATGCCCTCCTCGAAGCGCTGCGTGAACGGGCCCATCGCGAGCACGTCGCTGCGCAGGACCTGGGTCACGAGCTCCATCTCTCGGGGCCCGACGTCGGGCCGGGCGAGCGGGATGCTCCGTCGAACGGGGTCCGGGGAACGGGTCATCGGGTCTCCGTGGATCGAGGGACCGAAGACTACGCGATCGGACCGCCGGGCAGCCGCCCCGCGCGTCGCTCGGTGTCGATCAGCTCGATGCTCAGGCCGTCGCCGGCGTACACAAAGCCGATCTTCTCGTCCTCGAACGCCTCTCCGGGCTGCGAGGGCGCGATCACCCGCAGGCCCAGCGCCACGAGACGAACGACCTCCGCGTCCACCGACTCACATCGGAAGCACAGGTGATGCAGGCCGCCACCACGCTGGGCAAGCGCGTGGATGGGCGAGGTCGGATCCGTGGGCTCGATGAGCTTGACCTGCAAAGAACCGCGCCTGACCATGAAGACGACCCTGACCTTCTGCCGGGTGTTGCTGACGATCTCGGTCGCCTGCTCGTATCCGAAGACCGTCCGCCAGTGCTCGATGGATCGCTCGATGGATCTGACTGCGATTCCGACGTGATCGATGATCATCGTGCGCGCCCTCCCAGCGACGCCTCAGCCGGCTGCCGCCGGCCGCTTTCGGGCGACGAACGCGGCGATCCGGGAGATCGACTCCAGGTTGTCGGGAATCGTCTCGTGGTCCTCGATGTGGATGGCGTACTCGCCTTCGAGGAACAGGATGATCTCCATCATCCCGGTGGAATCGACATACCCGCTGTCGAGCAGGGAGACCTCGTCCGTGAGCTCCTCGGGGTCGCTCACGTAGAAGTACTCCAGGATGAAGCCCCTCACCCGCTCCTGGACCGTCATGTCGATAGCATCTCCCGGGCGCCGGTCACGAGGTCGTCGCCCGCCTCCCGAATGGGCAGCCGGTCGACGACCGTCTGGAACGCGATGATGGCGGACCTGTCCGGCGCGCCGCGAACGAGCTGCTCGAAGAGCAGGCCTGTGGACAGGACACCGACCAGCGCCATGTTATCGGCATTCGAGAACTCCTCGCCGCTCGGGTGGCTCCGGCACTTGCGCCACAGGCGTCCGACCGCCGCAGGGTCGAAGACCCCGGCCTCCGTCACGGCGCGCTCGCTCACCACCTCGGCGACCCAGTCCGGGGCTCCGGCCCCCACGAAGGAGAGCGCATCCGGCGCGCGATAGGGCTGTTTTGAACGGCGGATGATTTGCGCGGGAACGAGCCCCGTCGCGGCGCGCTTCAGGACGTGCTTCTCGTTGAGGCCGCGCAGCTTGTAGGACGGCGGCAGCGAGTTCGCCAGCTCGACCAGGTCCACGTCGAGGAAGGGAAACCTGCCTTCGACCGAGTGGGCCATGAGCATCCGGTCGCCCTGCGACGAGAGGAGGTATCCCGAGAGCAGGGTCCGCACCTCCAGGTATTGGTCCTGGGCGAGGAACGACCAGCGGCGGAACGCGCCGGGCAGCGCGGCGAGCAGCCGCTCGGTGACGTCGACCCGGTTCGCCTCGCGACGCAGGTCGGCCGTGAAGAGACGCTGGAGCGCTGCCGCGGGCTGCCAGCGCGTCTGGTGGGAGAACCCGGGTTCCGCCCACCGCTCGCGACCCCGGCCGAAGAACTCGTGGGCCATGGCCCTCTGGGCGACCGGCGATCGTGCAAGGTACGGGTAGAGCCGTCCGAGCAGGCGCGGGCGGATCGTCGAGGCCGGCTGCCGGCCCCAGAAACGACGGATCTTCGCCTCGCGGAACAGGTCGTAGCCCGCGAACATCTCGTCGGCGCCTTCGCCGGTCAGCACGACCTTGATGCCCGACTCCCGGACCAGGCGCGACAGCAGGAAGAGCGGTGCCGGCGCCGTCCGCAGGAGGGGGCGTTCCGCGTGCAGCACGACCTCCGGAAAGACAGTCGCGATGTCCTCGCGACGCACCATGATCTCCCGGTGATCGCTCTCGATGAAGGCGGCCATGGTCCGCTGGAAGGGCGTCTCGTCGTACTCGGCGTCCTCGAATCGGATCGAGTAGGTGCAGAACCTGTCCCCCTTCACGCGGCGTCCCAGCGCGGCGACCAGCGAGCTGTCGAGCCCGCCGGAGAGGTAGCACCCGACGGGCACGTCCGCGCGGAGCATCCGCAGGCGAACGGCGTCCTCGAGGGTGGCCCGCACGCGCCCCGCGGCCTCGTCGAGGGTCCCGGAGAAGGCCGTCGCCTCGTCGACCGGGTACCGGGGTTCCCAGAACGCCCGGTCCTCCGTGCAGCCACGCGAGATGGTCCGGACGTGGCCCGGCTCCAGCTCCGTCACCCCCGTGAACACGGCCTGAG